>Ga0209013_10002625_pt1 | contig 16179 bp, 15 predicted proteins | sample Cruoilmetagenom2_FD_187291 | JGI IMG/M metagenome (GOLD analysis project Ga0209013, IMG submission 187291) | Oil polluted marine microbial communities from Coal Oil Point, Santa Barbara, California, USA - Sample 2 (SPAdes) (version 2) | ecosystem: Environmental > Aquatic > Marine > Oil seeps ...
CTGGAATGTACGCCCGGCAATATACTGGAGCCTGCCGAGCATAAATGCAGTCCTGCAGAAATGGATGTGATGTACCTGAAAAAACCGGTCATCGATATATTTGCAATATTGAGCCAGCAGGTATTTCTTATGATTTCTGAAAAACACCTGTGTTCAGAGTCATGCAAAGGATTATGTCCCAAGTGCGGAGTAGATTTGAACCTGGAGTCCTGTGACTGTAAAAAGGAATTAAAGTCGTCACCATTTTCCATCCTGAAGAAAAACCGTAAATGAATAAGACTCCGGAAGATAGTAGTGTTTTGACCGCCCAGGCCACTTAACTATAAGACATTATCTTTAACGATATTTAGTCAATATTGCTTACGAAAAATCATTTATAAAATAATAGTTTAAAATTGTATTATAAGATGGACAGCGCCATTGCAGGCATCCATCAGTTTATTGATATCCTTACTATTATGACTGTTTGAATTTGAAAGTGTCTGTGTGCTTTACAGAAAAAAGATACCTTAATCTATTTATCCGATTAGTCAGGAATCAGATTTCACATTCTAAAACAAGGTATTACGAAGCAGGTTTTCAGGGGTTATACCTATGGCATTTTTATCGTTATTGCTGCAATGTATACTTAGGTGAAATTTGATAGTAATTCATCAATTGATAATCAATGGCCTGGATTAAGGCTGAATATCTTAAAAATTAAGTAAAAGGAGTACGAAGTGAAAAAGAGCAACATGATCAATTTGACTAAAGGATTATTGAATACTGTTTTGGCACTGTTTTTAGTTGGCACCATGATTAACTGTGGTGGAAGTTCTTCCGGACCTGCCCAGGTGCAGGCTCCAAAAGCATTAATCCAGGATTACATCTCCAAACATGGGATCATGGTGGATACTTCTCTTGTTGAGATTTATGTCACTGAAGAACAACCCAAGGTGGCTGCTGATGTAAAAAGAACAATTAATGAGAAAACAGCAACAGGTGAACTGGAGAGATTGCAAGATGCTACTTTCGATTTTACCAATTTGCAGATCGCAGTTGTTGGTGAGAAAGAAGATTATATCGATGACCAACCTACAAAACTCATCAAGGTCTCCGTGTCCGGCAGCTACACAATGAAGCAGGCTGATAAGGCAACAACCATCCCTGCGGATGAGACTGTCATTCTTGGAATGGTCAACAATCATTGGAAGGTGACGGAAAGAATTAATCCCTGGAGCTAATATTTAATAGAATTCCCAGGAAATATTTAGCTGTAAAGACTTTTTTTACATTCTTGTTGTCTGCAAAGTAGACGTTAAACAAAAAGGGGCACCCGGAAGGGGCCCCTTTTTATGTGAACTATGCTAAAATAATTTTGCTGGTTGAATTTGTTAGGGTGACCTGCAGAAAAGTAAAGTTTTTTATTCCTCCGGCACATCAGCCAATACTCGCCAGCGTGTCGGCTCAAAACTGTATATAGTTGAGCACTGAGGACATTTTATCCTGATGTTGTTGATAATCTCCCGGCCTTTGTCCCATAACTTTTTTTTGCAGATACCGCATTGCAGTTCCCGGAAATCGTTATATTTGTATTCCTGCTCGCTTTTCAACAACTTCATAGGCAATTGTCTCCTGCCAGGATTTTAATATTTTCTTTTGATTATATTTTTTTCTTTATATCAATTACCGGGGTGGAGTCAAGTATATCCAACCCCTTGACCGTAAGAATATTTTTATTGATATCCTGGACCAGTAATTCTGAAACCGCTACAGGGTTTGGTCTTACCGGACTGCGTGTTGAAAAAACTCCCTGTTTGGGCTTTGACATGTTGCCGCGCGGATGAACACGTAAAACAGATCGATCCGCCCTGTCCAGCCAAAAAAGCACAACGATGGTATCTCCCTTCTGAACACCACTGAGCCCCTCAATATATTCCGGATAGATTTCAATAGTTCCGACATGCTTTGATTCATCATAATTTTTGGGGGTGTGCTCCCTGTTAATTAAATCGCAATGCAAGATACCAATGGGCTGGAGAGTAAAGTCAATCATAATTTTTTCCTGCAGGTTGTTAGGTTATAGTACCCAAATTTGTAGTTGTATTTACATAACTATATATAATTTTAATAACATCAGCAGCTAAATAATATTTCCAATGTGATCGGTAGGTAGCAGAAATAGACTCTCTGGAATTGGTAACTCTTGCATATGAGCCTGTATTACGTGTAAATATATCAATATTCACAGCAAACAAGTCGATTTTGATGACAGCGATAATCATACGGAAATGGAGCCATATTTTGATAAACGATACAATGGACAGAATCAGGAAGGAATTTCCCAACCTGCCTGACAGGCTGCTTGGTTTGGGGGAGATGGCTGAAAATCTCTGGTGGAGCTGGCATCCTGCAGCCCGCATGGTATTTAAATCTTTGAACCGTCAAGCCTGGAAGGAAAGCAGGCATAACCCTGACAAAACCTTAAAGGAACTCCCTGCTAAAATCCTGGCAGAAGCAGCAAAGGACCCTGATTTTCTGAGGCATTATGACCTGGTGCTGTCACAGTTTTACAAGTATCTTGAAAAAGGTGTCTGTGCACAGCTGGGAGAGGTGTGTGATAAGGACACACCAAGTATTGCTTATTTTTCAGCAGAATATGGTCTGCACCATTCCCTGCCGTTTTATGCCGGGGGACTTGGCTTTCTGGCCGGTGATTTTATCAAAGAGTGCAGTGACCAGTATGTACCTCTTGTGGCCATCGGATTTATGTACCCGGAAGGGTATGTTTTGCAGCGTATTCGTGAAGACGGCTGGCAGGAGAATCTCGATCAGCCGCTGGACCGTGAGGCTGCTTCTATTTCCAGGGTTATGGATGCAAAAGGCGGGCAATTAATTATCAAGGTGCCTGTAATTGAACCGCCCATATATGTCAGTGTCTGGAAAATTGCAGTCGGCAGGGTAGCGCTCTATCTTCTTGATACCGATATTGAGGATAATGATCCCTGGAACAGGACCATATCCTCACGGCTCTATGCCGGAGATAAGGAGCAAAGGCTCCGCCAGGAGATTGTCCTGGGCATAGGCGGCATGGAGGTGCTGGAGCAGTTGGGTGTCAACCATTCTCTATTGCATCTGAACGAGGGGCATGCAGCCTTTGCCCTTCTTGAAAGGATTCGGGATAGGGTAGAGGCCGGCTCGAGTTTTGAAGATGCCCGAAAGATGGTGAGCGATACAACCATCTTTACAACACATACCCCTGTAAAGGCTGGCCATGATGTTTTTCCCTTTGAGTTGATGGGGAAATACTTTCAGGAGTACTGTTCCTCATTGGGTCTTGATCATGATTCGTTTCTGCAGTTGGGGGTTCATCCTGATGAGCCGCAAAGCGGTTTTAACATGACTGCATTTGCATTGCGTATGTCAGGGTATCGCAACGGAGTGAGCAGGAGACATGGTGAGGTGGCCCGGAGAATGTGGAAAAGTTTGTGGCCGGAGGCTGCCGAGAAAAAAGTGCCGATCAAACATGTTACTAACGGTGTTCATGTACCGACCTGGATTGAGCCCAAAATGGAGCTGCTTTTTAATAAGTATCTTGATTCTGACTGGTTGGACGAGCATGATAATCCTTATATCTGGGAATTGGTCCACGAGATCCCGGGCCGGGAATTGTGGAATACCCATATGTGGTTGAAGATCAAACTTATTGACGCAATCCGTGAGCGTGCCAGGCGCCGATGGACTGAGGACCGGATGAATACTTCTCTGGTTGTATCCGGCGGCATATTACTTGATCCGACGATATTAACCTTTGGTTTTGCGAGACGTTTTGCAACGTACAAGAGGGCGGATCTTATTTTCCATGACATGCAAAGACTGAAAAAACTTCTCACTGACCGCTGGCAGCCTATCCAGATTATTTTTGCGGGCAAAGCGCACCCTGCAGATGATCCGGGCAAGAGAATCCTGCAGCGTGTGATTAACGCGGCCCGTGACCCGGAATTTGGCGGCAGAATAGCGTTTGTGGAGGATTACGGTGAGCAGTTTGCCCAGTATATGGTGCATGGAGTGGACGTGTGGCTGAATAATCCTCTGCCGCCCAAGGAGGCATGCGGCACCAGCGGTATGAAAGCCGGCCTGAACGGGGTGCCGAGCCTGAGCATAATGGATGGATGGTGGCACGAAGGTTATAATGGCAAGAATGGCTGGGCTTTTGGGGCAGAAGAGGAAGATGAAAATCGTGACAGAGTTGATGCAGAGGCTATCTATCAGCTTGTCGAGGAAAAGATTATCCCTCTATTCTATAAAACGAGAAACCATGGGCTACCCGAGGGGTGGATTGATGTTATGAAGGAGTCAATAAAATGTTGCGGTTCTTCGTTTTCAGGTCGACGAATGGTTTCAGATTATATTAATAAATTTTACTTGAAAGCTCTGAAAAGATATTTACAGTAAGTCTGCCGAAGTTATCAAAACCTCATTTAATGGGAAGGAAACATGGAAGAAAAGAAACACGTTGAATATGGCTGGAATCAGGATATGGACTTATCGCTCCATGACAAAATCAGGCTTGATCTGAAGAATTCCATGCTGCAAAAGCAAAATGATATCCGTGATACGCTACGGGTGATAATGGGTGAATTTCCGAAACTGACAGTGCCTATTACTCTGGAAAGCGGCAAGAAAACTTTTCGTGTCAAAAAACCTGAAGAAATTACGGATGATGATCTGCTTGGTATTATGCGTGGATTGGCAAAGTCGGAAAAGTCGGTATTGGAACTGCAGAAAAAGGAAAGCTCTCCGTATCTAAAGGTGCTTGGATCATACCTTCCGAAAATGGCCGGCAGCGAGGAGGTCATGACCTGGATAAATGAGAACATTGATTTGGCAGAATACAAAAGTCCCATGCAGGCCATGGGAACAATTATGAAGCATTTTGGTAAACTGGCTGACGGCAACATGGTAAAAGGTTTGCTGCAGGAATTGTCCAAGGGGTGATGCAGAAACAGTTTGGAAGAGTGAGTTGGTTTTCATGCAGAAGGTACTGATTGGAATAGGGTTGATGTTTCTGGCTGCTGGTCTTCTCTGGCCCTGGCTTGGAAAGTTGCCAATCGGTCGTCTGCCCGGTGATATAATAATCGACAGGCCCAATCTGAAGATATATATCCCGATCACCACCATGGTAATTATTTCCATTATCATTTCATTGCTGGTTCGTTTTTTTAGAAAATGATTGTTGCGGGTTTAGTCCCATGGAGAGAAAATAAGGGATTGCAATTTTTTTGTTGTTATGTTCAGTCATGCTTTCCATAGTACCACGGTCTGGCTGAAATTATGCGATATGCTACATTTAAAACTTTAGAGTATTTTTACTATATAAGGAGATTGAGATGGCAAAGATAGGCAGGAACGAGGCATGTCCCTGTGGAAGCGGCAAAAAATTCAAACGCTGTTGTCTCGGCAAGCAGCAGGAACAGACTGCTAACCTCACTGAAGTGCAGAAAGCCCAGATTTCTCTGCAGAACGGCATTAATGCAATTCAGGAGGCAGCTTCAAAAGGTATCCAGAAGGTCCATGAGTTGGGAGTTTTTGTCTTCTTCTCTACTACGGACGGAGATGCATGGCTGCTGGAGGTGACTGAAATGGATGGGCTGCAGGTGGCTGCTGGCAAAGAGATTCTTACCGTTGATCTTGAGGAGAATCCCGAAACCATTGAAATTAACTGGACCCACATATTTGAAATTCAGGACAAGCAGTTTGTAACCACTGCATATAAAGATAAGAAGGTTGAGAAAATCGATAATTATCCCACCCATCCAATACTTGCGGCAATCAAGCGCATTAAGAAAAAGTATTCTCCTGAGCAGCTTGAAAGTGTCCACATTGATCAAGAATCGACAACTGGAGAAGCCTAAACTGCAGGGAAGTAATTTATTGTGAAGGTTTATGTTCGCTTTATCCCCATGGTATGCATCATGGGGATAATTTTTTTTCTATCCCACCAACCCGGTGATTTTGTCCAGCTTCCCCATTTTTTCGGAATTGACAAGTTGGCCCATGTCATTGCCTATGGCTGTCTGGCTGGAACATTCTTGTATGGTCTGCAGCCTTTCTTCAATACCAATAATAATAAATTTACTGCAGCAATAATTGTCGTATTACTTTGTCTGCTTTTCGGCATCAGCGACGAATTTCATCAATCTTTTATACCAGGGCGGTTTGTCAGTTTCTGGGATGTGGTGGCTGATGGTCTCGGAGCTGTGCTCGTGGTTGGCTGGTGGTTCATGAAAGCAACGCCAAAAGTTTCATAGGATTATTTGTGATAAGATGAATACAGATCCTTGCCTTTTTTGATTGTTGATCTTTGCAAAATTTTACCGGTAGTGTAAAATCTTTCTGCAGTATTTCCAGTAACCGTTTGTGGGCGAACGGCGTTCTCAAATAAAATAGTACCAGAATTTTAAATTAGTCTGCAGAGCTGCGCAATATTTTATGACTGCTAAATTCTCATACAGTCAATTGGAAGAAAAGGTGAAAGCCCTGGAACAGGAGCTTTCCGGACATCATGATATTGAAAAGATGTTATGGGAGAAGCAGGACCAGTTGTTCAAGGTTCTGGATAGCCTGGATGCTATAGTCTATGTGGCGGACATGCAATCATATGAAATCCTCTTTGTCAACCGCTATGCCGAGAAACTCTTTGGTAACATTACTGGAAAAATCTGCTGGCAGGTGCTGCAGTCCAATATGACGGGTCCCTGTCCTTTCTGTAAAAACAGTGAAATTGTCAGCTCTGACGGTAAACCTGAAGATCTCGTCCTGTGGGAAATTAAGAATACCATAACCGGTAAATGGTACTCAATACGTGATAGAGCGATAAACTGGCTTGACGGCAGGCTCGTTCATTTGCAGATAGCGGTAGATATTTCCGACAGGAAAAAAGTTGAAGCCGCCTTACAGGCAAGTGAGGAAAAATTCCGTACTGTTGCAGACTTCACTTATGACTGGGAATACTGGATAAATGAAAAGGGCAGCTTCAATTATATTTCTCCTTCCTGTGAGAGAATAACAGGGTACAGTGCCCAGGAATTTGAAAAAAAACCTGCCTTGCTGCTTAACATAATCCATCCTGATGACAGGACACACCTCGGCAAACATTTAGATGAAGAGCTGGATACATCCAAGGTATGTCACCTGGATTTTCGCGTTATAACTCGGACAGGGGAGGAGCGCTGGATATCCCACTACTGCCAACCGGTTTATGGGCATGAGAAAAAATTTCTCGGACGGCGCGCCAGCAACCGTGATATCACGGTGCAGAAAAAAGCACAGGAAAATATCAAGCTTAATGAAACGCGGCGGACTGCATTGCTGAAACTTTATGAGATGCAGACATTGCCCATCAAGGAAGTATGCAACTTTGTCCTGGAAGCGTCACAGTCTCTTACCGGAAGTGACATAGGTTTTATGGGGTTCCTCAATGAAGATGAGTCCCAAATGACAATCCACGCCTGGTCGAAAAGCGTCATGGCCCAGTGTAAAATTCATGAAAAACCAATTGTTTTCAGTATTGCAGAGGCTGGTGTCTGGGGAGAAGCAGTACGGCAGCGTCAGCCGATCATCATTAACGATTACGGCTCCACCTTGGTTCAGAAAAAGGGAGTCCCTGCCGGTCATGTGGAAATAATCAGATTCATGGCGGTTCCTCTCTTTGACGAGGAGAAAATTGTCGCGGTCACAGCAGTAGGCAATAAAAGTCAGGATTATGACGAGCAGGATATAAAACAGCTGCAACTGCTTATTGAGGGAATGTGGCAGATCGTCAAGCGCAGGCAGGCCGAAGATGAACTTATCAGACAGGCGGAAATGATAAAACACTTTACCAATAAAGTTGTCCATGATCTTAAAAATCCTGCAATTTCCATTTTTGGTCTCGCCAGGATACTCGAGAGAAAATATGAGAGGTTACCTCAGGAAAAACTGAAAAATTTTATTGAGCAGATCGTCAACAGCTCTGCACAGATTGTCTCATTGACAGAGGATATCAATACATATATTTCCACCAGAGAGAGCCCCCTTCATTTTGTCGACATTAACCTGAGGGAAATATGGGGTATTATCAAAGAGGAATTTTTGCCCCGGCTCAAAAAAAAGGAAATAATGTGGGTGGAGCCGGATATTGATATTCCTGCAATAATAGCTGACAGGAATGCCGTGCTCAGGGTTTACAGGAATCTGGTGGATAACGCTTTGAAATACGGCGGCAGTAAACTGACTGAGATCACTATGGGATATGTGCCATCGGACATGCACCATATTTTAAGTGTGCAAAATAACGGAGAAGTCATACCTCCGGAAGATATAGGATCTATTTTTAAGATTTTCAGGAGAAAAGCGGGTGAGTCAACTGCTGGTGGAACAGGGTTGGGGCTTGCTATTGTCAGGGAGCTTGCCAGGCATCATAAGGGGGATTCCTGGGTTGAATCAGGTGCTGATGGCAAAACCACATTTTTTATATCAATTGCCCAAAATCTTTAAACTCAGTTTATTATCTCAGTTTAGTCCTTTTCCTGTTCATCTTCTTTTTCTTCAGAATCATTTGGTGTTTTTTCTTCATTGGTTGTCATGTCCGGCGTGCCCGATTCATTGGCCTTGCTTTCCTCTTCATTCGCTTCGGCAGCCAGCTCTTTTTCTGTGTTAAATGACAACAGTACAACGGTTTCGGCATCCGGTTCACCATCTGCCGGTGAGTCGGCAGCAGTCTCTTCCTGCTTGAACTGGTCGATATAAAGGCTGGCCAGGCAGCCAACCTGGAAAGGAGGCAGGAGAATTTTCAGCACAAAAAGAAAGGGTATCATTGTACTGATAAAGTTGATAAGCATGATTGGAATGACAGATACAAGCAGCAGAAAGACAAGGTGCATGAAAAAGCCCTTTTCATTTACCTTTTTCATGCTGAGCCGCATGGCATCGGTGAAAGACATTTTTCTGTCAGCCATTAACGGCAAGACATAGAGCCACCAGGTAGCAAAAAGCAATCCCGGGAGTATCAGCAGCATAAAACCAAAGAATATCAGGAGCAGGACGAGAAAGTAGGGAAACAGGTTGGCAAATTGCTGCAGACCGGAAAAAATATCGTTAAAGGTCGGTTTTCTGTTTTCCCGCAGGTAGAGGATAACCATAAGTGTGTAACCACCTATAAGGGGACCGGCAAGTATACCTAGAGAAAAAACAGTCAGCAGTTGGACGAGCAAACCACCAAGGATGAGGATAACAGGCTCTTCCTTAATGATTCTGTAGGTGTCCTCAAGATAAGCCTGGAAATTCATTGTATTGGGTATAAGGCTGAATTCGAAAAAGGCCTAGCCTTGGAGGAGGCGGGCCATATCCTTGGCAAAGTAAGTCAGGATTATTTCCGCACCGGCCCGTTTTATGCTGAGCAGTGTCTCTGCCATAACCCTTTCTTCGTCAATCCAGCCATTGGCACCGGCAGCCTTGATCATGGCATACTCCCCACTGACGTGATAGGCGGCAATTGGAAGGTCGAACTCATCACGTAATTTACTGATTATATCAAGATAGGCCACAGCAGGTTTGACCATGAGGATATCAGCGCCTTCCTCCACATCAAGGGTTGCCTCACGAAGCGCTTCCAGGGAATTTGCCGGGTCCATCTGGTAACCGCTCCTGTCTCCCTCCTGCGGTGCACAATCTGCAGCATCACGAAACGGACCATAAAATGCAGAGGCATATTTAACGGCATATGACATGATCGGGATGTTATGAAAGTTCTCATCATCAAGGGCTGCCCGAATTTCACCGACCCGTCCGTCCATCATGTCTGAAGGAGCCACCATGTCAGCACCGGCAACTGCATGTGATAAGGCGGTCTTGGCCAGGACTTCCAAAGTGGTATCATTATCAATTTGATTTTCTATGATAATGCCGCAGTGGCCATGGGAGGTATATTCGCATAAACAGACATCAGTAAAGACGAGGAGTTCAGGAACCTTATTTTTTAACTCCCGTATGGCGCGCTGGATAATGCCATCTTTATAATGAGCACCTGAACCCATGGGGTCTTTCTTCTCAGGTAAGCCGAAAAGAATGACACTGTTTACCCCAAGCTTGAGGCACTCTTTGCCTTCTTTTGCCAGCTGATCAACGGAGAGTCTGAATACCCCCGGCATGGATGATATCTGTTCCCGTTTATTTTTACCGGGCATGACAAAAATAGGGTAAATAAGTTGTGCCGGCGAAAGATGCGTTTCACGGATCAGGGCACGGAAGGATTCGTTTTTTCTGAGTCTCCTGGGGCGGTATTCAGGGAATATCATGTCTGTTCTCCTCAACAATTTATGTTAAATATAAAAACTCATTGAAAAATTTCATACATATCATGTTTTAAAAAAGTCACGGATCAGGGCGCTTATATACTGCTCGGGCTTATCAATACCTGATCTTGGTATAACTACATGATTAATTCCTTTTTTCTGTTGTAACAACCAATTAGTCAGAATCAGAGAGATCAATGTGCAGGGTTTTAAGTTTTTTGTGCAGGTGGCTCCGTTCCATACCAAGCATTTCAGCAGTCTTTGAAATATTGCCGTTATTCTCCTGGAGTTTAACAATAAGGTATTCCCGTTCAAATTCCCTTTTAGCCTCTTTGAAATGCTGCTTTTGGTAAGGAGCTATGGTTTTGGTTTCTGCTGTATTTTCAGGTGCTGACGTGTCTTGATGCAGATATTCCTGAACAGTTTTTTCTGAAATGTTTTCATCAGGAGACATAATGACCAGGCGTTCAACAAAGTTGCGCAGTTCACGAACATTGCCAGGCCAGGTATGGAGCATCATTACAGCAAGCGCCTCATCTGTGAAAGATTTTCTCCCCAAACCTTTATGGGTGAAATTTTCAATAAAATCAGCTACCAGCAACGGTATGTCTTCAACACGTTCTTGCAGCAGGGGGACTTGAATGGGAACAACATTCAACCGCCAGAACAGATCTGCCCTGAAATTGCCCCTTTCTATTTCGTCTTCAAGGTTTTTGTTCGTAGCGGCAAGAACACGAACATCTACCTTAATGATCTGGTTGCCGCCAACACGTTCAAAGGTTTGTTCCTGGAGAATGCGCAGTATTTTGGCCTGGGTTTTCATGCTCATGTCGCCGATTTCATCCAGGAAGAGCATGCCGCCGTCAGCCTGATCAAATTTGCCCCTTTTGCTGGTCTGGGCTCCGGTAAAGGACCCTTTTTCATGACCGAAAAGTTCACTCTCTATCAACTCTTCCGGGATGGCTGCACAGTTGACCTCAACCATGGGTTTTGTATTGCTTTCTGACAGGCGATGAATCGCTTGGGCAACCAACTCCTTGCCTGTGCCGTGTTCACCCCTGATGAGAACCCATGCATCAGTTGGGGCAACACGTTCAATTTGTTCCCTGAGGTTTTTTATGGCCGTTGAGTTGCCGGTAAGAAATGGCTTGTGATTTGCTTTCTGACGCAGAATAAGGTTTTCGGTTTCCAGTCGGGAAAATCGTAAACCGTTTTTGATGGCAAGGACTATCTTGTCATAGGAAAGAGGTTTCTCTATAAAGTCGAAAGCACCAATTTTAGTGGCCTGGACTGCGGTCTCAATTGTGCCGTGTCCGGATATCATGATTACCTGGAGTTCCGGATAGTCCTCTTTTATTTGTTTCAGCGCTTCAATGCCGTCCATGCCCGGCATCCATATGTCCAGCAATACGAGATCAACGGCCTCGGTCTTGAGTTGCTCCAGCCCTTTCTCAGCTGAATCAACACAGATGGGAGCAAATCCTTCATCGGACAGTATCCCAGCCAGGATATCCAGGATGCTTGTTTCATCATCAATGACGAGAATTTTTTTGGACATGGGTTTATTAGCTGTCAGCAATCAGCATTTAGAAATTAATTTGAAATGTTTTCTGTTATTTAGTTTTTATCCAGTATCCAGCAGCACGTCTTTTCTTTTCACTTGACACCTGGACACCTTGAAACCTTGAAACCTATATTTCTTTTTTCAACTTTAGCTCGAAAAAAGGTCACTGACAACACGAATTAGGATGTGATGGGTAGTTCAACTGTCAAAATGGCTCCTGTCGGTTCGTTGTCTGTCACCTTGATCTGGCCGCCATGGTCTGATACTACGGTACTGGCAATAGCCAATCCGAGACCGGTCCCTGATTTTTTTGTTGAGAAATAAGGTTCGAACAACCTGAGTTTATCTTCGTCTGCCACGCCCGGTCCATTATCACGTATCTCCATATACACAACCTGTTCTTCCTTATCACAGGAAATGGCAATTTCAATGGTGCCACCATCGGGCAAAACTGTAATAGAGTTTTCCAGCAGGTTGATCAGAACCCTTTTCATCTGCTTGAGATCGAATTCAAAGGGGGGGATATTCTGCTCGATTATATAACGAAAAGTAATATATCCGTGGCTCTCCTCATAAAAAACCAGTATCTCCTTGACCATTTTAACAATATCGTTACGGGTTTTTTGTACAATGGGCATTCTGGCAAAGCTGGAGAATTCGCTCACCAACTGTTTAAGTTCTTCAACCTGGTTTATAATGGTCTGGGTACACAGATCAAAAACCTCTGTGTCTGACTCAAGGGTATAGAGATATCTTTTCCTCAGGCGCTGAGCAGAGAGTTGAATGGGTGTGAGAGGGTTTTTAACCTCGTGGGCAATCCTTCTGGCAACTTCTCTCCAGGCTGCAATTCTCTGGGCTTTTTCAAGTTGAGTGAGGTTGTCAAATACCAGGACGGTGCCAAGTGGGCTGCCAGTTTCATCATCGAGTTTTGTGACATTGACCAGCAGTGAAACAGTCTCTTTGCCCAAGGATAAACGCAGGGGCTGTTGAATCGTTGATTTGCCTGACTCTTCCAACTCCTGTAAAAATTTCTCCACTATTACTCTATGGTCCGGCATAAGAGTTGTGTGGAAGTCCTTGTGCAGATAGTCATCTTTGTTGATATGCAAAAGATCTTCTGCAAACTTGTTAATACTGGTAACTTTGCCATTCGCCTCAAAAGAAATGACCCCTGCTGGTACATTTTGTAGAATTGTCTCTATATATTGCCGCCGCTCATCCAGTTCAATATTACTTTCCTGTAAGGCAACATTGACGGATTCCAGTTGTATTTTGCTCGTCTGCAGGTCGCGGGTCATCTGGTTGAATGAATCGACGAGTAACCCCATTTCATCATCGGATTCTTTTTCCAGGACAAAGTCGAGCTCTCCTTCAGCAACGCGACGCGTCGCTGTTGCCAGTTTACCGATGGGCCCGGTGAGTCCCTGGGCAATATAAAATCCAAACCAGATTGCACTGAAGATAATGAGCAAAGTCACAATGAGAAGCATGACCAACAGACTTGTTTTGAGTGGGTTTTTGAGCAGCATGAGCTGGCGATAGCCTTCAATGCCCTTGGAGATTATGGTCATACGTTCAAGTTGGTCCTGGGAAATGTATATTGTAGTCACCAGTATGTATGGAATAGAATCAGGTTCTTTTTCAAAATAAACTGGAGTAAGGCTTCTGATAATTTCTCCAGTAGGGACAGGTTGGATCGAGGTCCGTTCTGTTTCACCGGATAATACCAGCCTGAAAAGTTCAGCAGGGATTTCTGGGAGACTGAAATAGTTTATATTATCACTTCCTGCATTTGCAACAATCTGGCGTTGGTCTGATAAGAGTGTCACCCCGTCAAGATTTCGGAGAGTCATTTGGTTTTCAAGGCGCGACTGGATGTTATCAGGGGAAAGTTGCAACACCTTCTCAGCTATAAGCTCTTCAGTAATCGTATCTCCAGCAGCAATAGTTTGTGCTTTATTTCCCTGGTAGATATTCTGGGCAACCCTTAATGATTCATCGAGTGATTCTTCAACATTGGAGTTGAACCAGTAGTCCATACTTGTGGATACAAATTGTAGTGCTATGAAAAACAACAGAATCGTCGGGATGAGGGATAGGGTAATAAAGGATATAATAAGTCGGGTTCTGAGTGATTTGCCGAGAGTAATCTTTCGTTGCTCGAAGATTAACCGCAACAGGTTCCTGAGGACCAGGAAGACCATAAGCAGAAGCAGGATTATATTTATATTTATCAGGGAGAAAACAAGAACATTACCGCTGATCGGAAAGGAAACCTCCCCGATTTGAAAGACCACTGTTTCAAGGTAGGTCAAAACCGGGATGAGGATAAGGCAGATAATAATTGCATAGCGTGTCCGCTTTCTCCTTATTTCATGAGGTTCTTTAGTCATAAGGCAAGGTGTAGTTTTAATTCATACCATTTTGTTTCAAAATCCCAGAGAGAAGTAAATGGGATCAGATAATGAAAGTAAAGCGGCAGGGTTTTACGGGCTAATTTAGCTTTCACCTTTATTACATAAGAAGAGTTTGGGGAAATTTCTTTAAGCGGCAATATCTTGAAACCGTTTATTTCAGACATCAGAATTTTGGCTTCGTCAAGAGAGGTGGTCAGTTTGCTGTTACCTTTTTCATTCCTATGAATTTTATATTCTTTTTTCAGGCTGTCATACTCCATAATATGGTCGAACTCGTATTTCTTTATTTTTTTATCCGGCCAGTTTGATCGCTGTCTATAAATATCAACATAATAAGTGAAAGTTGCCGGAATGCCGTTATGGATGGCGGATTCCATATCATCAGTGAAACAATCAGTAACAGTGAGATAAAGTATAAGCTGACTTTCTGAGTTGGATACAGTGAAATCTGTAATTGTTGCATCCTGGGCATACAGGGTACGTGCCTGTAAAAGGTTTGCCAGCAGGCATAAAAAGAGGGGCAGCAGCAATGAGTATAAAAGATGCCTGGATATATTAAAATTGATTTTCATGAAATTTCAATTGCTTCTGCTTCAGGAAAAGCAGTTTTCTGAAATAAATTTATCCATCAAATTATTAGCATTAACACTTGTACCAAGTGCGCGGTGGTCCAATGTAACTGAAATTTGGTTTCCTGTCTATGCGATAAAGGTTAAGGCACATGTCAGGGAAAATGCAGCTTACAAAAAAGGCATTATTATAAACCTGCGAAAATATTCAAGGATATATCTGTTTATGGGCGTGGCAATGCGAAGAATATGTTTTTGTTGACATGCAGGAGGTCATCGTTTATCGTAGATGTACGATTGAGAGATGGGCCGTTTATGAATTTCTTCACATTATAATGTGCTTAAGAATGCAATTTAAAAAACAAAGTATAATAAATACTAAGAAAAAAGAGTTTGACCCGGAGAGTTTCGCCTCCATGTGCAAAGCTCTTGGACATCCGGCCAGGGTGATGATTGTCAATTATCTCAATAGAATTGACCGGTGCCTTTGTGGTGATATTGTTGATCTGCTTCCTCTTGCCCAGTCAACTGTCAGTCAACACCTGAAATGTCTCAAAGAGGCAGGATTAGTTAAAGGAGAGGTTGAAGGGCCTAAGACCTGTTATTGCCTTGACAAACGTATGCTGAAAAAATTTACCCGAATGGTTGCCGACCTGGGATTGTCTCCTCATGGAGAGTAACAATAATGAAACAGATTCCTATAAATAAGTTTGAAACAGATTCTTCCACCAGTGATTGCTGCGGTAATGATCAGCAAAAGAAGGATTGTGTCCCACCATTGCAGCCCTCCACCATACCCATGACCGGTGCTGTAGATGATGACGCACCCTGCTGTGGTCCAAAACCCGGCCCCCCAAGCAGTCCATATGAAAAGCCGGGGTACAGGTTGTACCATTTTGTTAAAGGTTTTGCAGAAACACCGGTTGGTTTTATACCCAGGATAGGCACAAGTCTTCAAGGCTCGGATATTGTCGGTACGCTCAGGGCAAGGCTTGGTGTTTCGCGTGACAGGTACCGGGTGGCTCCGGGGCTCTATTGTGTGGGAACACCGGATGAAGAATCACCGGTTCTGGTAACAGCTAACTATAAGCTTAGCTTTGACAGTCTGCGCCAGGAACTGCCCGGTATAGATGCCTGGATACTGGTGCTTGATACGCGGGGTGTGAATGTCTGGTGCGCTGCCGGCAAGAGGACGTTTTCCACAGAGGAGGTTATCCGCCAGGTGCATGGTGTCGGTCTTGATAAACTTGTTTCGCACCGGGAGTTGGTCCTACCACAGTTGGGGGCACCCGGGATATCGGCCCATAAGGTAAAGA
>Ga0209013_10002626_pt1 | contig 16177 bp, 20 predicted proteins | sample Cruoilmetagenom2_FD_187291 | JGI IMG/M metagenome (GOLD analysis project Ga0209013, IMG submission 187291) | Oil polluted marine microbial communities from Coal Oil Point, Santa Barbara, California, USA - Sample 2 (SPAdes) (version 2) | ecosystem: Environmental > Aquatic > Marine > Oil seeps ...
GGTATTAGTACTACTGAAATCCACTTTGACTTCTGCAGTAGTGAAACGATTGATAATCTCTCGCTCTGCTGCATCTCTGAGGTATTTCAAATCTTCCTCCGAGCCTTCCATGGATTTAGCCATCTTAGCAGTATTGCCAGCAGTATCCTTGCCACTACCTGCAGCATCTTTTAATGGATTGCCCATTCCTTGCAATCCAGCTAATACATCTTGTAATGGATCATATGAATTCCCAGTTGAAGCACCATTACCTGAAAACAAGTTAGCACCCCAGTCATAGCCTTTATCCCATGCACCACCATAAGATTTCATTTCCATCTTAGGGGCTTCCCAGTAGTCTGTAGGAGTTTCGCCAAGCCAATTATTCATTTTAGCTTTCATCTTGCTATGATCACCTGTTATTGAAGTAGAGTGACTTATTGTTCCTATAGTCCCTATGTCAATCCCTGGAATCATACTCAGAGCATCGATAACCCAGTTAATTGCTTTAATTGCTATATTTGCGCCATCTATAAACATATTTGCTAAGTTAGTCGCAGCACTATCAAATCCTTCTGACATAGCATTTGCCATATCGAACGCAACGTTTGCCACATTTACAAATGCTCTTTTCACGCTATATTCAAAATGACCTTTAAATAAATTAACAATGAACTCTACCAGAGCTGAAAATAAATTCCAGATAAAAGCAACCTGGTTGTAAATGTGTGCTCCTAACATAGAGAACACGCCTGCAATAATCCCTGTAGCACTAATGGATGTTCCTGCAAAGTGATTGATGGCTGCAACTGCTAGATAAAGCGAAGCCACTAAACCGATAATAATTAAAACAACGATTCCGATTGGATTGGCCCAAAATGCTGCATTCATAGCCCATGTTGCCGCTGTTACCAATATGGTTGCAGTACGTACTATGACTAGATTCGCAATAAGCGCTCCTAGTGCTGCTGTTACTGCAAAAAGAACTGGTCCGACAGTAGCCCAATTATCGTACAAGAAGCTCCCTATACTACCTATGACATCTAAAGCTATAACGGCTGCACTAGACAGGATATAAAGTAAACTAATGATTCCATCTACAGTGCTTTGAAACTTTTCACTATTTGCTATTTCATTTAGCTTTTGTAAAACTGGCTGGAATGCCCAAAGTGCTTGATTTTTAAAGCTAGCCCAAAGATCGGCAAAAAGTAAAGGCATATCTTCAAAGGCCGCATTCGTTTCCGCTGCTGCCGAGAACATTGCATTCTTTACGATATCTGCTGTAATCATGCCTTCTGAGGCCATTTTTCTAATTTGTCCTATTGGCACTTCTAAATAATCAGCAATACTTTGAATGATGTTTGGTGCACTTTCAAACACTGCATTTAATTCCTCGCCTCGTAATACCCCAGAACCTAAACCTTGTGTTAACTGGAGCAAAGCTGAACTCATTTCTTCTTGCGTAGCACCAGCTATCTTGAATTTCTTGTTTAATTGTTCAGCAAAAGATACCATCTCTGCAGTACTACTGAAAGCATCCTTGGCATTTGCCCCCACCTTTGCAACAATATTAGCAGTATCCATATAAGAGGCTCTTGCTCTTTCTGCAGAATCAAAAATCATACGTTCTAGCTCGATAGTAGTTTGCCGTTGGTCATTTATTAAATCTAACCGAGCAGATGTTTGAGCTAAAGCATCTGAAATACCAAGCAAATCCCCAACTGCTTGAATACTAAGATAGGTTGCTAAAATGCCTCCTAATTTACCAAGCAATCCATCAGCTGCATTTGCCCCTTGAGTTATTTCCTGATTGAAATCCTCTTGCGCTGCATCAGCCTGTCTAATTTCTTGTTCAATTTCATTAAATGCTAATTCAGCTTGATTTAATTCACGTCTTGCTGCTTGAATACTAGCTGTATCTATTGCATTACTCGATGCATCTTGTAATGATTCAAAACTACTTAAAACAATATTCATCGCGTTATTCATCGACTGAAAGGCTTTGGACATACCATCTGTTATTTGTATTGATGTACGAATAGTTGCCATTTTCTCACCTACTTTTAAAACATAATAAAAAGCACTCGTTAGAGTGCTTTAGAAGTAATTTAAGTCATATGTTATTTTTGCTATACCAAGAGTATTTTCTTGAATCTCTTGAATCCATAAATCTGCAATGGTATCTGTTACTGGACTAAACCTCAGTGCATAATTGGTATCTTCAATTTTCTTCATATTATTATTTGATTCAATATTGAACATAGAAAAAATATCTTCTTTACTTTGAAATTCTATAACCGAATCATCATATCCCCAATATTGTCCCGAATAGACATTTAATCTAGCAACACTATTGTCAAATAGAACAAACTCAAATTTGTTTTTTTTGTATATATAAAGTTTACCTACAATACTTTCACCTGTTTTAGGTACAGACCATTCATAATCTTCAATACTCTCAGGTTCCCCTAATATCGCAACAAGTTCTTCCGATGTAATTTTTGCAAATTGATTAGCATCAATTAAAACATCTTCTTTAGAAATTGTTTCATTGGAATTTCCACAAGCAGCCAATAATAAAACCATACATATTAACAATAATACCTTTTTCATGAAATCCCCCTCTATCATTATTACCTTTAGCATACAACAAAGAGGGTAAATACTACCACTTTATTTTTTTCGAGCGGCTTTTCGTTTAGTTTCTTTCTGCTCTTTCTTTTCCGCCTCCATCTTAATCTGTACAGAAGCTATCACCATTGCTTTTTCATACTTTGGTAAAGCTTCAAACTCAGATGGCCACTTATGAAACTTGTGGAGGCAATAATAAGCGATATTCGCTTCATAGTCGCCTCCATCTATTAGTTTTTTGCTTCTTCTACTGCATCCTCAAGAGGAACGTTAAAACCATTTATTTCTTGAACCTTGTTCGCATAATCTGCATATTCACCAGGAGTTAACATCACCTTTAACAATTGCTCTGCCCCCATAACACCATACGAATCTTGCACTTCTTTATCATTTAAGTTTGGGTAAATTGTGCATTTTACTGCCAGTTTAGTAAGATAGGCATTAAAATCAGTTTCTGGAACAAACATATTACGTTTACCTGGTACTGGAACACGCTTTGTACACGTTTTACGTAACAACTCATCTGCATCAGAAGTAATTGATCCTACTTCCCATTCAATGGGTTTACCATCTTCATTAATAAAGCGTTTAGATGCTACATATTTTACGTTCTCTACCTTAATTGCGTTTTGCGATAAGAATGCTGTTAAATTACTCATTTATAATCACCTAATCCTTTTCTTGTTTAATAGATATTGACCGCAACTAAGCGGCCAATTCATTTATTGCATTCCTGCTAACATGTTGAATTTCTCTGGCATCTCGAAGTCTCCAAATGTTCCATCAATCGGCTCATCCAAGTATTCTCCATCTGCATCGAATTTAGATAATACTCCTCCGTCAAGATTACATTCTTTATGGATAACAGTTTGTCGACCTACTCAGAAGTGGGATCTTCATTCGTTACCTGGATATCAAAATAGATATCTTCGCCAGTTTCTTTAAAGCGATAAAGTAGATCGCGGAAAATCGACTGATTATAATGAGCAGTACCACTAAAGGCTCCTGTCCAACCAGTAGATTTACTACCCTTACCTGTTTTACCTAAAATGGGCACATCAGTTTTTTGTTTTTCAATAGTTGATTCAAAATCAATAATCTGCATGAAATTGTAGCGATTTCCGTCTATTGTGACAAAGCACTCGGCGAGCGAGGCACTCACAGAATCCTTTGCATTCATGGTTTGGGCAAAGTGTTGTAGATTCAATTTAAGCATTTTTTTCTCATTAGGCATTATTTTCTCTCCCTTCTTAGGCAACCGTTACGGTCATATAAAGTTGTGCCATTGCATTTACTGGAGTTACTAAATCAGAAACTACAACTGATTTTTTTGTTTCTCCCTTTTCTACAGTCACGTCATCTGGTTTAAAGTCTTCAATTGCACGTAAGCGTTGTAATGCTTGATGATGTGTCGTGATATCATTCCAAAGAGATATTTGACCTGCACGATCATTCGGCATCTGTCCAAGATACTTAGTGTTGAACAATACCGCGATATCATTTGCAATTTGATCTAATACACGAACGGTTTGATTACTAGCAAAGTCGGAATTTTTATCCTCAGTGAATGTTGTAAATGTATTGATATCATCTAATACACGTACTTCATCACCGACTTTGTGGAATACAAACTCTCCATCATCAATAGCATTTTCTAATTGAGGTTGACTAAATTTAGTATCAATGGTGAATTCACCATCGTACTTCTTGTTCGTGTTGGATTTATTTACAGCACTTCCAGCCGCTGCACCAGTTGCCCAATATACAGCAGAAGCAATATTGTCATCATCTGTTACATCGTTTTTCACACTAATTACACCTTCATGGTCCACTGCTGGCTTCTTGTGTAGGACTAGTTGGAATTTAACCCCCACTTGATCACGTAAGCGTTTAGTAAACTCAGCGTATAGACTTTTAATCGTATCATCCGTAGATAAAGAGCCTAGCGCGTTGAATGAATAAGGTTCTAATGCATCCAATGCCTCTTGATGCTCAGCTCCTTCTACTGGATCACCATTGGAGCCAAGAGTAAATAGAATACCAGCAGATTCTGCAATAATGACGTTAGCTTTCCAAGTTACATAGTCTGTATCTTGTAAGTTATCCGTATTTGGTAGGACTGTTTGAGAATCTACTAAACTTGTACCCAAGTAAGTTGAGACATCCATTTTTGTTGGATCATCAACATTGACCGATACCACTGTTCTTAAATCGTTCCCTCGAAGACCTTTATATTTTGCAGTACCTAGTGTATTTGATGCAGCTACACCATTTTTCATAAGCTTGTAGAAATAAGCAGTATGAATATTTTTAAATAGATCACGAATACCTCTTAATTTTTCATGTGTATAATCATATCCAAAGATTGTACGCGAGTTCTTTTGTAAATCAGCTTGAGTAACGGTAAATACTTCACCATCTACTCCCCAATCAAGTTCAATGGGAAGAGCAGCATAACCACGATCACTCAGGTTCGCTGTAGCACGTGCAGCACTGATAAAGTTAATGTAAGTACCATTTAACTTTTTATTTTGCGTAAGAAACGTTCCTCCACCTAATGCCATTATTCATTCACCTTCCCTTTTAAAAACTCTTTTAACTTCCGATCAACCTCATCGAATGTATATACCTGGCCATCCTCTAATAAGGCATTTAATACGTCTCGCTGAACTGAATACTTTTTACTTGCAACGAGCTGTTGTTTCGAGAACTTAAACGTCGAAATGTCTTTTGATTGCTGATTAGTGATTTCAAAATTAGACTCTTCAATTGGTTGTTTTATTGGCTTTTGTTTAGCCACGGCACATCACCTCTTCAATCCATTATTTAGTTGTAAATCTTCCATTTTGTCTAATGGATCCGTAACTTTATATACGTGGAAATTATAATTAACGAAAAAGTGGAGCACTCCATCTATAACTTCGCCTTTCATTTTGGTACCTCGGAGTAAATCACCATTTAACAGTTGTATATACTCCATTTCACTCATGAGTTTGTTAGCAGTGCTATAAGCATCCATATAACCAGGCCCAAAATAGTGAATATCAAATGGTAAGGTTTCGTGATACCTATTTCCCACTACTTGATCAAACTCTGGTTGTAATAAGAGAATAAAAAAAGAAGGCTCTTTAAAGCCTTGCTCTATTGATTCTGTATAGATTTCATAGGCATCACCAAATACTTCATAAAGCTTTATAGAGATAGCGTCTATTACGTCTTTAATTTCCATCAAAAACACCACCTAAGAACTTCATTAATTTCTTTTCTAGTATTTTAGGGGCTTGTGCATCTAATTCTTGTTCTGAAATGGTTAGCATGAAACGTCCATTTACCCATCCAGCGTGATTAGCAGTTCTGTGTCCAAATTCAACATACGAAGCGTAGTTAACAGGATTGATAACTTCTATTTCATATGCGTTACCCACTTTCGTTACGATCAATGATTCTGCATAAGTCTGTACATTCTTAGGACTTCCTCCTCCTTGAGCTTGGCTCTCGGTTTGTACAGTCCAACCTCTTCGTAGCACACCATCATCTACAGGCGTTCTTCTGATTACTTTACCAAGCAATCGTGCAGCTAACTCTTTAGCAGCCTCTTCACAAAACTTCTCAAAATCACCGCTTTGTAATTTCTCCATCTTTTTTTGCAGTCTCTTTAATTGTTGGAAATCAGTACTGCCCCACCTAGCCATTATGCATACTCCTTAAAGAGTTCTAACTTAACTTCTTGGTGATCCGTAAATATAGCTGGTTCTCCGCTTCGACTGAATGCAGTCGTTCTTCCTTGTTGAGTAACAACTATTTTAGAACCGGCCTTCACAACAATCTCAGGAGCAACGAAAAGTTTTGTGGATTGAGCAATTGTAGCTGGTGCACTCGTCTGATTAGCTGATGTAATATTTTCATAAGACAACTTACACTTTTGATTTTCAAGCACCATTACTTCTTTGGTGGTTGTTTGATGAGTGTTAGGATCTTTTACTTTTTGCATTTCATAAATCGTACAAACACCCTTATATAACGACTCTATGTCACGTCTTCTAGCACTCACCATGTCAGCACCCTGTATGCAATAAAATCGAATGCATCATGTCTTAAATAGTTGATGAATGCATTGAAACTAGATTCTGGTGTCATGTTATCCTTATCGATAGCAAAAGTAGTTGTCGTATCTCCCTCTTGAATTGTCTTTGCAACAAGACCAAAATCAAGACCATCAATAATTAATTGGCCCATACTCTTTTTCATTAACAAAAACTCCCCTACAACCATATCAATTGCGATATGGTGCAGAGGAACAGGAATGGCACTTAAATTAGTTTGCGTCTTTATATGATTAGTTACTTTGTCGATTGAGAATTGCAACATATACTCATCTGGATTATCTGGTACACTCGACACCGTAATACCTAATGACTTTATTCGTTCTTTTACTGCTTCAAGCATTTAATCACGCCCTATTCAGCTTTTTGAGCATCCTCAATTTTCTTGATGATACCTTCTTCTGTCGAAGCTTTACCGATATCAATTTTATGTTCTTCCGCAAAAGCTTTTAACTCATCTAAGGTTTTACCTTCGAATTCACTAGGAGTGTTATCTACTGCAACCTCACCTGTTACCTCAACGATAGATTCATTAATATGTTCATCTTCCATTTCAAAAGAAGCGCCAGGTGCATGCGTAACCCCGTTATAGCGCACAGGTACTTTCAATACTTTTACAATTTTCATATAAGTTTCCTCCTCTTATGCCAATGGTTGCGCTTGGAATACGTTATTTGCTTCAGGGAATGAAGGAATTGCAGTTGTTGCAGCTTTCGCCCATGTTGATACTGGATCTAGTCCTTCTTCATATACCATACCAATTACATTTCCAACATTCGTTACTTCTTCATTGCCTTGACGTAGTAAACGACTTTCTTCAGGTGTTGGACCATGTAAAGTTTCACCAAGCGTACTATCGCCAAACATAACGAATTTGTTTTCAGGGAAATATCGTTGTGTTGTAAACGTTCCGTTTGCATTCTGCACACGGTATTTAGCATCGTAAGTTGCGATAGTCGGTAATTGGTGTGAAGCTAGGAAACTATTAAGATCACCTAATGTCGCCACTCGACCGCTATCCTTACCGAATAAGTACCCAATAATTTTAGAATTACGTAGAATTTGACTAGCAATTTTAGATGATGTTAATGCTCGAGTTGGTCTATCATCCAATGCTCCTGCCCAACGTTCTAAGTCTCCAATTACATCCTCTGTACCTGTACCCCATATATCTGTACCTGATAGAGCTTCTTTGTTTGCATCTGGCACATGATAATCTACTTTTAAAGTACCGCCACCATCAATAGCAAGAGTTAACTCGCCATTGGCAAGAGCTTGCATACGCATAACTTCTACCTCAGCACGAACATCACCTACAGCGCGATCAATTAGGTTAAATACTCGACCGACCAATACTTGTTGTTCCTGTGGAGTACGTGGGAATTGTAAAGCAATTAGATCCTTTTCTTTAATTTGGTATTTCTTTTTGATATAAGCAGCTTCAAGTGCTTGATCGTTGAAATCCAAAGAACCGATTTCGGCTTCCGTATCAAACGCATGGATTTTAGCTGCGACAGGTAAGTTACTAGCACCTACTAGGTATTCAAATTCTAATGTGTCATGTTTTACCACAGGGAAAAGCGTTTCTCCAAGATAAGGAGTTAACGTACGCTCTTTCAAGTAGTTTAATACTGTTTTCTGATTGAATAATTCTAAGATATCTGGCATTTTGGTTTTCCACCTCTCAATTTTCTTTGATTATTATTTGAATGTAATTTTTGTTAAAGCTGTTTTAGCAAGAGCATCAGGAACTTGAGGTAAACGCGCTTCAAGGATATATGCTTCCTCAATCAATGCACCTGGTTGAGGTCCATGAGTTACATCTACATCGTTATAAAGAATACCTTTGGCTGTTGCATCATTCTTTGGAAGAATTGTTCCTGCTTTCACAATTTTCTTTCCATCAACAGCAAGTACTCCAACGTCACTTACAAGAGTAGTAAAGGATTGTACTTTTGAAGATGCTAAAAAATTAACGCGGTTATAGTTTTTTGTTTCGCTTACATATGGCATTTAGATGCCCTCCTTTTATTTTATTGACCCCATGGATTTAAAGCTTTTTCTGCAGGGGCTCCTTTTGAATTAGCTTCTTTAGCAAAGTTACTACCAATGTCTTGCGGAAAATCCTTATCTAGATTGCTACCAGCAGGGTCCCACCCTTTAAATTTCTGTTCCTTCTTTTCTGGAACAAACAAAAAAGGCTTTGATTCTTGCAGTGTTTTTAACTGCTCATCAAGACCTTTAGTAACTTTACCTTCTGTATCCAATTCGATTAATGCTTTGTCGATAAGTGAAGTGGCGATATCTGAATCATGGACTTTTCCTGCAAGTGCAAGTTTAATGGCACCTGATAACTGTGTTTCCTTTAATTCTTTTTCATATTTTTCTTTTGCATCCGTATTCTCCTGTTGAAGCTCGGTAATTTTAGCTTTCAATCCAGTTGCATCCACCTTCTTTAGTGCCTCTAGTTGTTTATCTCGAGAAGCTAAATCCGTTTCAAGTTGTTTCTTGGAAGTATTAACTTCATCAAAACGAGACTTAGGTATCGTTGTACCATAGCCTTCGATTACCTTATCGGCTTGCTCTGGTGTTAACCCTAATGCTATTAATGCTTCTTTATTCATGTTTTCTCATCCTTTCAAATTACGCTTTTTTACGTGGGTATCGTCCACGGATTTGTCTTGTTCTTTAACGTCTTCAATACCAAAAAGACGAGATTAAAAACATAATAAAAAGCCACCCTGTCGAGTGACTAATGAACTTTATCTAAATGAATACCTATGCTCTGAGCAAATTCATTTATAATTTTCTCACTGTCTACTTTCTGCTCGTTAGTGTTTAGATTAATAGTAAATCCTTTTTGCAATTCTTTGTAGCCTTTACGGCGTTCCTTTACAGTTAAGATAGTTGTGACAAAACTATAAATACCAACTATTAAAAATAGAATAACTAACATCTTGATGATTATTTCTAACACAATGTAATACTCTACTAAAAAAATCATGCAACAAAACGCTCCTTCCACTCTGGGAATTTAACCTTGCTATCAATATAGTAAACCTTGCCGTCTTTTCCTCTAGCAACACGTTGACTGTAATCGTCCTCAAAGTATGGTGCTGTTGTTGTTCTACACCTTGGATGGAATGGGTTAGCAGTGACACCAGGTTCGAAATCACTCAATTTGAATACCTTGCCATCCATTGACTGACAAATATCACTCGTTCTACTATCTAGAGTGGCGATAATCTCATACTGTTCTACATCCAATGACTTAAATGCATTCTTTTGAGCAGAAGCACTAAAAAACGCTGATTCAGTCATAACAAGACGAGTAGCGTTTGAACGAGATGTATTCATTTTGTTTTGAATGACCGAAATCATTCTTTGTGGTGATTCACCACGTATAATGGATTGAATCAATTCCGTGTGTAACGTTTCCAACAATAAGTTTTTATCTCGCCATATCTTGCCACTAAAAGTTGACCCATCGGCAGTCCATGGCTTAGTAATGACTTTCGATAGTTGCACCACATCCAGCGCTTGCAAAGTAAATCCAACTTCAAAACCCTTTTGTATTTCAAATGCTGCATGATAATACTGATCTTGATACGTCTCTTTCATGAGTCGCTCAAAACCTTCAATTTGTTCGCCATATAGTCTTTCCACATGTTGTTGAAGTTGTAGTTGCAAACTTTGTAAACGGCTTATATGGACACGTGAAGACGCATTCTCGAGTTCCTTCATCCACCTTTGGTCAATTGCATTTTCTTTACCATACTTGATGTAATCTTCTACAGACCATTGCAACTCTTTCAATTCGTTCGTACTCAACAATCGCTTTGCTTGATCTAAAGTTATTTCATTATTTGTAGCAAAACGTTGATACCATCTAGCTATATCCTTTTCAATTTCATTCATTGTTTGGATATAAGCTTTTTCTAAATCCTTGTTGTAAGAAGAACTCTTGTTGTATTGGGCATCCTCTAGTAATTCAAATCGTTTCTGCCAGTAGCTACGTGGTTGTGCCATCTATGCCACCTTGTTTCTGATTAAAAGTCGTTTGGTAGTTATCGTATTGATCCATTTGTAACTTCTTCTGTACTTCCAAGCGATCTTCCACGTCCTTCGTGTACCAGGGATGGTTTTCACGAATCGTTTTATCATCCAGGATGCCTACAGAGTTTTTAGCGTCTGTAATGACTTCGGATTCACTAATAATGATGTCTCGGTTGAAAATAAAGTTTACAGTTTCTTCTATATAATCACCCAAACCCTTAATAGCTAAATATTGATTTACAAACCACATAAGATGTTCTAGGCTTGACTGGAATTCAGTCTCTAATGTATTACAGTCCATATCCAAATCAGAATAACGGTAACGTAAAGCTATTCCGGAAGCATTTCCTAAGTTAGAATCAGTCGTATCAACACCTCGTCCAAATTCATAGATGGATTTACGGCCACGTTCTAATTCTTTCTCACTTGCATCAGTTTCAGGAGTTGTCTGCATAGCGCCAACGTCCCCATTATCATCAATTTTAATTGCTTTAAATTTATTTAAGTCAGTTAAGAACTCTTCTAAGTCAACTCCACCATAATTTATAAGTTTATAAATAATTTGAGGTAAATCAGCTAGAAGATCCGCATTAGTTGAAGCTTGTAAGTTGTAGTTATCCACTAAAGACTTAATGGAATCAATCAATGGTTGTTCTTCCTCGTTATACTTAAACGGGATAAGCGGAATACGTTTCCACAAGAACCCTTCCTCACCAATCATAAAGTGATAGTTAACTTCAAGACCTGCCATATCATCTGGAACTAACTTAGCCCCATCAAATATAAAGTAGTCTATTCCTTTATCATGATGGTATTCGACCTTCTCTATTACCTTCTTAATTCTATTTTGGTAAATGGTCTCTGAATAAAAATAAATAAAGGCCGTAACCTCTGTATGTTCACTATCCTTCCAAAAAGGAATAATCTGTTGAGAAGGCAGTTTTTTAAAAGCTAAGTTGCCTTCTTCATCAAAGTGAACATACATGTAGGCTTTCCCTTTATTTATTGCTTCTTTGCCGATGTTCTTTAAAGTTTTCAGGAACTTACGGTTAAATACTACTTTCAATTCTTCCGCATACGTCTCATCTTCTGTTGCAATCGTAGGCTCTTTGGATAGCAAGTAGCCAACCTTTTGATTGACTAATTTTTTAGCAAAGCCATGCTCTAGCTTTAGATTGGATTTCCAATCAATTGCTTGCGTTTTTTCTGTTCGAATATCCATCTTGTCCAGATAGTAGGACTCCCCGGTCAACATACTTTTATAGGTTTGACTAGCTTTCCAATCTTTTAACTCTTGGACCAATACCTCATTTAATGTTAAACCTTCTCCGACCATACGATTTACAATCTCATTTAGATATTCGTAATACGGTCTTCTGTATAGATCTTCTACCAACATTTATCCACCTCATTTCAATATCGAAATTCCACCTTTTTTAAGAACAATGGTATTCACAAAATATCTGTCACCATCCATTTGGTGATCATTCTGTTTGACTGGCTTATCTTCCCCACGATCTGCAGCTTTCTCATCCCAAATGTAAGAACTAAATTCTCTAAATGTTTCTGTGCAACAATCATTGTATAAAATTAAACTATTATTCAATGCGTTACCTACGTTACGAATACCATCAACTACATCATTTTTTGCTTTCAATACCCTCATGCCATTTTTCTTTAATAAAGCAATAAGGGAGGCAGCAGATGGGTCTACAATTGTTCCGTGAAAGTTTTTTAATCCTTCGATAAACGCTTGCAGATCCTCATAGTATTCTTGATCAGTCTTTTGTTTGGAATTTTTGCGACCGTCATAGTGATACTCTTTTACTTTGTACCATGTTCCATCAAAAAAGCCCCACAGACCGAATGTCGTAGGGTTTTGGGTACCATAGTCAATACTTACATAGTATTTGCTGTATCTTCGTTCAATTGTAGGGACGACATGCTTGTCTTTATCAAACATATCAAAAATGATACCTTCTGCAAGTACCCATAAACCTAAGATAAACCGTTTATAAAATATTCCTGTGTACAGACGACGATAACGTTCCTTTACTTGATCGGACAAAGAAAGGTTGTCTGCCATTGTAAAATGTAACTGAAATAACTTCTTTTCTTTCATCTTGTCGATAAATTCAACCTTGAACCAATGATACGGCCCTTCTGGGTTGCAGTTAAACCATAGTTTAGAACCATCAATCGAACAACGAGCTGTTGCTTGATTAACAAATGATTGAGGCATTAATGCAACTTCATCAAAAAACATACCTGCTAGTGTGATACCTTGAATGAGGTCTTGTGAACCTTCATCCTTCCCTCCAAATACATAGAAGTAATTTGTAACGCCTTTATACGAAATAGAAAGCATGTTATCTGCACGATGGTCCTTTACTTTATACCCTCGTGATTTTAACATTCGCTTCAATGGAGTGATTACGTTTCGTCTGAATGAACCAATTGTTTTACCGGCCATCCCTAAGTTTTCATCTTGAAATGAATCCATCGCCCACATAACATATGAAAGGGACATCACAACAGTTTTACCCGCACGAACTGAACCGTCACAAATAATTCCATCCATCTCTTTCATTGGAGAGCCATCACGCCACCATGTTAAAACTTGTTTTTGCTTTATAGAAAACGTCTTAAATTTAAAAGGAGCTGGCTTCTTTTTGAAGTTACTCTTTTCAGTAAAAAACGAAAGATATCTAGTCTTCTTCGGTGTTGTTGTCGGCATTACCCCACACCTCCGAAGTTGCTGCATTTAAAGCCTCGTTGAATCCATCATCTTCATATTCTTCTGATTCATTAACTCCAAAAGCTTTATGATGAGCAATCTTAAGTTTTTCTTCTTCAACTTCTCGTTGGAACTTATCAGGGAATAGGTCAAAGTATAAGGACAGCTTATCAAGTGCTTTCATTTTGTCAGCTAATTTAACTGTTATTCCATCTCTACCTTGTTTAACCTCAGTCAGTATCGTTCCATCTATTTCAGTTGAATCATTCAAATGAATATAGTTAAAGGCTTGCGTTTTCACATTGCTATTTGCATCAAGCTCTGGTTCTCCATTTTCGTTATAAACGATTTCTTCTTCTCTACCAAATTTTAAGAAATCCGTAATATCAGCAAAGGCTATATCAATGTACTTTTGGAGAACGTCTTTAATATCCAGTTTCAATTCGGTTGTTTGTTCTTCCTTCATCCTGTCAATCTCTTTAGATACCTTAGTATTTCTTAGTAAACCATGCCCATTTGTCATAGCAGTTGAGTAAGCACACTCATAAGCCTTCTGATAAGCTTTCGTAGCATTGAAGTACTTAATGTAGTAAATACAAAAAAGTCGTTGTTTTCCAGTCAGTTCATCTGACTCAACAACAGGCTCATTTACTTCTTTTTTTGGTTGCATCCTTTTAGAAATGGTTGCACCCTTTTTCTTTTTAGTTGCATCTTTCTTAGGCGCACCTCTTACCCATGCTTCACGACTTTTTCTACTCTTCAATGTACCAAGCTTTATATCATTTTTTTCTGCAAGAGCTGCTAAAGTTATTTTTGTGGTTTCCCACTCTGTTTTTATTTCATTCCAATTGATCATGTCACATCACCTGCTACCTCCTCTATTTAGACATAGAAAAAACCCTCGATACAATCATCGAAGGCTCTGAACTTTATACTTCGTTTTTAGCTTTTTCAGTAAGTTGTATGTCTGTATAACCGACACCATCTTTGGTACTAATATCTTTTGCCGTAATAAAACCAAACGTTTTAAGGTTAAATAAGATAAATGGTAACCCTTCTTTTGATTCACTTTTCTCGCGGCTAAACAGAAATTCATTTTCACCATTCTTTATGGTTTTTAAAACTTCTTTCTCTTGCTCATTTAATTGAATCATTTTTTCACCTCCCACTGACATCATTCGCCAAAGTAGGATATTATTCCTTTATAATCACGAAAAAAGCACCCACAATTAGCGTGAGCGCCTTATATAAATATATTAAGTTAGTATAACTACCACACCACCACAAGCGTGCACGTGGTCTCTTTGTTTCAATTATAATAATGTTTTCTTATTTTGCAACTAGATTGTCATGTTGTTGTCATAACTTATACCTATTTCATAACTAAAAAAAGGATATCTTATAATAGTCTGTATATGCTAATCTTTATAAGATATAAGTTAATATAGGAACTTTTTTCTATTCATCTTTATTTAACTTTAAATGAAAAGGTGCATTCTACAAATTTCCTAGTAATCAAATAATTATTTCTGGTAAGTAATATCAATTCTAGATTTACTATATACCCCCATAACTTCTATAGATAAACTTGGAGCAACACCAGAAGCATACACAGCTACATAATAATAATTTTCACCTGTATAATATGCCTTTTTCATTCGCTCAATACCAACAGGAGAAGCAACACTTATACCAGTATCAATTGTCTTAATAGCTGTGAAGGTATCTGAAATACCTTGAGAAACATTCACAAGAGATGTCAAAGCATTTATTGCATCAAGTTGACTAGATCTTAGAGTATAGTGGTCAATAACCGTTTTTAGTTGTGATGCAGTTAGTACGCCTTTGTACTTTATCGGTTTATTAACCGTAACCGGTATGTACATTGGTGTAATTATTTGTTCATATGCGGAAGTTGTGCTATTGACTCCGTTAGACGGAATTAATGAGCCTTCTTCCAATGGTACTGTTTCCGTAGATTCCGCTGCGAGAGTACTTTGTGGAACTAGCAAACTTGTAATTACTACACTACTTCCAATTATTGCTGATATTTTTTTATTTAACATTTTTGAACACTCCTTCTATATATTCCAAATTTTAGAACAATTAAAGTGTAAATGGAATAAGAGGAAGAGTCAACAAAATTGGAAGTATTTAGTTGAAAAGTATTGGTCTATATGTTTAAATTATATAAATAATCTAAAAATATTATTAAAAAGGAGATTTTTCATGAAAATTTTACAATCTTTGACTTTTTATGTGTTTATATTAACTACTGCTCTCTTATTTCTAAGTATATTGAATAATTATCTTGATATATTTCAAGATGAAATGGCGATATCAAATTTATTAAATATTAATAATTTTTTCTTTTATGGGATAACTGCTTTAACTACTCTAATAATCTATATGGTGATTAAATTTAAGAGATAATTATCATTAATACTGGGGCAATATACTAGACGTAAGATAAAACCAAGCGAATTTAATCATTTACTGTTATTCTCGTATTTCATTTTGTTAATTCAAATCACCTTGTTAAATAATGAATATATTTAGTTTATTTTTTATTAAAATCATAAAGCACTTCTAAGGTGCTAGTGCTTTATGATTAATATTATTTTTTTTTATAAATTGAGAGGCAACGTTCCGAATATACCCATACGACTTG
>Ga0209013_10002627_pt1 | contig 16176 bp, 14 predicted proteins | sample Cruoilmetagenom2_FD_187291 | JGI IMG/M metagenome (GOLD analysis project Ga0209013, IMG submission 187291) | Oil polluted marine microbial communities from Coal Oil Point, Santa Barbara, California, USA - Sample 2 (SPAdes) (version 2) | ecosystem: Environmental > Aquatic > Marine > Oil seeps ...
ACTACGGCTGGCGAAGAAGGTCGATCAACTATGGTGCCATTGAGCCCATCCGTTAGTCTGACTCCGACGACCACGGTGCATCACAGACTGTCGCACTCCATACGAGTAGCACTCATGGGAGATTAAACCTACTCTGGTTATTGCACCAACCTGCCTTTATTCTTACAAGAATGGAGTTGATTCTTGATTTACCTTTTAACTTAATATAAACATACTGAAGGCTCAGCCTTTTTTTAAAAAAGCAATTTCTGAGTCTATTTTGCTATGCAATTTTATAGATTTTGTGCATTTTTTAATTTTCATGGGAGTTCAATAAGACCCTAAAAATTCTGTTTGAAGTTCTGTCTCTATAACCTTAGTTTCGAAGGAAACACTATACGCCTTAGCGGTAGGTCTTGAGCTAACTATTTTACTAATTCCTTGTTCCTTGTAATGAATAGCAACCCCATCATCTGTCGCAACCCCTGATTGTATTTTTTTTGATTCAATAAGTTTGTGGTATGCAGGTCTTCTTTCTATTTCTCCATCGTAATGCGGACAATTACTCCCCTTTAAAAAACCCAAACATTCTATTGGTTCAAGTCCATCCCCATACGAATCAGTAACCCCTTCTTCAAACCAACAAATGGAACCTGCACTTAACCCAGCTAAGATAACACCTTGAAACCACGCTTTTCTTAAAATACAGTCTAAACCCCATTCTTTCCACAAAGCTAAAAGGTTTTTAGTGTTTCCTCCACCAACATAAACAATGTCTTTCTCTAAAATAAAGCTCTCTAGATCCCTTGTCGGAGGTTCAAATAAAGATAAATGGGACGGTTTACAATCCTGTTGATTAAAAAAGTTATAATACCTTGATATATAATTATCAGAATCTCCACTTGCAGTAGGGATAAAGCAAATTTGCGGCTTAACTTTCTTTGCTTGTTCTAATATATACAAATCTAACAATGGATTATCTGGTTCCATTGAAAACCCACCACCACCAAGAGCAATTATTTGTCTCATCTAAGTACTCCTTTCAGAAAAAGTATTAAGTAATTAGTTCTACAAATAATTAATAATCCCTTCTTCAACTAACCTGCCACGTTAGTTTAAGTGTAACATTTCACAATGGATTGCCGATGTCTAATAGATGGTCTGGACGTAACAAAATAGGCCATCGAAAAGATGGTCTAGTTGAACTAAAGCACTCAGTTAGTTTAATAAGAATTCAGTGAAATCCCCTTCCCGCCCCTTGTATTTAAGGTGCTGATTCTCTCCATTCCAGTAATGATTGGTTTTGCACGCTTTATTAATGTTTTTGTAGCTTCAAGAGATAGAGATGCTTGATGGGCATTCTCATTACTCCACACTTCATAAACATATACAGAGTTTGATTCGTCTTCAGAAACATTTACGAGATATATCTCACATTCATCCAGATTCTTCATTGATTCTGCAGCTTCCAATAAAATATCTACCAGTGTGTCACGTTCGCCATCTTTTACGATAAACTTACCAAACAATCCAAATTTACTCATAATATCCCCCTTAATTTTCCACTCATTAATTGTTTCTACAATGAAACACGATTCTCCTGTTATTACGAAAATTAATATAACTTATTCAACAAAACTGCTTCGTTAGTTCAATAAGAAAAAAGAGCTGCCTAAGCAATCTCAAGACCTTTAATAAAGCACCCCGCTAGTTGAAGAAGCATAAGGAAAGCACTCTCTGTGTCCTACTAAATACCTCGTCGCTCTTAGTAACAACCCTTCCACCTACGAAATAAGCTTTCTTTATAGAAAGCTTGTGTTTCTTCCATAATACCTCTCCATTACCTATCGCAAATTCACTTATTTCTCCTCCACATAATTTAACAAAAAAAGTCTGACCTGACTCATGTATTAGTGCAATGAAAGGAAAATTAAATAAAGTAATAATTACGAAATTTATAGAAAAGTCCATCTTTTCATCCCCTTTATTATATCTACGAAGGTGAGGGATGATGTTTCATGTTTTTCAGATTATTTCACTGAGTTGCTTACGTTAATTCAATATGAAAAAAGAGCCGCAATACAACTCTTTATTTTTAACTAAAGCATTCCGTTAGTTGAATTATTTTCTTGCTTTATTTTCTCGTTTATTATAAAAAACCGAATAAACTGCCAATGCAATAAGCAAGACTAATGACTTCACCATAAGCTTGAAATCAAGCGAATTATCACTCTTGGTATAAACATTATGATGTTCCAGACCACCTCAAATATTATAGAACCACCAATCTCACCTAAAGTTTCTTTAAAAAACCCATCCTGCTTTTCTTTTTTTTTCTTTGCCATCCTACATCTCCGAATCACTTAATTTATACCTTCTGGAACTAAACTGCCGCGTTAGTACAATAATCTAAAGCTAATCCTACAAATGCCACTTGTGAGCTGGAGCACCCGTTAGCTTAATAAGCATCTTTACATTATTTACGAACTGTGGCTCAATTATATGGGATATTTGAAACCTATTGAATTCAGATACGTATTATTAGAAAATTAATATTTTGAAAGTTGGTTTACTACCATGTTTAAATCAGAAGTAACTAACAGAGTTATAAATATTTTTCTCTTATTAGTATTTGTCTCTATAATTATATTCCACATTAACGTAAGTGCACTGGCTAAGGCGATAGCAATCTCTTTTTTATTACTAACTATTTTATCTGATATAAATAAAATTATTAAAATCAAGCAACTGAAAGCTGATTAAATTTCGGCTTTTTGCTTAATGAGTCATATGCGACATCTTTCTTATTGAACATTACTTAGATTTCTCCTCCGAATATATAGGAGAGGAATACCACAAACAAAACACCCAACGAAATAGAAATTAACGAAATATATTTAATTAACCCCTTTTCTTTCTTAATGAAAGCGATAATTCCAAGTGTTATGCCTGTTAAATAGATTGCAAAACCGATGGGTATGGCTATCATAGATCCCCTTCCAAAAGTTATATTGATAGGTGGAAAAATCATGTACGCAATAAAAATCCCAACGACAATCAGAATGATAGAGTATTTACTATACTTCATTTCCAATTTTCATATCCCCCTTAGAACTAACTTGCTGCGTTAATGATTAAGAAAAAAAGGCTTTACTCCTTCCTGAAGCAAAGCACCCTTTTAGTTGAAGAAAAATTATCTCGTCCTTTCAAGTTTTGAAAAAACAATGATTAATCAAACTATGCGAAAATTAGTTGTAAGCAATTGGTGAGATTTTGTGTATTTTGAGACGTATCAAGAGATAGGGATGGGAGATCTTCTTTAGAAATTATAATTGGACTGAGAAGACTATTATTCCATCCAAGTTGTTTCTATCTCTTTTTATAAAACGTATAATAGTTTTCTTTATGTATGGGTCCAGCGTGCAAAATTCCATTACATTTTATTTTGCTCAATTCAATAATTGCATTTGATAAATCACTAACATTTACAAAAGTTCTATACACTTTGTCCATGCCTCAAATGACCCTCCCTATCAATCCATTTGTTTATAACTCCTCCCCTAACGCTTAGTACAATAATAAGAACGTTAATTTTATAAGACTAACGTTCTTAAGTTGTATTTATGTTCTCAAACATTTTTACCATTAAAGTTATTGAAATCGTATTTCTTCTTGTAAAGTTTTATTAGTAAGATGAGAATCAACCTGAAGAACTAAAATTGGTCTTAGGACAGAATATCGAAAAACAATAAGAAAAAGCTGCTCTAACAAACTATTTTCTTTGACTGAAGTAACTTTTGGTTAAGTAACAAACTATTATTGTTCATTTGGATAATCTACTACAATTTTAATTGCATTTTAGTAGTTAAATTATAGGAAAATTTTCATATTCTTTAAATGATAATTTCTATTTCCAAACCACCGTGCGTAATATTTGCAAAGGGAGTATGGTCCGATTCTTTTGTTGCTTTTATACCTATTAAGACACTTGAATGTGATACTTGATGACTGTATAAATAATCTATTGAATGACTATCTGCTTTTAATCCATTCTCTCCTGATTGAGAGATTTTTACCATTGGAAGAATGCCAGGAGAGACATGTTGAAGCGTGACCACTAATCCCTTAGGATTGCTTTCAACTAAAGAAACATTATGTTGCCCGCTCTTGAATTGAATGCTGCCATTTCCGTTATTTGCTGTTAGGCAAAATACAATTGCCTGACCCTGAAGTGGCTGAAATGCCGCATTACCGCCTACTAATGTATTATGTGCTACTGAACCAGTTGTTTCTGCAGTGAGTGGTACTCCTTCAGTCCCCATTTTAATCGTATTTCCAACTACCCCTACATCCATACAATTCCATAGTCTCAACCCGAATAGAGTTAAAGAGTTAGGTGTTTTAATTGTGTTGCCTTGAACTAATCCATCCTGCAAATTTCGGACTAATAATCCTCCTGCTATTCTTGGATGGTCTACATCTATTATATTATTGGTCACATTTCCACCAAAGTTCGGTTGAGTAGGAATGGAATATCCAGCGTAAATCACATATGGCTCAAAAATGGTATTTGCAATATCCAGCTCACCTGGAACTCCATGTATGATATTACCATCAACGATCAAGCGATCAAAAGAACCTACAAAAATAACTCCGTCTGTACCAAAGCAATTTTCAACATGATTATTGGTCACTATGGCATTCGTCTCTTGATTGACTTTGGTTTCCCTTTGTACTCCTCCAATATAGATTGCACCCAATGGATTTTTAGCATAACCACAATTTAGGATTTTATTGTTAGCTATAATGCAATCCTTTGCATATTGCTCTCTATTGGTCCATTTATAATAGACCCCTCCAACCATGGAGTCGGATATAAGGTTATCTGTTGCTATTAAACCACCACCTGCGTGGCCATCTATGGCTTTACGTTTGTTACCCCTAAGTGTGCACCCGCTGATTAAGAGATCGTTGGCTTTGGCAAATAACGTACCCAGTGAATTGATACCGTAGCCAGGATCTACATAAGTATGATATTTGGAGGCATGTGGATGCCCAGCTCGATCGCTTAAGCTATTAATAACACGTGGTCTTTCTACTGCAGAGAATACATAATTGCTAGAATAATTATCATGCGCATTACATTCTATAAAAGTAATGTCTGTATTTTCTTCGTATTGTAAATCAGTTGGTAAATAGTCCCCTAAATGCCCTACTGCAAATCCTGAGTAGTTAAATCCACTACTTTCACAGGCTCTGAAGATTATATTTTTACACCCTCGATGCACTAAAACTCCGCTTCCTACATTCCCTATAAATCCTCCACCAAATAACCCGAATGGCTTACCATCATTTCTAGCACGCGCACTCGTATCGAAGCTATTGTTTTTACGGTAATTCCAAAACCCTGATGTTGGATAGCCCCCTGCCGCGGTACCTTTTTCCCCATAACCAGTTACAGAATCTATTTCTGGGAACTCTCCATACCCCTCAAACTTGATACCTTCAATAATACAATCTTCACAAAGCTGAAGCTCTAAGATTCCCTGTGCATGAGTTCTGGTGAGTAAAACAGCTCCATAACCTATTAAATGAATTCTTTTCTTACCTCTCAGGAGCAGACAAGGTTGATCATTGTTTGGAAAATCTTTAAGCTTTGTATTCTTCTCTAGCCAGTATTTTCCAGGTGGTAAAATCAAAGTATCACCATCATTTGCATGATTAAAAGCTGCCTGAATAAAATCCTGTATTATTGTGCGTCCCGTTGTGTCAGCCTTTATAATCTTAGCCGTTCCACCTTCTATTTCATCTAACATTTCAAAATTACGTTTTATTCCCTGAAGGAATTCCTTTGAAAGTTGGTCCTCGATTTTGGTTGGAATATAATATTTTTTCTTGGGTGTATAATTTGTCATTTTTTATATCTCCCCTTAAATAATTTTTCTAATATTTGCCAAGCTTTCACAATAAAACAACTATTTTTTATTCATTTTTTTGTACTAAAGCAACGTTACTATTTAAGCAAGTGAACAATATTCTAATATTCTTTTCCTCCTCTAGTAATCTATCATTAGTTGTAATATTCCATTTATCAAATAAGTAGGTAAAGAGAGAAGTTATAATTTCATCAAAAAAAATCTTAAGGAATAATTTGTAAATTATAAAAGAGTTGTTTGAGTTAAAAAAACAAAAGGCACTTCTGAACTATTCTTCTCGACGATAAAGGTCGTTTTGCTCCATTAGTATAATAAGTTCAACATAAAGAGCGTTAATCCCTTCATTCCAAAATCAACGCGCCTACTTATTTTATCCGTACTCTCCAAATTCTTTTTAGGTTCCACTCGTTCAAAAAACAACTTTTTCACTATTAGCATCAGATATATATCACGATTCATTATCTACGTGTTAAACTATAAACAGATGGATTTTGAGAAATAGTCCGGAAATTATTCTTAGAATACACTACAAAAGTATTGATATTCATCGCAGCCGATGCAAATCGGTTATGGCGTGTATGATTGTACATATATGTACATTAACGCGAATGTTTGTAAAACAGATAGCCAGTAAGGATTTACATAGAAAATAAAATAATAGGATGGTGCTTCCATGACTGGTATGGGCTATCGAACGATAAAGACTGCTGTAGGAGCAGGGCTGGCAATGTGGGTTGCGAGTTTATTGAATTTGGAATTTGCAACATTTGCAGCAATTATTGTTATTATGTGTATTGAGAAAACGAAGAAAAAGACATTAATTACTATTAAGGATAAATTCTTTGCCTCTCTTTTATCTTTGGTTCTTGGTGCTTTGTTGTTTGAGATATTAGCTTATCATCCCCTTGTCTTTTCTTTATTTATTTTATTATTTGTTCCAATCCTCGTAGGAGCTCACATACAGGGTGGTTTTGTCACAAGTATGGTTGTCGTATTACATGTTTATACGGTAAAGGATGCTAACTGGGCAATGTTCCTGAACGAACTCTATATTATTTTCATCGGTATGGGAATTGCTCTTCTCGTCAATAGTTTCATGCCAAATTTTAAGCGAGATATTGAAATCTTTAAGAAGGAGATTGAACAAAAGTTTGAAATTATTCTCTTTGAATTCTCTGCCCATTTAAGGGATAGTATGCGAAACTGGGATGGGAAGGAAATACTTGAGGTAGAAGATTTGATTAATCAATCTAAAAGCCTTGCCAATCAAGATGTAGAAAATCATCTGTTGCGAAAACAAAATAAAGATTATTATTATTTAGAAATGCGAGAGGATCAACTGGAACTCCTGAAGCACATGATGACAATAGTTGCTATTTTCTCTTCATCTAGTCTAGACATCAAACAGAAAGAAATGTCTGCAGATTTCTTGGAGAATTTAAGTCGGAACGTTCATTCGGGAGATACAACGGACATTTCATTAAATGAGTTAGAGGAATTAAATGCCACAATCCGGAAGATGGAGTTGCCGAAGACAAGAGAAGAATTTGAAGTACGGGCGAATCTATTTTATTTAACTTTTGAAATAAAAAACTACTTAAACTTAAAGAAAAAACTTTTTGCTAAAAGAAATCGATAGTGGACTAATCCCCCCTCTTCTGCACTTCGCTATCATCTAAACGGGAAAAGCAACAATATCACTCACCTATTCCGTGATACTGTTTACCTTATCCGTCAAGCTAGCGGTGAGTTCTTCACTAGAGGGGGGCGCTGGTTCGAGTCCACTCGATACCATACTATTAATGCAGTCACAACCTTTGATATATAAGGGTTGTGATTTTTTTATTTAAATAACTTTTTCAACTTTATAAGCCACGCACTTATTTTGTGAAGCTCATTTAAATATTTATCCTTTAAACTCGGTTGCTACATCCAAAACGGATTAATGGTAATGAAATGTGTTCCACCAATTCATAAATAGTTGGTTTGGAAATCATCAAATTTCAGATAGAAGTTCGGCATTAAACATTGGATAACCTTCAACCTTTATATACATGGTTATATGCCCCTCCTTTCAAAAAAACCACAGAAGTATAACCACCAAAATTAGTGGTTATTCCCTAGTATTTTCGCTTGTTTAAGGGTTTTAACATTATATTTAATAAAGCATTTCTTTAGATAAATATCATTCGAATTGAAATAAAAAGATTCCTATTTCGAAATTTTTGGCATAATACTGAAGTCTCTAATTATAGATCTATACTATTATCTATGAAAAAATTAACGAAAAGACCATTTGTAGATTAGACCTGACAGGATATACACAACCTCCATAATAATCATAATGTAATTGGAAATGATTCTCACAAACTATTAGGCAAAATAAAAGAACAACTAAAGTGAGTTGTCCTTTCGTTAGTATTCACTGTTATTACTTTAGGCCTTTTGACAGGTGAACATCAATGAGTGGCAAAGTTCACTTACCTTCAATTTCCTGTGTGAAGATAATCCCATCTTCATCTGGTATTAAATCAATAGTTGATGCAACTCCTAATATATTTGCTATCGTCTTGGGAACATGTAGCGTGCAACTTGAACGTTTTCTGTTGTTTTTGAAACCTCTATATCCATATCGATTTCCACTTCCTTTTCCGTAGCAACTCTAGTTTAACACACCTCAAACCCACCTAATCCTTTTAGCTTTCTTATTTCTCAATATGTTTCACTTACGCTATATATTCCCATTGAAAAAAGTCTCCATCTTTATTCCAGTAATGTATGCCCAAAATTGTTCTAAAATCATGATCCATTTTTGAGTTTTAATAAAGCATACTATCTTATAGAAAGAACCTATGGAAATGTTTGAATCCCTGCCTTTTTTTACTTCTTTATAGATATCAAAAAAGGCTCCTATTGCCCGAGGAGAGTGAAGCCTGGTTGAGTAAGAAGCCAGTAGTGAAAATCACGGGTATTTCCAAGGATTCTTCTCTTAGAAGTACCAGACATCTTTAGACCAGGTTTTTCTTATGTTTTGTATAGAATTAAGACAAGTACTAGCTTCATAGGATAGGTAGAAGGAGTGATGACATTTGAAACGTCCAAGTTATCGAGGAAGTTATAAGCCTTTTGTTTCACCACTTGATCCCTGCCCTCCAATTACCGTGAGGTATTTTGTGTTACCTCCACAGATTTTCACTAATTTCCAGCAGCCGGGTCTACCTCAAAATTCTCCGGAAGAAGCTCTAAAGCAAGGTTCACTTTGGCCCCAATTTGTGGATGGTTTCTCCCGAGAGGAAGGGATTTCATGAATAACTTTGATGAGAGAGTGAACCTGTTAAAGAAAGTTCAACAAATGGATTTTGTCGTCGTTGAATGGACCTTATATACAGACACACACCCCAATGATGAAGATGCTTTAGAACAATGGAGAGAAGCGATTAAAGAAGCTGCAGTAGCACGCAAACAATACGAGAATAAATTCGGTCCTTTATCCCTAAAATCCATTCCCTCAAGACAGGCGCTAGAAGTAGGTTGGCGCTGGAACCAAGACCCATGGCCATGGCAATTATGAGAAAGGGGAAGTTAAATGTGGGTTTATGAAAAGAAGTTGCTATACCCTGTCGAAGTAACTACCTGTAACCCGATGCTTGCAAAATATCTTATGGAGCAATATGGGGGCGCAGATGGTGAACTGGCAGCTGCACTCAGATATATGAACCAACGTTATACTGTTCCAGATAAAGTAATCGGTCTGCTTACGGATATTTCAACTGAGGAATTCTCACACCTAGAGATGTTAGCGACGATGATTTACAAATTGACTAAGGATGCTTCCCCTGAACAACTAGAAAAAGCAGGTTTAGGAGCGCATTTTGTTAATCATGGGCATTCTCTATTCTACGAGAATGCTGGAGGTGTTCCCTTTACTGCTACCTATATTCAGTCTAAAGGAGACCCTATAGCTGATTTATATGAAGATATTGCTGCAGAAGAAAAAGCACGTGCAACCTACCAATGGTTGATTGATATTTCAGATGATCCAGGTATCAATGATTCTTTACGTTTTTTAAGAGAAAGAGAAAATATTCACTCTCTGCGTTTCCGCGAAGCAGTTGAAATGCTTAAAGATGAAAGAGACAGAAAGAAAGTTTTTTAAATTTAAAGCGTGCGGGCGTACATTTAATCAAGTAGTTTGACGTTTAAAAAAGGAAAAAAGGTACAGCTATTGAACTAAAACTGCTGCGTTATTTTGTGCAATCTTTCCACGATGATTCGAAGAAATTAACTTGTAACTTTATTTATAAAAATATGTCATCTAAATGAAGTGCCCCCTAAAAGTTAGACAAGGGAATTATATTAGGTAGCTAAGGTTTGAACTCGGTATTGTACCGGGCTCAGACCTTTTAATATGGCCATATTTTGTTTCATATTATAGTACTCATATTTTTCTAGTTCTACTTCAATTGTTTTACACTTTAAATTCTTTGGAAATAGAAACTCTAATTTGCTGATATTAACCTTATATATACTATCGTAAAGGTACAATTCTCCAAAGTTAAAAAGACATGGAACTTCAAAGAAGTTCCTTGTCTGTCTTCCAATATGTCAATTTGTATGTTATTTATCGAACACTTTATTCTGTTCAATACATAAACGACTGTTAATTGGTCATCAATCGCACCCGATTGTTAAGAACAACTACTAATATAGACCAGTACCACTTAGTTGTAGCAATGTAGTTACTATGTACTTTTTACCAAGCTCATAGTCATCAAAGTTGTTTTCATGGTAGATGTAACCTCTCTCTCTAAAAAAGGTATACCATGTACCTTCTTCCTCATAATAATGGAAACCTTCAGTTAGGGAATACCTGCTTGTTGAATCACTTTGTGGGATACCATTTATTGAAATATATTCATACACTTCATCTTTACTAACCGTAAAAACAGTAGAATATTTATGATTTCTCATATCTTTAACACCCAGAGTTTCACAAGCACAGTCTAATGGGTTCCCATAAAGCAGTATCTTTATCTGTGTTTCTTTATCAATCATTAATTTCAACTCCTTAACAAGATATGTTTCAAATTCCCGTTTTAAACTTATTCTTCATTCTAAATTTAGAATATTTAATCGTCTTCTTCTAAATTCCAAAAATCATTCGTATAAGTACGCCTTTACGACCTTTTAAAAGTTGAGTTAATGGTACACCAAAGAAAAATACAGTAAAAGGTAGTTTTTGCTTAAAACGATTGTTAAAATCAAGTATACAAAGGTTATTACAGCAATTGGAGAAAAGAATACCAATGTTTCCGAATGCGATAATGGTCGTAACGTATTTTTATATGTAGAAATAGTCTTAAAATGTTCAAAAGTAATTATGAAAAAGAGAGAATATAATGGAATTTAGCTAATCAATTAGGTTATATTAGTTCAAGTGGATAAGTTAAGGAGCTATAAAATACAATGAAAAAGCAATCACAAAAAACATTATGGGCTCAAGTCGTTAAAACTGGAATTATCAAGTCAAATCTAATTCCAATGGTCGCGGGGTTAATGCTCGCTTTATATACCTATCAATACAGTTTTACAGATAATCTTTGGAATGTAGTTTTTGCATTTTTAGGAACAGCAGCGGTTATTGCAGCGGCTGGTTCTTTCAATAACATTTATGACCGCGATATTGATGCCATTATGGCTCGTACAAAAGTTCGCCCAACTGTTACTGGCGCTATATCAATTAAGAGAGTTTTAATAGTAGCCATTTTATTATTAATAATCGGATTAGTTTTATTATATTTAGCTTCTCCGTTAGCATCTTTACTTGGGTTTTTAGGGGTCTTTTTCTACGTAGTACCTTATACAATGTGGACTAAGCGCCATACTATTTGGAATACGGAAGTTGGAAGTATTTCAGGAGCTATGCCTCCCTTAATCGGTTGGGCAGCGGTCGCTCCTAATATTTGGCATCCAGCGTGTTGGGCGTTATTTTTAATAATGGTAATATGGCAAATGCCACACTTTTACGCGATAGCTATTCGTAAAAAAGATGATTATGCTGCAGCTAAAATTCCAATGCTCCCCGTGGTAATGGGTCGAAAACGGACGTATATCCAAACAAACTTCTATTTAGTTTTATTGGTGTTATCTAGCTTTTTGTTTTTACCGCTAAGCTTAGGTTTAACTTTAGTTTCACTAGTTTTAGGCTTATTTTGGTTGGGTTTAAGCTTATTCGGCTCACGCAAAATGGACATCCAAGACTGGGCTAATAAAATGTTTAAATTCTCATTAGTGCACATGATTGTTATTTATTTTACGGTAATTATATACTCTACAATCGGTCTAATTTTACAGGCATTCTCATGATTGACTTAACACCATATACAAGGGAAAGATAGTAAATTCATAATACTCAATATTATTATTTTTCATCCCCATTGTATAGCTCAATTTACTGTTTTTAGCCCTTTAAAAGGAACTATGATTAATAGAATCCACTTTTACTGACATACATGACCAGAATTCGGTTGAAATTATAGTTGCCAAAGAAGTTCTTCCTATCATCACTTTATCTATTTTATTATTTAGGACTAATCTAAAGAAAGGAAAAGGGCGTTCACGAGATTACTGATGAACGCCCTTTCCCGCTTCGTTATTCAGATAAGCTTTTAAGAAAAGTCATTTAAACCCAATCTTTCCTCTTATTATTTCATAACTTCCTCCCTTAATATATATTATTGAAAATTTTTGAATTCATTTTAATTTTCTTTACACGCTTACCTTGCGAATTAAGATAATTAATTTCATCCTGGATTTTGTGTAATAAAACTCTTCCAATAGCTTTCCTTCTTAGGTTACTTCTATTTGTATCATGCGCTAACTAACAGTAATTATTTCAAAACAATAAAAAGTCACACCCGATTGGATATGAATTGACTAATATTTATAATGAATTATTTAACCTTCAAGTAAATAGGTACACTTTTGATGGATTAGAAATTTTAAATGATGTCACCAACCTCGAAAACCTATTCCAAATCGCATAAAAAAGGTAAATTATTTAAATTTAGGCATTTAAAAACCGACCTCTCGATTGAAGAAAAGGTCGATTTTTTAGAAGAGGAGATACAAAATGAAAAAGCATTTAGCTCTTATAGTTTTTTTCATAGCATTATCATAAGGGCCGTTAGGTACAATGTAGAACATATACCCTTTGACTAAAAAGTGAAGTTTTCTTGGCTAAACTTTCTCTCTTAATTTCGAAGAAATTCTTTCTTATTAATAAAGAAAACTTGCCCCAACAATAACTAGTAAGATAAACAGCACTACGATCAACACGAAGCTCGATCCGTTATTATCATATCCACCATATTCAGACATAATATCCCCCTCCTTTCCTTTTACTATTTATATATTATGAAAAAATTCTATTATTGATAAGGTAATTTATCTCGTATTTTAATAATTTAATGAGTAGGGTTATTTTTATGGTCTTCCCTATCAAATGAGAAATCTTAAAAGCTGTTTCTAGTGGCATAGACTGTAAATCGTCAAAACTCTTTCATTCCACCATCTTTAAAGCATAGTTTAGAACTAATCAGTTTGAATAACTCGACCTATACTGAGCACATTAACTCTAGGAGGTGACTATACTATGTCAAATAAAAGTAAACCAAACTTTAAGAAGAAAGAACCAAATTCAAGAAACGACAATCGGGAAGAATTTGCAGCAGATTTAGACTCCAATCAAACTAAAAGCAAAAATGAAAAACAAAATAACCAACAAAACCGTTAAATAGTAATTAGTATAAAAAAGAAGACGCATCCTTCAATGGAGTGCGTCTTTAAATATGGATTTATCAATTATTGTTTTAAAGCACCTCAAAAAAATCCTCTATTTATCCGTTAGAAGGTCCCCATAAAGTTTTATATATTGTCCTGAAGACGATGTCCAGCTATAATCTAGATCCATTGCGCGACCTACTAGCATGCTCCATTTTGTAGGCTGGGAGCGATATAATGTTACTGCAAGCTCAATTGTAAACAGCATATCGTGTGCATTATAATTAGCAAAGCTGAATCCATTACCCTCTTCAGTTATTTCATTATAAGGTATCACAGTATCTCTAAGACCTCCTGTTTCACGAACAACTGGTAAAGTTCCATAACGGAGTGCGAGCAATTGCCCAATACCACACGGTTCAAACTGAGATGGCATTAGAAAAAGATCCGAACCTGCATATATTTGACGTGCCAAAGCTTCATCAAAATATAGATTTGTAGATACTTTATCTGGATAAACCGCTGCAAAATACTTGAATGCCTCTTCATACTCCTGATCGCCTGTACCTAGTAAAACAAACTGAACATCTAAACCGATTATTTCCTGAAAGACATGTAATATTAGATCTATTCCTTTTTGATCAACTAATCTAGTAACCATTGAAATTATTGGAATCTCAGCGTTGATAGGCAGTCCAAGTGTTTTCTGGAGATGTGTTTTATTGACGGACTTCCCCTTATAATCGTGGTATGGAAGGTATAAATTCTCATCCACTCGAGGATCGTAGGAGTTATTGTCAATTCCATTTACAATACCTTGGAGATTAGCTCCTCTTTTTCGTAAAAACCCATCCAATTTTTCTCCGTAATAAGGAGACTGTATTTCGGATGCATAAGTTGAACTTACAGTTGTTATACAATCAGCAAAAGCAAGTCCTCCTTTGAGGTAACTGACGTTACCATAAAACTCTAAGCTGTCTAGCTGATAATATTGGTCGCTTAAATCCAACAAATCCGAAAGAACAGATTTAGGATATACTCCTTTGTAGCGTAAATTGTGAATTGTAAACACAGTTTTTATATTCTGATAATAGGGATTGTTTTCATAATTAGCTTTCAACTGAACAGGAATAATTCCTGTTTGCCAATCGTGACAATGAATGATATCGGGTCGCTCCTCCAAAAATGGTAAAGCCTCCAGCACCGCTCGCGAAAAGAAAGCAAAACGTTCCCCATCATCCCCAAAGCCATAGCTGCCATGCCTTTTAAAATAATATTCGTTATCTAGAAAATATATCGTTATTCCTTGATAATGAATTTTCTCTATTCCACAAAATTGGAGTCTCCATCCTAAAGGTACTTCAATACTTTTAATCCATTCCATTTGTTCTTTATAATGGAATGGGAGATCCTCATATTTAGGTAATATTACGCTGACGTTTACTCCCTGTTCTTGTAAAGATTGAGGCAAAGCTCCAATAACATCGCCTAGTCCCCCGGTCTTTATAAATGGGGCGCACTCTGAAGCTGCAAATAACACATTCATGCTGGTGTACCTCCCAATTAGAATACCTCTTCTTTTTTCAATACGATTGGTTTATTCTTCCCTTTGATTATTTGATTTTTAGTAATGGTTACTTGTTTATCAGTAATCACATTTTCTATATGAGCTCCCTCTTCAATATCACCTTTTTGCATAATAATACTGTTTTTAACAACTGCTCCTTTTTTAACTTTTACTCCTCGGAAAATAATACTATTTTCAACAGTGCCTTCAATAATACATCCATTTGCGATTAAAGAGTTAGACACCTTCGAAGAATTTGTAAATTCGGCAGGTGCTTCATGTTTGATTTTCGTGAAAACTTCCCACGAATTATAAAAAAAGTTCCGAAGAATTTCTGGGTTAAGAAATTCCATATTACTAGCATGGTATGTTTCTAGGGAGTGAATAAATGGCATATAACCTGTTAAATGATACCCTTGCACTTTTAAATTCAACATGTTTGCTTTAACAATATCTTTTAGAAAATCGTATTCATCATATTCTATACAATTCTTTATTAAATCTATTAATAGTTGTTTCTTAATCACATATGTTTCCAAGCATATATGGTCACCCTTTTTAGGTGACGTAAAAAAGTTGATATCACGAACTACACCATTTGTATCAAGTGTACATTGGTGATAAATTGGCCTTTTCACTGGTTTTCCATCATAATCCTTATACAGTACTGTAATATCAGCTTCAGAACTTTCATGTTCTTTGATCACATCATTAAAGTCAATTTTACTAATATGATGGCCAGGAGCAATAATGACGGTATCTGCAGTTGCTCGTTGAAAAAATTCTAAATGATCATAGAATTGCTGTAAATCTCCTTTAATTTTTTCATCAGGATGAATGGAAGGAAGTATAAATAGACCTTGTGAACGGTGATCTAAATCCCATTCCTTACCGGATCCTAGATGATCCATC
>Ga0209013_10002628_pt1 | contig 16172 bp, 15 predicted proteins | sample Cruoilmetagenom2_FD_187291 | JGI IMG/M metagenome (GOLD analysis project Ga0209013, IMG submission 187291) | Oil polluted marine microbial communities from Coal Oil Point, Santa Barbara, California, USA - Sample 2 (SPAdes) (version 2) | ecosystem: Environmental > Aquatic > Marine > Oil seeps ...
CCAGGAGGCGGCAAAATTCGATGCCATCGAAAGCCGGTTCATGCTGGTCGTCGTCCACGAACTCCGCAACCCGGCCGGCGTGGTCAAGAGCTACCTGCAACTGTTGCGCTCTGGCTACGTGGATGAGGATGAGTGGGATGAGTACTTGGAAAAGCTGGATCTGCGGGCCGGCCAGTTGTTAGACATGCTCGATGACCTGCTAGAGCTAGCACACTTGAAACAGACGACCAGCCCGCCAAAGCTCCAGCCGGTGGACGCAGCGGAGGTCTTGGAGGACTTGGCTCACCAGCTTCGGCCAGTTGCTGAAGCAAAAGGATTGGGGTTTGAGGTGGAGATCCGGGCGAAACCCACCGTTCTGGCCCAGCCCGGCCATCTGCGATCGCTCTGGACCAACCTGATGGAAAACGCCACTCGCTGCACCTCCAGAGGCAAGGTCAGGGTCACACTGTCCGAGCAAAATGGCCAGATGGTGAGCAGAGTGGCCGACACGGGCATTGGCGTCTCTGCTGAGGAGTTGGCGCGCATCTTCCAGGAGTTCTACCGGTCCGAGCCAGCCAAAGCGGAGGTGGAGTTGGGGACGGGCCTGGGCCTGCCTATCGCCAACCAGGTTGTAAAACTCTACCAGGGTACTATGGAGGTGGGCTCGGTACCAGGACAGGGCACTGCTTTCAGCGTCAAGCTGCCGGCCGTTAGCACTGGCATGGTACCATGAAAAGAATTCATACGATCCCTTAGTCAGACTTCACCAAGAAACGTATCTGTACCCAGGCCACGCCTGTAGGCCGCATCACCCTGTCTGATACGCACCTTATCATCACCGAGCGCGGGACAAAGGTGGAACAACCGGTCAATAGTGAAGGCGAGTACGAGGTTCTTCTGAAAGAGCACTTTGGCCTCGATTTTGTGCTGGACTGACTGACCCATCTGCCTCGTCGCCCGGCTTCCGTACGGAACAGGCTGAACGTTTCGATCGCAGGTGAGGTAAACGATCTGAAGGACGCGCTTGACGTGCGCCCAGGCACGCTGAAGCAGAATCTGGTCGCCGTGAGCCAAGCGGGCCACGAGGTACACAGACGGGGCAGGCGGACATGACGCATCTGTAAGGAAATGATCTGATAGCTGGAAGAGTCTGATCCCAGAGACAACCGAGAGATAGCTGTTTGCTACACTGCTGTCCAGAAAGACCGGACCGCAGTGTTTGTTTTCGCCGTCCAGCAGTCCAAAGCAAAATCCCAAAGGCGAAATCTCTCCGAAAGTCGCGAACGGAGCCTGTGGGAGGGGGCCAGGAAAGAACGGAAGATGATGGGCAAACGGCCAGCGTGTTGGCGCACTCGGTGAGGAGAGCTACAGTGCGACATGCCGGAATGACCGAGAAACCGGCGTTCATAAGAGCACATGATGCTGCGTCCAGGAAACCGATACCGTGTGCAGATTGCGACTTCCACAGCGGGTAAGAATTCCACCTTGCTGGCGCGGAAAGGAGATTGCAGCGATGACGATCAGTGTTTTGCTATCACGCATACTGAAGCTGGATGGCTATGGGCAGGGCCATCCCTCGAACGGCGATGGCACATATGTTCCGGGCTTGCCGCAGAAGAGCACCGTGCACGATGTCATGCAGGGCAGGGGTGTGCCCCTGGCTGAGGTGACAATGACCATGCTAAATGGCCGCAAGTGTGAGAGCGTGGCCCACGAAATCAATAACCCCCTGGGCACGGTGCTGCTCTACGCTGACATCCTGTACAGACAGACGCCGGAAGACAACAAGCAACAGCGGGAAGACCTGCAGATGATCGTCCGGGAGGCTACCCGCTGCAAGGTCATTGTCAACGACCTGCTGAACTCCTCCCGAAAAAACGGGGTAATGGCTCAGGAGACCAATCTCAATGACCTGCTGCGCGAAATGGCCGAGGAAGTGAGCCAACAGGATCTCTATCAGCAGTTCGACCTGCTGACCGATCTGGAGCCGGATCTACCCCCTATCCAGGCCGATCCCTTCCAACTCTGCCAGGTTTTCCTGAACCTGATGAACAACGCCGCCCAGGCGATGCCCGGCGGTGGCCGGCTGACGCTGCGTACGTGGAAGGGACCCGCAACCGGGTTCGTGACCGCCCAAGTGCAGGACACCGGTGTAGGGATCTCCAAAGAGAACATGAAAAAGCTCTTTACGCCTTTCTTTACGACCAAACCCATCGGCCAGGGGACCGGCCTGGGGCTGGCGATCATCTATGGCATCGTCAAGATGCACCGGGGGCAGATCAGCATTCAGAGCCAGGTAGGTGAGGGCACGACCTTCACCGTCACTTTACGGGAGCGGCTGCCAACCCAGGCTGAAAAGGGCGAGATCGTCCTGCAATAGATCTCAATCCCAAGGCCGGGTGCGGTGTGCGGTGAACGAACAGAGAGGAGCATCAGTTGTGGAAGAAAGGCAGAAGCTTGACGCCAGTGTCCTGGTCATTGACGACGAACTGGGGATGCGGGAGGGCTGCCGGCGGGCTCTGATAACTCGGGGCTTGCGGGTTAGCACTGTCGAGAACGGTGCGGAAGGCTTGCGCAAGCTGCGGGAGGGATCGTTTGACTTGATCCTTCTGGATGCCATGATGCCTGGTCTAGGCGGACTGGAGTTCCTGGACTATGTCCGTGAGCACGATCCTGATCTCGTCTGCGTCATGACCACCGGCTACGCCACGGTGGATCTGGCTGCCCAGGCCATGAAACAGGGCGCTTACGATTTCCTATCCAAACCCTTCACCTCCGACGAACTGATGGCAGCGGTGCAGCGCGGCCTCAGCGAGCACCACCGGCGACTGGCATTCAGACGGGCGAGGGAGTGGGAAGAAGAAGCCCGCGAACTGGAGCGGGCGCGCCAGGAGGCGGCAAGATTCGATGCCATCGAAAGCCGGTTCATGCTGGTCGTCGTCCACGAACTCCGCAACCCGGCCGGCGTGGTCAAGAGCTACCTGCAACTGATGCGCTCTGGCTACGTGGATGAGGATGAGTGGGATGAGTACCTGGAAAAGCTGGATCTGAGGGCCGGCCAGTTGCTAGACATGCTCGATGACCTGCTAGAGCTAGCACACTTGAAACAGACGACCAGCCCGCCAAAGCTCCAGCCGGTGGATGCAGCGGAGGTCCTGGAAGACTTGGCTCGCCGGCTTCGGCCGGTTGTTGAAGCAAAAGGATTGCGGTTTGAGGTGGAGATCCGGGCCAGACCCACCGTTCTGGCCCAACCTGGCCATCTACGATCGCTCTGGACAAACCTGATGGAAAACGCCACTCGCTACACCCCCAGAGGCAAGATCAGGGTCACACTGTCTGAGCAAGATGGCCAGATGGTGAGCAAAGTGGCCGACACGGGCATTGGCATCTCCGCTGAGGAATTGGCGCGCATCTTCCAGGAGTTCTACCGGTCCGAGGCAGCCAAGGCGGAGGTGGAGTTGGGGACGGGCCTGGGCCTGCCCATCGCCAACCAGATTGTGAAACTCCACCAGGGTACGATGGAGGTGGACTCGGTACCAGGACAGGGCGCTACTTTCAGCGTCAGGCTGCCGGCCGCTAGCAAGAGCGAGGTGGCGTGAAAAGAGTTTGTGCGATGCCCATACTTTTCTCACCTGCTCAGGCAACGAGTGGGAGATGCGCCCGCACTTTGGCTATGAGCTGGTGGTCAAGGACCTGCCTGGCTGGTTCACATTCTGCAGCGCCCGAGCTTGGCAGTTCGCGCATTATGTGTTACAGAGAATAGGCTCCCATGTGGAGTAGCGAGGCCCGTTCTGCAACGCGACTGATCGCTCCAGATCAGCCAGCATAGCAATAGAGGCATTGGTGGCAGCGTCGCCACTGACCGTACAGACCCACATCGAAACAGCCGGCGCAGCCACAGCCGGGCCCGCTGCCGGTCGCTGGCGCCCGGCCGGGATCCCGGCCAGATGGAGCGACGAACCAGTCGTGTCGCCACAGACCGCTGCCTGTAGAGCCGGAACTCGCCCCACCAGTCCCGCCGACTCGGCGCAGGCGGCCACGCTCAGCCCAAACTCGCCCGCGGCCTCAATTGAGCGATGACGAGGTGGCGCAGGTGATCCGGCTGACCCGGTTCTCTCCTGCAATGAGGTAACCTCCCCTCAGTCCCCCCGCACCGTCCAAATCGGTGGATTGCCAGCCCAATCTCTGGATGCATATGACTTTTGTCATGGCAAGGGCCCAAGCTCCATGGTATAATTGAGGGATATAGTCAACTATTGTGTCGGGGGAGATGTACCGACCCTCGGGAGGATCTGCGCGAGTGGTGTCCACGGTTCTGAAAACTCGAAGGAGGAGAAGAATATGAAGTGGCATAAACTGGTGCTCATCTCGGTCATCGGAGTTCTGGTCCTGACAGGGTGCGATCTGACAAGGACGCAGCAGGAAGAACCACAAGCTGTCGAGGGAGGCGCACTGCCCCAGGCAGCGATGGACATTGCTGAGGAGCGTGGGCTGTCGCCTGCTGATATCAGCGCAGCGCTCAAGACTTACATACCAAGCGGGCAGCATGACGAGTACCTCATGTTCCTCTCGGGCGGTCACTCGGGCCAGTTGATCGTCGCCGGCGTACCCAGTATGCGCATTCTGAAGAACATAGCCGTCTTTGTACCCGAGTCGTGGCAAGGTTACGGCTTTGGCTCCTGGGATAGCAGAGAGGTGCTGGAAGGCGGCTTGGTGGATGGCAAAGAGAACCTCATGGCCGACACCCACCATCCGGCGCTCAGTGAAACCAACGGCGACTACGACGGCCAGTACGTCTTTATCAACGACAAGGCCAACGCCCGCGTCGCCGTGATTGACCTGCGCGACTTTGAGACCAAGCAGATCGTCAAGAACCCCAACGTCCTCAGCAACCACGGCGCGACCTTTGTCACTCCCAATACTGACTATGTCATCGAGACCACTCAGTACAGCACGCCTCTCGGTTGGGAATATGCGCCGCTCGACGAGTATGAGGAAAAGTACCGGGGCCTCATCACGCTGTGGAAGTTCGACCGGGAAAAAGGTCGCTTGATCCAAGACGAGTCCTTTAGCATCGAATTGCCACCTTACTGGCAAGATTTGTGCGATGCCGGCAAGCTGGTCAGTGACGGCTGGGTGTTCTGCGGCTCGTTCAACACCGAGATGGCGACCGGTGGCGTGGAGAATGGCAACCCACCCTTCGAGGCAGGCGTCAGCCAGCGCGACATGGACTACCTGCACATCGTCAATTGGGAAAAGGCCAAAGAGGTCTTTGAAGCTGGCAAGACCGAGACGCTCAACGACATGGCCGTCATCAGCATGGACACGGCCGTCGAGGAGGGCATCTTGTACCTGGCGCCTGAGCCCAAAAGCCCCCATGGGGCCGACGTGACGCCCGGCGGGGAGTATGTGGTCGTTGCCGGCAAACTCGACCCCCACGTCACCATCTATAGCATGGAAAAGATCGAACAGGCCATCGCCGACGAGAATTGGGAACCCGATCCTTTTGGCATCCCAGTGCTCGATTTCGACGCGGTGGTGGAAGCCCAGGTTGAGCTGGGCCTCGGCCCACTGCATACCCAGTTCGACAATGACGGCCATGCCTACACCAGCCTCTTCCTCGACACCGCGGTGGCCAAGTGGAAGCTGGGACCGCCCTACCACGACGAGGGTTGGGAGTTAGTGGAGACGCTCCCGGTGCAGTATAACGTCGGTCACCTGGTGTCGGCCGAAGGAGATACCGTAGACCCTGACGGCAAGTGGCTGGTCTCGCTCAACAAGTGGTCTGTGGACCGCTTTACGGGCGTCGGGCCGCTGTTGCCGCAGAACGAGCAGCTCATCGACATCTCGACCAACCCCATGCAACTGCTGTACGACATGGCCATGGGCGTGGGTGAACCGCACTATGCCCAGATGATCAAGGCTGACAAGATCGATGCCTGGGAGGTGTACCCCGAAGTCGGTTGGGATCCGCTCAACCAGACCAAGAGCCCGTATGCCACCGCCCCAGGCGAAGAGCGGATAGAGCGGAATGGTAGCGAAGTCGAGATCTTTATGACTGCCGTCCGCAGTCACTTTACGCCGGAGATCATCGAGGTCAAAAAAGGAGACCACGTGACCTGGCACATCACCAACATTGAGACTGCCGTAGATGCCACCCACGGCCTGCAAATACCGGCCTACAACGTCAGCCTCAGCATGGAGCCCGGCGAGGTGTCTTCCATTGACTTTGTCGCCGACCGCGACGGTACCTTTGCCTGGTACTGTACCGAGTTCTGCTCGGCGCTGCACCTGGAAATGATGGGCTATCTGCTCGTCGAAGAGTAAAAAGCGAGGGTCATTCAGCTATCAGCTTTCGGCCGCCAGCACACAGTTGATGACTGATTGCTGATAGTTGATGACCGACGAGGACTGTGTCATGAAGACTGAATCGTTCCTCGGACCGCGTGTCCCGAGCGCCGAGATGGAGGCAGATCGGACGACCTATCTGTTGCCGACACTGTTGCTGGCATCGGCAGCGGTTTTGCTCATCGCTTCCCTCTTTGTGCCCTATTGGAAGATGACGCTCCTGGCTCCCCAGTACCCCAAAGGGTTGGTGGCAAAGACCTACGTGAACCGCTTGACGGGCGATGTCAAGGAGATAGATGGTCTGAACCACTATATCGGGATGCGCCCGCTGGGAGAAGCAGCCTCGTTGGAAAAGTCTGTATCTGTAGTCTCTATCGTCGTGATCAGCCTGCTGGTGTTGAGCACGGTTTTTGTCCATACCCGTTGGGCTCTCTTGTTGGCGCTGCCGGCCTTGCTCCTCCCCTTCCTTTTTCTGGCGGACCTGGCTTACTGGCTGAACAACTTTGGACAGAACCTGGATCCCACCGCTCCCCTATCGAGCAGCATCAAACCCTTCACACCACCAGTGCTAGGAAGGGGCACGGTGGGCCAGTTTGCCACGGTGGCGGCCCCAGAGATCGGCTTGATCATGGCCTTTGTCGCCTCATTGCTCATCCTAGTCGGGCTCTATTTCCATCGCCGGGCCTACAAACCTTTGGTCAATGCCTCTGATGAGATTGCAGAAGCGTAGCGTTCTCGTAGCGCTGGCCGTTCTGCTGGTGCTGGCGATTTGGGGCCCCCTCCCCCTTTCGGCTCAATCCGTCTCGTCTACCGCCATTCCTCAACTCGCTCGGGCGGTGCCTAAGGCCGGGTCGGATGGGCCCTTTGACCTGGCTCGGGCGCTGACCGAGGCTCAGGACGGCGACACTATCGTCATCCCTCCAGGTACCTACACTGGCCCCTTTGCCGTGGACAAATCGGTGACGCTATTGGGCGAGGGTTGGCCGGTCCTCGACGGCGGCGGCCTGGGAGACGTGCTGACCATCACCGCACCTGGAGTCACTGTCGAAGGGCTGGTCATCCGGAACAGCGGCGACAGCCTAGACAAGGAGAATGCCGGCATCACCGGCCTGGCGCCGCGCCTAACAGTTCAGGGCAACCGGCTGGAAGACGTGCTCTTTGGCGTCTATCTCAAGAGCGCGCCCGGCAGTGTCGTGCGCAACAATGTCATCGGCGGCAAAGAACTGGGGCTGGGCCGGCGGGGCGACGCTATCCGGCTCTGGTACTGCGCCGGCAGTCTCGTTGAAGGGAACTATGTCATTCGCAGTCGAGATGTGGTCATCTGGTTCTCACCCGACACGCTCGTCAAAGGGAACACGGTCGAGTATGGCCGTTACGGGCTACACTTTATGTACAGCGACGACAATACGCTGGAAGAGAACGTGCTGCGCTACAATTCGGTGGGTGCTTTTCTGATGTACAGCCGTCGCTTGACCCTGCGCCACAATCTGTTCTACAGTAACCGGGGCCCCAGTGGCTACGGCCTGGCGCTCAAAGACGCCGACGACGTTGTGTCTGAGGAAAATCGTTCTATCAACAACCGGATGGGCCTGTACCTGGACAACTCACCGCGCTCTATCGATGCCATCGGTACCCATCGGAATAACCTCATTGCCTACAATGACGTTGGGGTCGCATTGCAAGCCCTGACCAGGCGCAACACAATCTCTCAGAACATCTTTCAAGAGAATACCACCCAGGTGTCGACGGCAGGAGGCGGCGAGCTGACCGGCAATTGGTGGCACAGCGAGGGCCTGGGTAATTATTGGAGTGATTATGCCGGCTATGACGCCGACGGCGATGGGGTGGGCGATGTGCCCTACCGATCGCAGAGCACCTTTGAGAACTTGATGGACACACAGCCGGAGCTACGCCTCTTCCAACTCAGCCCGGCGGCCGATGCCATTGACCTGGCCGCCCGTGCTTTTCCCCTCTTTCAGCCCCGGTCCAAGATGAGCGACGACCATCCGCTGATGCGACCGCCGCCGCCGCCCATAGTGCCGGGCCTCCAGCCTTCGTCTCCCCTGCCGGTGCTGTTCACTTCCCTGGGCCTGGTGGTCCTGGGGAGCCTTATCGTGATCGGGGGACTGAAAGAAGATTTACCTTGGAACCAATCATCTCAGTAAGAGAACTGACCAAGACCTTTGGCCGGCGCAAGCCGGTCGTGGCGGTGGACGACCTGAGCTTCACCGTCGCGCCCGGGCAGGCTGTGGCCCTGTGGGGACCCAATGGCGCCGGCAAGACCACCGTCATCAAGTGTCTGCTGGGTCTGCTGCGCTACCAGGGCACAGTGCAGGTGGGCGGGTACGACGCGAGCAGCCAGGGCAAAGCCGCCCGCAGGCTGATGGGCTACGTGCCCCAGGAGATCACCTTCCACCACGACCTGAGCGTGGCCCAGACTATGCGCTTTTACGCCCGCCTGAAGAAAGCAAACCTGGAGCGGGTCAGCCAGGTGTTGTCGCAGGTCGGATTGCCAGCCCACACTCACAAAACGATCAGCGCCCTCTCTGGCGGGATGAAACAACGGTTGGCGCTGGCCGTCGCTCTGATGTCCGATCCACCCGTGTTGCTGTTGGACGAGCCGACCTCCAATCTTGACGCCGCAGCTCGCGACCGCTTTTTCCACCTGTTGCAGGAGGTCAAAGAGGGAGGCAAGACGGTCGTCCTCACCTCGCACCGCATGGAAGAGATCAGGGCCTTGGCCGACCGCGTTCTGGTAATGGAGCGGGGCAGCCTGGCGCTGACCTGCCCGGCCGGCCAACTGGCTGGGCGCCTGGGGTTGCAGACCCGTCTGCGCCTCTACCTGGACAACGGGAAGCGGGAACGAGCGCTCGCGGTGTTGGCTGCTGGCGGGCTGGAGGCAACCAGCAACAGCCGGGGGCTGCTGGTAGACGTGTCACTGGCCCAAAAGGCGCTGCCCATCCGCTTGCTGGAGCAAGCAGACATCGCCGTCAAAGATTTTGAAGAGATGTGACATGGAAGCAACCATCGTTTTGACTCTGGTCCAGAAGGAGCTGCGCGACTCGCTGCGCAACCGCTGGTTCTTGCTCTACACCGCTGCCTTCACCACCCTGGCACTGGCCCTCTCGGCGCTGGCCCTTTCGGGCAGCGACATCGCCGGCTTTGCCGGATTCGGCCGCACCGCTGCCAGCCTGGTCAACCTGGTTATGCTCATCGTCCCGCTGATGGCGCTGACCGTTGGGGCACAAGGTCTGGCTGGCGAGCAGGAGAGCGGTTCGCTGGCCTATCTGTTGGCCCAACCGGTGAACCGCGGGGAGGTGTTGGTGGGCAAATACCTGGGGCTGGCGCTGGCCCTATTGGCGGCGCTGGCGCTGGGCTTTGGCCTGTCAGGTCTGGTCATCGTGCTCAACGGCGGCAACACGGCCGAACCGGGCGTCTACCTTCAACTGGTGGCATTGGCTTTCCTGCTGGCCCTGGTAATGCTGGGCGTCGGCTTTCTCATCTCGACCTTTAGCCGCAAGTCCAGCGTGGCCGTGGGGGTGGCGCTGTTCCTGTGGTTGATCTTTGTCTTTTTCGGCGACCTGGGGTTGATGGGTGCTGCCGTAGCCCTAAAGACCCAGTTGTCCATTGGCAATCTCTTTGCCCTCTCCCTGCTCAACCCCTTGCAGGTGTTCAAGATGGCCGCCGTGTTGGACATCCACACCACCCTCGACATTCTTGGGCCGGCCGGCACCTATGCCTTGCAAACCTACGGCGATGCGCTGGCGATGCTCTTTCTTGGCATCCTGGGGATCTGGGTCGTGCTGCCGATCCTATTGTCCTATATCCGCTTTTCCCGCAAAGGAGACCTGTAATGACCGTGCGACTGTGGCTGCTGCTACCCCTCCTGAGCATACTGGCGGCCTGTGGCCCGGGACAAGCCCAGGTCCAGCCGCCGGAGATCCGTCAGGGCGAGACCGAATGCCTCGAGTGCCGGATGATTATCAGCGATCCCCGTTTCGCCTCCGGCTATACCCACGGGGCCCAGGGGGGGCGCTACGAAAGCTTGCCTTTTGACGACATTGGTGACATGCTCATCCACGCCGGCAAGCACCCGGAACACGACATCGTAGCGTATTGGGTTCACGATTATCATACCGAGGAATGGATCGACGCCGAGCAGGCATTTTACGTCTTCAGTAGCCAACTGGTAACCCCAATGGCCCAGGGCACGGCTGCCGTGGACAGCCGCGAAAAAGCTGAACAATTGGCTGCCGACTACGCCGGCGAAGTGCTGGACTGGGCCGGCTTGCTGGCCAAGCACCAGGCTGGAGGGTTGACCACGGCCGCGATGGTTGGGATGGCGATGGACCCCGAACATCACGACCACGACACGGCGCTGAACACGCTGGGCGAAGCCGCTGTCTCGGATTATCACCTGCAGTTGTTGTCGCATGGAACGCTCCATACCGGCTACAACCACCTCATGATCCACCTTGTAGATCCCAGCGGCCAGACTGTGACCCAGGCCGAGATCATGATTCAGCCGCTGATGCACATGCCCGAAATGACCCATGCCGCACCGGTGGAGCAACCGGGCGCCCAGGCTCACCCGGATGGCTTTTTTGATGGCGTGGTGGGCTTTGTGATGCCCTCTGGTCCTGATCTGGGCGATTGGGAGATAGGCGTCACCTTTCACGAGCCAGCCGGCGGTGTTGGTGGCGAGGCGTCCTTCCCCGTCCAGGTGGCTCCGTCCGGGCTGTCCGGCTCCTTTGTCGCCACCGATGACGAGAGCAAGGTTTTTTTGATGGTTGCCTCGCCGCAGGAGCCCGGGATCGGGTTGCAACCCATCGAGATTCTGGCCGCCGAGAAAGAGAGTGCCATGGCCTGGCCGCCAGTGGATGACCTGACGCTGGAAATCGTCCCCGAGATGCCCAGCATGGGCCACGGCTCGCCGGACAACGAGAATCCCGTAGCTAGCGGGAACGGCCACTACCAGGGCCAGGTCAACTTTACAATGGCCGGCCCCTGGACGGTGACGGTCAAGGTCAGCCGCGGCGGCGCGGAAATTGGCCAAGTTGTCTTTGAGTACGAAATAGAGTAGAATAAACCAAGATTGCCACGTAAGGAGGAAAGAATGATTCGAAAGCTAAACCTGTTGCTCGTATTGGTACTGGTCCTCTCCCTGCTGTTGACCGCTTGTGGCGGAGGCGATGAGCCAGCGGCCGTTGAGCCACCCGCCGAGCAAGCGACCGAACCGGCCCAGCCGGCTGGCGACCCGGAGAAGGGCAAGGCGCAGTTCACGCCCTGCATCGGCTGCCATGGCGCCAATGGCGAGGGGGTGGAAGGATTGGGTAAAGCCATGGCCGGCAGCGCGTTCATCCAAAGCTCGACCGACGACGATATGTTGGTCTTTCTCAAGAAAGGGCGCCCCATCGGTGATCCGGAGAATACCACGGGCGTCGACATGCCCCCCAAGGGCGGCAACCCCGCTCTGTCCGACGAAGACCTACTCGACATCATCGCATTTATGCGGACGCTTCAGTAGCCGGTAACTGGCGTGGACGGTGTTTGCTAGCTGGCGAAGGCAATGATCGAATCCCTGCACGTTATCCTGAGTGAGGTGCCGGTATGACCCAAAACCAAGGAGCACGGACGCCTGCCACCGCAACCAGCCTGGTTGGCACAGATCTCGCCGACTTCGCGCGGATTTTGGGGGCAGAGCTGTACGGTGTGGCTTCTGCAGAGGACTATGCCCGGGAGTTCCCGGACAAGCCCCAACCCACACGATTTGTGGAGAATGCGCAGTCGGTGATACTCATCGGCCTGCCCTTTGAGCCGGGTACGGTGGCCACGGTATTGCGCCCCGAACTGGCTGGCCTTCGTACCCAAGCCGCCGATCAGGTCTCGACCTCCAGCGTGCAGCCGGTCGGGGCCGAGCGCTTCTTCCTGGGTGAGGAGAACGACATCCTGGCCCGGGAGTTAGCCCTGATGGGCTACAAGATTGCCAAACACCTGCGCCACCAAGACTGGACGGCTCTCCACCTGCCGCCGGCCCGGCAGGATAGTCGCTTTCGTACGGCGCCTTTCTACCACATGCCGGCCATGTATCTGGCGGGTATGGGAACCCTGGGGCTGAACTGCTCGATCATCACACCTGAATTTGGACCCCGCGTCTATGTGACCTCCATCATCACGGACTGTCCGCTGCCAGCCGGCAGCCCCATGGGCGACGAGCTGTGCGGCAAGTGCCGGCTGTGTGTGGACAACTGCCCCATCGACGCCATCGACGGGGAGGGATGGAAAAACCCCTTTGCCTGCGCTTCCTACGGCTGTTGTTCAACCTGCATCGCCATTTGTCCCGTTGGGGAGGTATAGAGCCAGAGCCACGACCCGCAGAGGCCGGCCCCAGAGGCCGGTCTTTTCTCTTGGACTAGATCTCTCCCTGGCGTGCCAGCTGGTGTCAACCCCATTCATCCAGCGTAGCAATACAGACACTGGTGGCAGCGTCGCCGCTGGCCGTACAGACCGATGTCGAAATAGGCGGCGCAGCCGCAGCCCGGCCGGCTGCCAGTCGCGGGCGCGCGGCCGGGATCCCGGCCAGATAGAGCGACGAACCAGTCGTGGTCGCCACAGACCGCTGCCTGTAGACCGGGCGCTTGCCCGACCAGTCCCGCCGACTCGGCGCAGGCGGCCACGCTCAGCCCAAACTCGCCCGCGGCCTCAACCAACTTGGAGGCGGTCTCCAGCCGCCATGCCTCGTCGTAGCCCGGCATCCCTCCGTCCCAGCCCGGAAGCGCTGCCGTCAGGCGGGCATCCACCCGCTTGTAGCGGCCTGGCGCCGCGAAAAAGTTCAGGACGCAATGCCTAATTCCCAGCGCTGCCGCCCGTTCGGCAAGATGGCGGAAGCAGTCCAGCCGGTATACCGTGGGGATGATGGGATCAAAACGCCACTTGACATGGTCCGGTCCACCGGCCAGCACCATCAAGTCAGCCACCCCGGCAAAGAGCTCAGAGGGCGTCAAGGGTTCCCACACAGTACCACTCAAGCCAGTGACCGTCACCTGAGCCGCCAGGGTCGTGCCCTCGTCCACCAGACGCTGCAACAGGGGATCACCCCGCGCCAGCGTGCCCGCGGCATCCTTGGTCCAGAGCTGGACGATCCAGGGGGCTCCGTAAGCCTCGACCACAGCCAGCAGGTTGTCCCACACCCGCTCAATGCGTGCTGGGTCGGTGCGCCGCGTGACATCCAGGGTTGTGGCCTCGCCCACCCGATCCAGGTAGCGGGGATAATGGTCCAATATGAAGATCAGCCCCATGCGTCAGACCTTGCGCTCCATGGCCGGTGATGGTATAATTGGTCTGCCTGATTGTAGCACAGGCGCTATCGGCGAGCAAGGCGCGAGAAGACAGGAAAAACTCACAGTGAACGACGTCAGTAAGGTGCAACCGCGTCGGCCCCGGCATCTCTCCGATCGGGCTGCTGCACTACCTGGATTACCGGCCTACCCACGATGTGGATGCCTGGTGGGTATTGTCTGCAACGACAGAAGACCAGAGGCAAGTGGTTGAGGCGATCGAGGATACGCTTCGACCCCTTGGTCAGGTGCGCAAACGGGCATGGGGTGACGTGGTCAGCATCGAATTGCTGTGCGAAGACAAAACAGTCTTCAGCTTCCAGATTGCACGGCGCAGTGCACAACTTTGGCCTTCTGTACCAGCGGTGTGGACCGATGTGCTGCTCGATAGTTTTCCCGACGTGGTAGCCAGCAAGATGGTAGCCTTGGTCGAGCGCGGCGCGCCGCGTGACTTCCGAGACGTCCATAGCATATGCCAGGCTGTCCTGACCACTCCTGCTCAATGTTGGCAATGGTGGAAAGATCGCCAGCGCCTAGCTGGCAGCGATGTTGATGCCACCCGTGCCCGCCTGGCGGTGGAAACTCACCTGTCGCGCATCGAGAAACATCGTCCTCTACCATTGATTTCCGAACCTGATCAGCGAGCGGAAGCTGACAGCGTACGTACCTGGTTCAAAACGGAGTTCCTCAATGCCCTCGTGGATTGACGGTACCCTCTACCCTGATAGGGAAGCACCTTCGGAACTGCACACGCTAGCAGATCAGATCGATTTCGTAGCACGACTCTGTGCGGCTTGGGATTTTGGCCTGTTGCCTGACGGCATGACCATCGCCGAAATCCGTCGCCCGGAGTGGCGCGAGGCGGTGGATGCATGCCGGCTGCTCACCTCGCCGGCCTATCATCTGGTGCGCAGTTGGCACGAACTCCCAATTCTGCCCTACTTGGGGCAACAACTCGCCTATATCCGTGATGATCCCAACCTAGAGTACATTTAGTTTCTGAGCACGGGCCCAAGCGCCAGTCTGACTTTGACACAGTCCCGTTTTCCAGCTATAATGGTGGCACAGTAGTGGGTGAAGCCACTACGCAATTCTGACAGGAGGTGAGCCGATGCGCGACAACCGGTCAAGCATGATCAGCGTTTGTAGTGCATCGTGTGATCGGTAAGATCCTTCTGACCGTTAGAACAAACCACCAGCCGTGGGTGCGCTCGACGCCCACGGTTTTATTGTTGGCAACGGAATTTCCGCCAACCGAGGGCGGGCAGCATCCCAGCGGTAGCAGGGAGCGGCAAGATGCTTCAAGTTAGCAATATATCCAAGACATTCGGCGACAACCTGATCTTTGAAAAGGTGTCCTTCACCGTCAATCCCGGGGAGCGGGTGGCGCTCATCGGGCCCAACGGCTGCGGAAAGACGACTCTGCTCAAAGTCATCCTGGGGGAGATCCAACCCGACACCGGCAGCGCCAGGCTGTCGCCCGCCGGGGTGCGGGTGGGCTATCTGGCCCAGGCGCTGGAATACAAGCCCGGCCAAACGGTGGGCCAGGTGATGGTAGGCACCATTGGTGGCCTAACCGGGGCTGAACGGCGGTTGGAGTCCCTCCATGCCGGGATGGCGATGGCAGAGGGTGAGGCGCTGCAGCGCTTGCTGGCCAAATATGAGCAGGCCCTCGCGGATTTCGAGCGCTTGGGAGGGTACACCATCCAGGCCCGCATGGATGCCGTGCTCGATGGGCTGGACCTCCGTGGGCTGGACCAAGATATGCTGGTGGAGATCCTCAGCAGTGGACAAAAGACGCGACTGGGGCTGGCCCGGCTGCTCCTGTCCAATCCTGACCTGCTCCTTCTCGACGAGCCGACCAATCACCTGGACATCGACGCGCTGGAATGGCTGGAGGGCTTTCTGCAGCGTTATGCGGGCGCGGTGATCATCGTCTCCCACGACCGGGCCTTTCTGGACCGCACGGTGGGCGCCATCCTGGAACTGGATCCGCTCAAACACACCGTCACCGAGTATGCCGGCAACTATAGCGCCTATGCCGGTGCCAAAGAGAGGGAGCTGACCAAGCAGTGGGCTGCCTACAAGGACCAGCAGGCGTACATTGCCCACCTGGAGGGTACCATCGCCGCCAGGAAGGGCTACGCCCGGTCCATTGAGCTGGGGACCATCGACTTTGCCCCGCGCAAGATTGCCAAAGGCATCGCCCGCAAGGCCACTGTCCAGCAGCGGCGCATACAGCGCCTCCTTGACTCGGAGGACCGGATCGACAGGCCCCAGCGATCGTGGCAAGTAAAACTCGAGTTCGCAGACACCCCGGCCAGCGGCCGCGACGTGCTCCATCTCGAAGGGCTGACCATGGGCTTTGGCCGCGAGCAGCTGTTCCGGGACGTGGATCTGACCCTGCGTGCGGGCGAGCGCATTGCCCTGGTGGGTCCTAACGGATCGGGCAAGACGACGCTGGCGCGCCTGATCCTGGGCGAGCTGGACCCGGTGGCCGGTCACGTG
>Ga0209013_10002629_pt1 | contig 16171 bp, 14 predicted proteins | sample Cruoilmetagenom2_FD_187291 | JGI IMG/M metagenome (GOLD analysis project Ga0209013, IMG submission 187291) | Oil polluted marine microbial communities from Coal Oil Point, Santa Barbara, California, USA - Sample 2 (SPAdes) (version 2) | ecosystem: Environmental > Aquatic > Marine > Oil seeps ...
CCACTTTCACCCAATCTCTGCGCCTGCCTGTGCGTTGCACGCAGACAGGTCATGCTCAAATTTTAATCCTCGAAATATTTAACATATTCCTGTGGTTATATTTTTGCCTTCCTTGAACTTGAGCAGATAAGCGCAGACTTCGAAATTGAACGTTTTGAAACTGGCTCTAAGGACTTCAATTTTCTTTTGCGTTGCGGGAACGGTTCTTTAGTTTGCGGGGACTATCCTGGGTAGATCGAGTTTTTCTTATGATCTCAATGCCGTTCCCTTTTACCCAGCCCCTTTTTTTGTCCGGCAGATGAACCAGAGACCACCCATCCTCTGATCTCTCGTAATGCACAACAGTGCCCTCATGGAGCTTAAAAAGGACTGTGTCGTGGTTATCGGGTCCCGCCAGGATATTCACCTCATTTTTAATAATAACTGCCCGGTCATCGGTTTCCGCCCTGTAGTATTTTAGCCCAAAAGACAGGCCTCCAATTATCCAAAAAACCAGGAACACAAGGAATAAGTAATATGTCCACTCTGACCGGAGAAAAAGTCTTACAAAAAGTATGCCCCAGAACATGAGGTTCATTATAGCAAATCCCCAGAAGACCTCAATTAGAGTTACCTCTTTGAGCCAGAAAAAGGTTATACTCACAAGGCTCTGAGGTTCGATGACGGCATCGCGGGTTTGGTCGTAGGCAAAGGCAAGATTGTATTTCAGGTCCGCATCTCCAGGTAACCAAAGACGTGCGCGTTCGTAGTTAAAGATGGCGCGACCTAGTTCTCTTTTTTTGAAATATGAGTTTCCCAGGTTATAGTAAATATGTCCATTTTTTAGTCCTGACTGTATCAACTTGCCGTAGTTATCTATCGACTCCTGATAACGGCCCTCCTTGTAGGCCTGATTTGCCCTGAAAAAGAGGGCCTCCCATTGCCGGCATTCAGCCGCCATAACGGGCGCCAAAAGGAGAAAGAAAACAAGAAATATAGTCCCCGGGACAAATTTTTTCAACGGAGCTCCCTTTCGATTTTGTTGATCAGCCTGGGAATATTTTCTTCAATATCAACGGGCCCTTGGCCTTTGCCCGAATAAATAGAACTCTCAAGCCCTTGGAGTATGACCTGCAATTTTTTTGCAGTTTGATCGCTGACACCCCGTGCCTTTAAAATCTCGATGGCGTCATCTGGTGTCATAGACCCAATGGACAGGCCGAAACGCTCATTTAAGTAGTCCCTAATATACAGGATCAAGTCACCTGAGCTGAAATTTTTCCCACGACATTTTTGGGTGAGTTTTTTTGCCGCTTTTTTTGCTTTTACAGCGGCGCTTGAACCTTTTGATCGTTTTTTGTATCTCAGGGCAAAAAAGGCTGCAAAATATATAAAAAGAGGCCCGACCATAAACAGCAGGGATAATATATTTCGGGGCAAAAAAGGCTGCACAGACGCCAACCCATTTATGGAAGTGTGCACCGGGAGGATGTCGTGACCGATTTCTTTGACCGCCTTTTTGGCAGGGCTGGGAGGCCCTTTTTTCTTTTCATGACCAGTCAAGACCGCGACCTCACCCATTTCGCCTGGCAGGACGGAAAGAGAAAGGACAGCCGTTTTTATCACTCGATATCCATGGTTCTTGGTGTCAAAAAAGGAGACCGGCAATTCCGGTATCCGGTATTGCCCCTCCTTTTCGGGGACAATGGCCCATTTCATGGTTTTAGAGCCTGTTATTCCCTGGGTATCTGTCTCAGTTTTCAGAACCGGTTCATCGGCATAGACCTTTGCATGGGCCAGTTCAGGGACCTTTAAGTCCGGGATGCGATTTACATTTCCCCGGCCGCGCAGGCAAACCGTCAGGGTAGCCGATTCCCCGGCCTTAATATTTGAGGGCTCCAGCTTGGATTCAATCTGAAAGTTTCCCACCAACCCACTGAAGCCTGCCGGCCTTCCCCTTTTAGGAAGCGATAGAACTTTTAACTCCAAAGGCTTGCTGGCCAGCGTCACCGGCCTTCCTGTAGACATGGAAAAGAAGGAATCATTGAAAAACGGATCACCGGAAAAAGGACTATTGAACAGACTCCGTGATGACTGCCGCCTGGGCTGAAACACGTTCATGCTCATTTGTGAGGGTTCAATCCCAAAAACCCCGTTTGAGGATGTGATCAGGGCATATCTGACTTCCAGTACCTTGTAAGACCGGCCATTATAAACGCTTTGGTATTCTGAAGGCTTACCAAGCTGCTTAAAACCAATGTTTTTGATTTCAGGGAGGTTGAGAGAGACATTGCTGATCCTGGCCCTATGAAATAGCTTGATAGTATAAACAGCCTGTTCTCCCACATAGACCTTCTTTGCCGAAAGTCCTGCGCTAAGAAATAGGGGTCCTTGATCACTGCCGGAGGACGGGACAATTTTTTTTACAATTAGCCTCTCTTTGTTGCTTTTAAAGACCGTGCCTTTGGCCCTTACAACTGCCGGGCCTATTATGTGGATCCCGGTCTTTTTGGGCTGCAAGAAATAGATATAATCTGTGCTGGCGCTGAGTTTTCCGTTAATGATCTCAACACGACTTGATGATCCTCTTTGTGTGACGTCAAACGGCTCAAGGCCGGATAAAACGGGCCTGCTGTCGATCTTCTTGGTCCCCGATACAGTGACAACCATTTTTACGGAGTCCATTAATGCCGCTTTGTGCCGGTCAAGCCTTATGGTGCAATTTATGTGTGTGTTTGCAAGGCAGGGGGACAGCAGGAAAAAAAGAAAAGCAGGCAGTAATACCAAGGTCTTTTTCATCTTACCAGTCCTTTCGTGACAGGCTGTTTACCCTATTATCTTCAGGGACCTGAAGGCGTAGGAATCGCGAGCGATTCTCCTTGATGTTGTCCAGCAAGGCCTCTGCCTTCTTTTTGTCAAGCATGGACCCGGCAGGAACGGAAGCCTGCCCTTTTTTCTTTTCACCGGGCAGGGCATTTAAGGGTTTTAGCTTACCAGAAAGGTCCTGAGTAGTTTTTTGTTCCGGTTTTTTGTCTTTTAAATCCTGGTTTCCCCCGGGTTGACCTTTGCTGATATTATTTTTCTTTGCTTGAGGTGATTTTTGGTCAGGGGCCTTTTTTTGATGTGCATTATTATGTCCTTCACCCTGTTTGTCGTCCTTTGTTTGATTTTTTTTGTCTTTGCTATTTTTATTATTTTTCTTCTGACCGGACCCCTTATTTGTCTGCTTTTTTTTGTCTGCTTTTTTTTGTTTATCCAGACCAAACAGGGTTAGTTCCAGGTTGTGCCGGGCGTCTTTGCTGTTGGGGTTGAAGATCAACGATTTTTTATAATAAGCCGCCGCCGATTCCAAATCGCCCTGCCTGTAGGCGCTGTTACCCATGTTGTATAATGTTTTAAACCGAGTTTGCTTATTATTGGACCTTTTCAATACACTTGAAAAGGCGGCCATTGCCCCCTTATAATCCGACTTCCGGTAGGCGGAACAGCCCCTGTTGTAACGGTATCGGATATCTTTTGGATGATCCATATCATAACGGGCATATGACTTTTCCGCCTCAGAAAAGCGACCCTGCCTGTAGAATTCATCCGGATTTTCTGCAGCGAGGGTCTGTGATTGAAAGACAAGGCCGAAAAGGACAAGAAAGAGGGGCAGGATGCGGAATACCTGACGTGAAAATAAATTTAATTTTTTCATTTTACCTCTTATCTTTTGCCTCACGTCCTCATTGATTAGCCCCTCGAGGATCAGAAATAAAAAAGCGGCAAGCACAAAAAAAACGAAGCGTTCCTCATAGACTTTTATCTTGCCGCTTTTGAGTGCCCGGGCCTCTGTCCTGGATTTGATCCCGTCAAAATAGATTGTGTCCAGGTCAAGATCGCCGGCCACGGACCTTACGTAACCGCCTCCGGACATAAAGGCAATTTTTCTAAGGCCCTGTTCTTCAAGCTTGGACAAAACAAGTTTGCCCTTTTTATCTTTTAAGAAACCGCCTTTTCCTTTACCGGCAGGGATGGGTCCGCCTGAAGTATTACCCATGCCGAAGACAAAGATCTTTACATCTTTTTCTGCGCACCTGCGCGAGGCTTCGAGACCTTTTCCCTCATTGTCTTCTCCGTCTGTAATGAGAATTATTACCCTGTCGGTCTCTGATTTATTATCAAAGGCAGAGTCAGCAGTGTCAATGGCAGCGCCTAGGTCAGTGCCCGGTACCGGAACGAGATCCGGACTGAGTGTGCCCAGAAACATCTCAAGCGCGGCATAGTCCAATGTAAGGGGACACTGAACAAAGGCAGCCCCTGAAAAGGCCACCATACCCACCCTGTCGCCTTGAATTACCTTAAGAAAATCCAGGATCTCTCTTCTTGCCCGTTCAAGGCGATTTGGCTTGATATCCTCTGTCAACATGCTTCGTGAGACATCAACCACAAGCATGATATCCACACCTTTCCGGGTAACCTCCTGATAGTGGCTGCCCCACCTGGGACCTGCCAGGGCCACAAGCATCAGTCCTAGGGCGCTTAATAAAAAAATGTACTTCAACAGCTTCTTTGTCTTGTGCGCTTTTTCCTTAAGACGGGCCAAAAGCCTATCATCGGCAAAGTTTGCCAAGGCCATTTTCTTTTTCCTGGCATGAATGATAAGGGCCATGGCAGTTAAAGGAACAAGCCACAGGAGATGAAGCATCCATATGTGTGCAAATTTCATGGAACTACCCTTGATAACTTCCTCATCTACAAGCATGCTCCTGCCTGAGGAGGAATTTTTGTATAAGCTCAATAAATAGGGGCGTTATGTCACGATTGGGATAAGGGTTTGGCTATTTCTTGAAGGCGTTCTCTCAAAGTGCGCTTGCTACATCCTTTGCCGTGGCCGGATATTTGGGGTTTGCAACAAATAAACCCCTGGTGCTATGCCGGTTTTGTGTAAAACCCCGAATATTCGGCCCAATTCCTCGAAAGGTTTAGAGAACGCCTTCAAGAAATAGCCAAATCCGTTGCCCCTAATTTATTGAGCAAATACGAGTCTTTTGTTTTTTTACGAGGCCATCAATTTAAAGATAGTCGTTTTTAATAAGATTTCCAGTCCAAAAAAAATGAGGGCCGGTATAAGAAAAAATGGATAGAGCTCCCGGAAATGAAAGAATTGTTTGACCTTGACCCGGGTCTTTTGTTCACGGTTAATGATGCTGTATATCTCTGAGAGGCGTTTGCTATCCGCTGCCCTGAAGTATTTTCCTCCTGCGATACTTGCAACTTTTTTTAAGGTATTTTCATCCAGGTCCACCCTTTGATAGACAATGCTGCTTCCGAAGGGGGTTTCCACCCTAAATGGCGCCGGACCCTTGCCCCCCACTCCGATTGTGTAAATCTTAACACCCAATGTATGAACTGCCTCGGCTGCCTCTTCCGGCGTAATGTCGCCTGCGTTATTTCTCCCGTCTGTAAGGAGAATCAGGGTTTTTGATTTTGCCTTCAGGTCTTTCAATCTTTTTCCACCAATGGCAATGGCAGATCCAATGGCCGTTCGGTCTCCTGCCATACCTATTTTCATTTTGTCTACCAGTCCCAACAGGAGTCCCTTGTCCATGGTTAAAGGGGCCTGGGTAAAGGCCGCTTCTCCAAATACAACCAGTCCAATCCTGTCCAGTTCTCTTTTTTTGATAAATTCCCTTACCACTTTTTTTACTGCAATAAGACGAGAAACCGGTTTGCCGTTCAATTGAAAGTCAAGTGCCCGCATGGACCCGGATGTATCGAGACAGAGAATGATATCCACTCCAAAAGACTGGATTTCCCGTGAAACATTGTAGAGTTGTGGCCTTGCGGCAGTTAGGACGAGCAGGACGAGCAAAACTGCCCTGAGGGCCGTAGGCAGCCGTGCCAGAAAGCGATTTCCACTGCCTGCCAGACTGTGTAGGGTGGAAGTCATAGAGAAGGTAATGCCGGCAGGTTGCTTTATGAGGACAAACGCCAGCCAGGCAGCCACTACAGCCAGCAAGGCAAGTACAGACGGGTAAGCGAACCTGAATATCATTTTGCCACTCCTGACCGCCCGGCAATGGCGGTAGTAATCGGATGTGTATCCCTGGAGAAATCCGGCAAATGGCCTGTCTCCAGATCCGGACTGGTTTTCTGGATATAGGAAAGAGATGTCTTTATCTCATTTTCTTTTTTACCCTTTGTTGGTATTGCATTTGCAAATTTGACCAGATCTGCCTGTTGCAGCAGGGGGATAAGCATTCTATCCTGTTCATTGTCAATATGTTGCGCAATTTCTTCTGTTGTAAATTCTGCTGCTGAAAAACCCCTCATAGACTCCAGATAGCGCCTTATGATTTTAGAAAATAGAAAATAAAATTCCTTGGCATATCCCTTTTCAAAGAGTCCCCGTGTCTCCAAATTTTCTATTTCTTTTCTTGCCCGGATGTGCGGAGGATCCTCCGGTTTTCTTAAGGTCTTTCTGCCCCGGCTTTTCTTGAACCACGAGGCCAGTCCGACCAGGATCACTGACATACCTAACAGACCTGCTGCCCAGGGAAGGTATTTTCGCCAGGATGTTCTTGTTGGAATGATTCCCTGAATGGGTCGCAGTTTTTCTTTTGCGGGGTCCCCTCCCAGGTTTGATAATACGGACAAAGAGACGTGGTCGGCCACCATGGTCTGAGTTTTCCCGTCTTTATCCAGATAATCAAGGGCAAGCCGCCCTGTTTTCAAAGAGCCGATCTGGTCGACCATAAGCTCAATCTTGATCTGATTCGGTCCTATGCTGCGATCAATTATGCTGAGATTTTCAAGTCCTTTGACCTTAAGTTTTTTAGACAAGTGCGCTCCATCAGGAAGGTGATAATTCAGCGTGAGCGTGACCCGGCTACCCACCTTAGCTGAGTTACGGTCAAAAAGTGCTTTAAGTCTCGGATTGGAAGCATTCTCAGTGCCTTGGGACAATGATATGGCGGGATATATGAGAATTGCTAAGACAAAGAAAATCGTGGTGAGAAATGCTGAATGCAGAATATTGGGAAGACGCGAAATTGGGAAACAAGGGCATAGGGCAGTAAAATACGTCTTATTTCCGTATTTGAACGACTCCCAATTACAGATTCCGAATTCAGAATTTTTCATAATCGCCTTTTCCTTGTCTCAAAAAGACGTGTCAACGGTTTAATCACCGGCCCATCTGTGGAGAGGTTTACCAAATCCGCTCCCGCCCTTCTTGCCAGATTATTAAGCCAAGCGTCCTGATCCCCCTGGTATGCGTTCCATTTTTTTCTCAAGCCCTTGTTTCGAGTGTTGATGAATGCCACCTGACCGGTCTCAGGATCCCGGAGTGTTATAAAACCCACATCCGGCAGTTCTTTTTCAGCAGGGTCGGACACGCGAATGATGGTGAGGTCATGTTTTTTAGCGGTCAGTCGCAATAATTTTTCAAAACCGCTGTCAATACAGTCGGATATCAAAAACACGATGGCATGACGCTTTACCACCCGGTTCAGGTAAATAAGAGCAGATGAAATGCCGGTAGTCAGGTCCTGGGGTTCGTAGGTGAATATCTCTTTGATAAGACGCCACACGTGGGATGCCCCTTTTTTTGGAGGAATATATTTTTCCACCTGTGAGCTGAAAAGGATAGCGCCCACCTTATCATTCGTCCTTATGGCGAGGAAGGCCAGCATCCCTGCGACTTCTGCCAGGAGTTCTCTTTTAAACCTGGCCTTTGTTCCAAACAGATTGGAACCGGATAAGTCAAGCAACAGCATGACCGTCAACTCCCTTTCTTCATGAAACAACTTTACAAAGGGACGACCGAAACGGGCCGACACATTCCAGTCGATGGTCCGAATATCATCTCCGACCTGATATTCTCGGACTTCTGCGAACTCAATTCCGCGGCCTTTAAAGGCGCTTTCGTACTGGCCGGCAAACAGGTCGTTGGCAAGACGCCTGGTATTAAAATGAAACCTCTGAATCTTCTTTAAGAGTTCCTGTGGGATCATCTCAGGGGACCTCTATTCGTTCCAGCAATATTTCTATCAGGTCATCAGTGGTCTTTTCATCTGCCTCTGCCTCATAGCTTAATATGATCCGGTGCCTGAGCACATCAGGGGCCATGGATTTGACATCCAGGGGCGTCACGTAACCACGCCCGTTCAAAAATGCATGGGCGCGTGAGGCCAGGCCAAGCGAGATAGAGGCCCTGGGCGATGCCCCATAGCTAATCATGGGACTAATATCAAGACCATATTCATCGGGGTTTCGGGTAGCCCTCGAAATATTTACGATGTAGTCTGAAATTTTTTCCTCCATATGTATCGATCGCATGATATCTCTGGCCGATTCAAGCTGAGACACCTCCACCACCCCGTTTATGTTTTCAGCAGCGCCCGCGTAAACGCGGCCCATGATCTCCTTTTCTTCCGTTGCCGTTGGATAGTCCACCTTGATTTTTAGCATAAAGCGATCAATCTGGGCCTCGGGAAGGGGATAGGTGCCCTCTTGTTCGATCGGGTTTTGCGTTGCAAGGACCAAAAACGGTTTTTCGAGGACAAAGGTCTTTCCCCCAAGGGTCACTTGCCGTTCCTGCATTGCCTCTAAGAGTGCGCTCTGAACCTTGGCAGGGGCCCTGTTGATTTCATCTGCCAGGATAATATTGTGAAATATCGGTCCCTTTTTTATCTCAAAAGAGGCGTTGTCAGGGCGGTAGATTTGGGTGCCAAGTATGTCTGCCGGGAGGAGATCGGGGGTGAATTGAATTCTCTGAAATGTCGTCTGGATCGTAGAAGCCATGGTCTTGACAGCCGTTGTTTTGGCCAGGCCGGGGAGGCCTTCAAGAAGTAGATGACCGTCACACAAAAGCCCGATCAACATCTTTTCCATAAGGTTTCTTTGGCCAACCACGACCTTTTCTATTTCCGCTATAATCTGTTGGAGAACAAGGCTCTCTTTTTCGACCTTCTGAGTAATCTCCTGAATATCCATATATCCTTTTCCTCCTGATTTTGTTCATTATTCTTTCGTAGCAATATTTAATGGTATCATAACACTTCAAAACGTTCACGATTTGGAGTAATATACTTGAGGATAGCGTATCTGCTTAATAAATTGGGGCAACAGATTTGGCCATTTTGTCAGGTTTTTTCTTTTCAAGCAGCTCCTCAGGAGTTTTCATAATGTCTTTCGCCTTCCAGTCGCTTAAAAAAAATGGATAGATGTTTTCGGAAGAGATGGCAGGATGTCCTTTTGCACCCTTGGCCGTTTTATTAAATATAGACAGGAAATATTCTTTCGCCCCTTTTAGACGGACACTGTAAATGGGATTTGAAAACCCATCTTTTTTTTTGCCTTCGATGTAGTTGTCACAGCGCAGTTTGGAAAGGGTTCTAATTAAATTTTTCAGCTTTGATCCATCAACCTTCTTCCCATCAGCAGTCTGCCAAACCTTATTTGTCTTGGAGGCTGGTGATGAACCCTCTACGTTTTTCTTTTTTTCTGGAACTGTCTTAACAGGGACATCCTTGCACGTAAATGCCACAACTTGATCGTCTTTGGTGATATGTATTTCCTGGATCTGTTTTTGGTCAAAGGAAAGGACCGTCTTGTCCCTGAGTTCATCCACTGTCTTGTCAAATTTGCCCCTGAAATTTCCCCTGGCGTGGTATACTCGATCATCTCCGGCCAGCTTAATGAATGTATGCCGGTAGGAGCCGGCCGCCTTACCGACTTCAAAAGTCCGAACTGGTGTATTTCCTGCCAAGGCCTTAACCGTGATTTTCATTTCGTCATTAAGATCGTAACGCTCGTAGTTTTTTGATTCCGAAACCAGCGCTGTAATGGTGAGTTTGTCGGCAATATCCAGCATATTTTTGATCATAGCGGCATCTGCCGGATAGCCCTTTGGGTCAATGTTCCAGGACCTGTCTTTTTTCTTTAGGATAACGGTGCCATCAGGACCCTTTATCTCAATCTTAGTGATATTTTTTACTGCAATTTCACTGAGTTTTGGGAGCTGGTAGTGTGTCCTGTCAGGTTTGCGTAAAAAAATGTAAGCGGAGAGGGACAGAATTATGGCGACAAGTAAAATGTATTCTTTTCGTATCTTCATCGGTTTTTCCTTATGTGTTTTGTAAGAGTTCACGCTTCATAGGTTTAGGGTTAATCCAAACCCTCCTTTTTATACTAACCTTGTAAAAAGAGGCCCCGTGTCTTTTATTTTTGAAACATCATGTGAATCCGCTTTTTTCGGGAATTTCGATAAATAAGGATCAAAAGCCCGAAACAAGCTACCAATACCGGCAGACCTGCAATGTTAAAGGTCTTGATAAAGGTTTTAGTCCCTGCATTTGTATCGCGAAGGGGGTTAAAACGTTGCTCTTTGCTGCGCATAGTCGCTATTCCTTCCCTGTTGTTCAAGTAGTCCAGGATGTTCATGATGAACATTGTATTGGGATCCCTGCCTTTCACATCCAGCATATTGTCTTTTATAATCTCTGATGATGCCATGAGAAATATCTTGCCCGGCTTACCCTTGCCAAGAAATTGTCCTTGTTCTTGAATTTCGGATAGATCAATATCTGTTTTTTTGTTTTCAGGTTTCTTCTGCCCAGGTTTCTCTGATTCTTTGATTTCAGGTTTTTTCTCCGGTATGGGTTTGTCCTTGAAATAGCTGGGGAATTCACCTTCCAGGATGTATGACAGAGACAGGCTTTGCTTTTTGTCAGGTGATTTTGGTGGGTGGATAAACATGGGATTGAAGTTGATTGGTTTAGTCATTTCCCAGGACTTTTCCGATGATGAAAAAAGTTTGCGCGCCTTAATGCCTTGTTTGGCGATGCGTCCTGCATTCAATTCCAGTGGAGAAATTTGTGCAGTAATTAATCCCTTGATATTCTTCATAAACTCGAAGTTTTTGTTGATAAACCGGTTTTTGATTAATGGGGCAAAATAAATTTTTCTCTCACCTCCGCCAAACTGTTGAGGGACTCTCTGTGTGTAACAGTTTTCGTCCATTACGTAGGATTCCTTGATGCGGACGCCATAATGGTCCAAAAGTTTTTCAAGGCCGGTCTTGAGGGGAAGATACATAGGACCACGGGCCATTGCCTGATTTTTGGAGGGCATTACTTCTTTGAAGGCATCCAGGAATATGCATAAATTCTTTCCTTTCATGAGAAACTGATCTATTTGAAATAATTCGTAATCAGAAAATGTTTTTGTTGGCCTGGCAATGACCAGGCAATTTAGACTGTCCGGGATTGTGCCCTCTTTGAGGCTTATATCTCTGAAGGAGTAATTTTGTGACGCTAAGGTTTGGAAATGTGACAGCGTATCGCCATTCCGGGCGCCCATGGGGCTTGGCCTGGAAAAAATAGGAAGTTTAAGTGTGCCGTGTCCTGCAAGATAGCCCAGGTCCTGGTTTATATCGATAAGTGATTCTAAGTTTTTATTTATAGTTTCTTCCAAACCGCCTAAGTCAACCAGTTGATACTGTGTCCCTATGAGAGGAATCCTGAAGACATTGACCAGGGGTATTTCAACCCCTTTGCCCCCATATTCAATCACAAGGCCGACAGTGCCTTTCCCTGATTGAATTTTTTCTTTGGAAAGGGCAGGCCATTTGAGATTGAGCATGTTGTATTTTTTTGACAGTTCTTCCAGGCTTGGATCTTTAGTCGGATCAAGATATCCGTATTTTAGCTTTCCATAGGTCTTGTTGTTTAGTTTTTTTACTATGCTTTTCATTTTTTCCGGAAGTTCATTGAGTTTGTTCAGGCGCATATAAGGGGCGATCCTCTTGAGGGAAGAGGAAAGGACCAGCTTGATTTGGATCTTACCCGGCAGGCTTAAAAAGGCGCTGATCTTGTTGTTTAGTTTCTGTATGGTCGTTGTCAGTTTGTACTCCAGGCCATCGGTGGATCTAATCGTGGGAATCCTCTCAACCATGTCACCGTGAATCATCACTAGACCCATGTAGGCCTTCTGAAATTTGATCTCATCTTTTTCAATATTTTGAATCTGGACTGGATAAATCCCGTAGTTCTTTGCCAATTCACGGTTTTCCTTGGTTTCGTGACCCGTGTTATCTTCCCCAGGGCTGACATTATAAAAATGGTAGTTGAAGAACTTATTCCCATAGATGGCGTATTCTTCCAGAAGGTCATGGAGATAGCGCTCTGTATTATTATAAGGTGCAGGGAGATTTTTGGTGAAAAAGACATTTATGGTCAGCGGTTCGGAAAGTGTTGATACAACGTCTTGGCTGGCCTTTGATATGGAGTAGATCTTGTCTTTTGTCAGATCAGCTCTGAAAAAGAGTGTAATGCCTGCTATATTCACAAGCATAATGACGACAAGATAAATAACAAACTTGATATATTTTCCCGATCTATTTTTTACGCCCATTTTTTTCTCCTTAATTTTTTTCTTGGAGGGCCAGGTGTGCGCCGTAAAGGCCAACAAGGCTGACACTTAGAAAATACAGAATATCCCGTGAATCAAGGATGCCTTTTGAGATGTTTTGAAAATGAAAGTTTGTTCCCATATATTGCATAAGACTCAGAACCGGCTGTGGGAGGAAAAAGAGCATCCTGTCTATCAGTGTCAGGCCGAAGCAAATGGCCATGCTGATAATAAAGGCAATGATCTGGTTGCGTGTAAGCGATGAGGCAAAGAGGCCGATGGCTGAAAAGGCTGCGCCCAGCAGGAGGGCCCCAATGTATCCGCCAAGGACGGGCCCCCAGTCAAGCTGTCCTAGAAAAGAAATAGTAACGGGATACGCCAGCGTGGGTATAAGCATGGCCGCCACAAATACAACAGCGGCAAGGAATTTGCCCAGAATCACGTCTTGAAATGTGACCGGCAGAGTGAACAGGGTCTCGTAAGACCCGACATTTAACTCCTCAGAAAACAGCCGCATTGTTATAGCCGGGACCACAAAGGAGAAGATAGTCGGAAGCAGGGCAAAGAAGTTTCTGAGAGTCGCCTGATTATAGAGAAAAAAAGTCGTAAAAAAGAACCACCCAGTCACAATAAGAAAAACCGAAATAACAATATAGGCGATGGGGGATACGAAATACGATTTAAATTCCTTGTTAAATATATGTATGACCTGTCGCATATTAATTCTCCTTGGTGAGTTCTCGAAATATTTTTTCAAGGGTCTTTGTCTCCCTGTGGAGTTCCAGGAGAACCCAGCCTGTTTGTTTGATTTTATTGTAAATATCCCTCCGGAGGTCGGCAGAGGAACGGCAGGTGAGTTTCACGTCCAGAATCCCTCCCTCATCAAACGGTTCAATGCCAATAATTCCGTCAATAGGTTCAAGCCCCCTTTTTACAGAGTCCGAGTCCGCATTTTGAAGAGAGATGTTGATTAGATATTTCCCGCCGGCAGATCGCTTGAGGTTTTCCGCGCTGCCGTCAGCGACTATTTTGCCCTGGTTAATAATCACAATGCGGTCGCATGTGGCCTCGGCCTCAGTTAAAATGTGGGTGGAGAGGATGACGGTCTTCTCCTTCCCGATCTGCCTGATGATGCCGCGGATTTCTGCGATCTGGTTGGGATCCAGGCCTGAAGTGGGTTCGTCCAAGACCAATATTTCAGGGTCACTCATCATGGCATGGGCCAGACCGACCCGTTGCTTAAAGCCTTTGGAGATCTCGCCGATAGACTTATGCATGACGTCGCTTAGGCCGCAAAGATCTACTAGTCGGTGAATTCGTGGAAGTTTCTCGTTCCTTTCAAAACCCCTTATATTCGCCACATAGTCGAGGTAGTCATACACCAGCATGTCATGATAGAGGGGCGCTGACTCCGGCAGATACCCCAGCAGTTTCTTAATCTCAAGGTCATATTCATCAAGTGTGTAGTCTTTGACGCGAATACTGCCTGAGGTGGGTCTTATAAAACCTGTAAGCATCCGAAGAGTGGTGGTTTTGCCGGCCCCATTAGGACCCAACAATCCCAGGATTTCTCCTTTGTGGATATCAAGGTTGATTTGGTCTACCGCACAGACGTCACCGTAGTGTTTAGTCAGATTTTCTATGTGAATCATGCCTTATTCCTCATTTTATGACCTTACCAATACTGAATGAAAGCAGTAAGGTTTTGATTGATGGTTGTTGAACTATGCCTGCACCTTTCGAACCCATCAAAACAACCCTTTGTTGTTACGCCAATACGGCTGAGTTTGTGGGCGATGTGTATGGTTGTTAAATTAAATAACAAATATATTTTTTTTGGCTTATACCACAAAAAAAGGAGGGGATCTAGGTATGAGAAGAAACATTTTAGCTGACCTTAGGGGGGAATATAGACATGGATCTATAAAGTGCGTCACCATATCTTGCTGTTGTAAGGACTGTAAAAACAAACAGAAATTGCCGTCTATTTCCCGGTACGTGTTGCATTGATCGTAGTCCGATTCCATGGATATGGGCGAAAGTTGAATACCTGAATTTCCTTCCAGGGGGTAAGTGTATGCAGAATTATTATGGAAATAGACCTGCAGAAGACGTGTGCTTCCGGTAGCGAAAAGGAACAGCAGAAGAAAGAGCATGGCTGATATTTTTATGATACTCGTTGATTTCAAGGTAACTTCGCCCTCATTAATTGAAAGTCTCGGAAATTGAGGCCTAGGAGTCATCCTTTGGCCCTTAGTGTGTTTTTGGCTAAATAATAACTGATTAATTAAAAATAATGCAGGGAATAAAAATGTCAATGTCTTGGAATCATGGATTTTGTTTTTTTCCAAGAATGTGGTTTTTAATACTTTAGTGGAGTGCCAAAGGCTTTGTTGCAGCAAACTAAAAATATTCGATAATGGGAAAGGTCGGCAAAAAACACACAAACCCTTACCACCAGGGTGGTGTAAGGGCCTTGTTTATTGATCTGATACGATAAATTTATATATATGGGTGGGCAATGGGGCATATTTAGGGTTTTCTCCGCCCCATCGCCTTATTACATGGAAAGACAAACTTATGCCACCTTGACCTTGATTTTTCGAGGTGTTGCAGGTGCAATTTTTGGCAGGTTTAATCGCAGCACACCATCCTTCAGATTTGCGTCAATGTTTGATTGATCAATAACCTCTGAAAGGGTGAACTGTCTAAAATATTTTCCTGTTTGGTATTCTGTAAGCATTTCCACTTCGTCTGGACCTTCGGGAGACTTTACGTCACCAGCAAGTGTGAGGACATCATCGCGAAGATCGATATTTAGGTTTTTTGCCTTAACCCCCGGCATATCAGCCAGGACAGTAATGTCATGATCTGTTTCAAAGATATCAACTGCCGGTGTGAAGGCCGGACCTGGTTGGATTTGTTCGGAAGCAGTTGTCAACTCCTTCTTTTCTTTTACTTTTAAAGCCTTGGATTGAGTATCAGACATAATGTATACCTCCCTTCAAACTTGATTTATGTTTCTAGGATGTTTTCACGGTAATCTGTTTCGGCTTTGCTGATTCCGCCTTGGGTAGCACTATAGTCAGAATACCATCGACGCAGCGGGCTTCTGACTTTGCAGTATCAACCTGACCAGGCAGGGTTGTTATTCTGCTGAACTTGCCGGCTTCCCTCTCTCTTCTGTGGTAGTTAGCGCTTTCGTTTTCTGATGGGATCTTTCGCTCCCCTGCGATTGAAAGACTATTGCCGGTTATAGATATATCAAGTTCGTCGGTCTTTGTTCCCGGAAGTTCAGCACGGGCATAATAGTTGTTGTTGTCTTCGGTAATATTCAGCAACGGGAAAACTCCTGCTGATGGCCCTCTAAATGTACTGTCTGCTAAGCCACCAAAGAGCCTGTTTATTTCCCTTCTCATAAGGTCGACATCCTCGAAAGGACTCCTTGTTTCCCATTTTGGCCAACTGCTTATTCTTCTCATTATCATGGCTTATACCTCCATAAATAGTAAAGGGTTTGTTTAATTAAGATATATATACTAAATATCTGTTAAGTTATTCAAAATTACTCTAATTAAAATATAAGTCGTTTTATTCGGTTGTCAAGGGGGATTTTTCAGCAACCAGATGGCATTTTTTCCCAGTCTTATGCGGTATTGTGTTATTTGTATAAGCTCAATAAATAGGGGTATTACGCTGGATTGGGATAAGGATTTTGGTATTTCTTTCAGGCGCTCTCTCAAAGTGCGCTTGCAATATCCTTCGCCGTGGCCGGATATTTGGGGTTTGCAGCAAC
>Ga0209013_10002630_pt1 | contig 16167 bp, 14 predicted proteins | sample Cruoilmetagenom2_FD_187291 | JGI IMG/M metagenome (GOLD analysis project Ga0209013, IMG submission 187291) | Oil polluted marine microbial communities from Coal Oil Point, Santa Barbara, California, USA - Sample 2 (SPAdes) (version 2) | ecosystem: Environmental > Aquatic > Marine > Oil seeps ...
CAAACAAGTTTTTAATTATTTTATCGATACTGAACGACTTCTACTGACGGATCGTATCCGTTTTGATTCAAAATCCTTTGCCGGTGGTTTCATTGTGGCTGCGTCCGCGGCAGCAGACAGCAGGTGGGATGCCTCGCTAAGATATTTTCCGAAGGTAGGTAAGTGGGCATTCAGAGCAGTCCTTACCTATGAGCAAAAGCCTTTTGGGGATCTTGATTCCAGAGCGCTATTGGGCTTCGGAATTCGACATGAGAAATCTGGCCTCAATCTGAGTACGATTGCTTCATTCGGACAAACTTCAGATGACCGGGATCCAAATGCGTACATATTAAAAGCGGGCTTGACAAGGAGTTTTACAAAGTTGGGGAAAACTGCTTTTTCCATTGATTATTCAAGGGGAAATGAAGCAACTGCATCCGGAGAGAAGACAACCTCATATAGCTTTTTTGCCAATCAAACATTTAATCCAATAAATTTGGTGGTTTATGCCGGTTATCGGAAATATGAAGTACAGGGCACAGCCCTTAACCTACTTCCGATCAACACCATGACACTCGGAGTTTTTTTCAATTTCTAAGCTTAAATATCAATGTAAAATTTACACATAAAACACTTATTATAAATGAATAATTTTCAAAAGAATTTATTGAATTATAGAAGAAAACTATTTTTTTGGTTAGTTGCATCTTTATTTTCAACAATATTAGCTTCTCAGGAATCTAGTTTCGATTCCATAGCAATTCAATCAGATGATCCAGTGGCAGAACCAATTCTTGGTATAAATTCCCCGCTGAAAACTCCAGATGTTTCAAGCCCAAAAGCAACACTTTTCAGTTTCATTGATAACATGAATGCATCATACCAGTTATTGATGGAGGCCCATGACGAAAACCTTGAAATACAAGGATTATATATCGATGACAGCGTGAAGCCAAAAGTGTATGAGGCCGAAAGGTATTTTGAAAAAGCTTCCTATTCTTTGGATCTATCCTCCTACCCTCCCTCTATAAGAAAGAATTTAGGATATACCAGGGCAATAATGCTCAAAGAAATTCTTGATAGAATCGAATTGCCACAAATAGAAGAAGTTCCTGGAGCTGAACCCTTGGACTTAATTATAGATGAGAATTCAAAGCCCTCCTTTTATACAATTCCAAATACTGAAATAACTCTGGTCCGAATTGCCGAAGGAAATCAACAGGGGAAATACTTGTTTTCTGCAGAAACAGTTTCCAGGTTAAAGGAGTTTTACTTAAAATCAAAACATCTATCTTATAGATCCGATGAAAATATATCCAAGGGTTTCTATACTTTTTATGCCGGCACTCCGGGAAAACTAATGCCACCCGGATGGAGTGGATTCTTGCCAGAATGGACAAAAATAGAAGTTCTTTCGCAAACAATTTGGCAGTGGATAGCTTTAATTTTTTGTTTTATTCTGTCTCTATTTGTATTAAGTCTCATTTACAAATATTTGATTCTACCAAAAAACGAGAATATCAATTTGAGGAATACAATTTTTTTGATTATCGTTTTGGGAATAACAATAATTCTCAATGTAATTATTAGCGATCAAATCAATATAACTGGAAGTCTACTAATCGCTTTAAAAGTAATTTTAGAATCGATATTCTGGCTCATATCGGCCCTTTTGTCATACAATATTCTAGTTACCATTTCGGAGTATGTTGTCAAACGAAAACATATTAATAAGATTGGTCTAGAAGCGACTTACACAAGGGCAGTTTTTACGATTTTGGCGATATTGATTGCTTCATCAATTATTCTTTATGGCCTTTCAGAATTAGGTATTGATTCCGTGTCGCTGATAACCGGTGTCGGCATCGGAGGTATTGCAATCGCCCTTGCCGCTCGTTCAACTCTTGAAAACGTAATTGCAAGCTTTACAATTTTTGCTGACAAACCTTATAGAGTGGGAGATCGAGTGAAAATTATGGATCACAATGGCACTATTGAAACGATCGGAATAAGATCCACCCAGATCAGACTTTTAACAGGTCCAATTGTTTCGATTCCTAACGAAAAAATGGCATCAATCGAAATTGAAAATATCCAGAAGAGGCCATTTCTAAGAAGAGAGTTTGACATTCGGATTAAATATGAATCTTCTCGTGATATTGTAGAAAAAAGTGTTGAGATAATAAAGGATGTTCTGTCTATATCTGATATTGAAGGAGATGAGTTTCATCCTAATCTTGCAATAAATAGTCCGGATTACCCTCCCAGGGTTTACTTTAACAAGATCAATGATGATTCATTCAATATATATATAATATACTGGCATTTCCCACCTAAACATTGGGAATTTATGGAACATTCCGAGGCAATCAATTTCCAAATTATAAAGCGATTGAAAGAGGCTAATATTGATTTTGCTTTCCCAACACAATCTTTGCAATTGAGTTCAAACACTGATATGAAAGAATCTATTGAAAAAAAATAAGGCCACCATATATTTTCAAATAAGCATTAAAGATGAGAAACGTGGGTTTTTACCTTACGAATATGAAGAAACTGGTTATGCATTTGGGCCATATTTGTACCCTATTTGCACCTAAGTTTTATCAACGAAAAAAGCCACTCACTTTCGTGAATGGCTTTGGTGTAGCAATGAAGTGAGCTTCGCTCTACTTCTTTGCTCCCCCTCTTGGACTCGAACCAAGGACCCTCTGATTAACAGTCAGATGCTCTAACCAACTGAGCTAAGGAGGAATATTTACTTATATTTATTTTTCAATTTAGAAATCAATTCAGGATATTCCTTTAAATTCTGAATATATTTCCGGCTTTTCATACTCTTTATGTACTTTTCAACTTTTCTTGCCTGTATTCTGTCTGAACATTCAATGGATAAATATACTATCCAATCGTTAACAGTACTGGTATAAGAACTTTTGAAATAACCGTCATTATGCTCTTTCAATCTCTTAACCACATTCTCCGATTCCCCGATATAATATCGATTTAATAAATCAGAACGAAGTATATAAACATAATGCAAATCAAAAAAATTATGAACGTCTCCCGAAACTCTAACCTCCCGATAGCTATCGGGATGAGCTAAGGAGGAATATGTTTATTTTAAAGTCTTTTTTTTGACTTAAATCTCTTTGTTTTAGTGGGCAAGCCCTCCGTAGCAACACCCCGTGGTGCAAAGGAGGGTGCAAATATAATAGTTTCTTTCAAATAGCCCAACAAAAAAAAACGGTTTTCTACTTAGAGAGCCATTTATATATATCATTGCCATTGGCAAATAACAATAGTGCGATTAATAGAAAGAATCCGATCATTTGCGCGTATTCTAAAAACTTATCACTGGGCTTTCTGCCCGTTACCATCTCATACAATAAAAAGGTAACATGACCCCCATCTAAAGCGGGGATAGGCAAAATATTCATAAAAGCCAAAATGATGGATATCAAGGCCGTAGTTGACCAAAATGCCGGCCAGTTCCAGGTATCCGGAAACATACCCCCAATAGCAGCAAAACCTCCAACGCCCTTATAGGCTCCTGTTTCCGGGTTGAATATTTTCTTAAGCTGCTTTACATAACTGGTAAGTGTTGTAACCCCTTTATCAATTCCGGCGGGGATTGATTCTGCAAAGGTATATTTCCTGGTCTCTAACCTAAAATAGCCCATCTTCTCCATCTGGTCAAAGGGCAGGGCCCCCGTAGTAACTCCAATAGTGGCTGAGTCACTAATTACAACAGGTATCTGTTCTTCGCGCCCATCCCGACTAACTATAAGATCTACTTTTTGACCTGTATAACGCTCTATGGCAGGTTTGGCTTCATCAAAATAGGTTATTCTTTGATCTCCAATACTAACTATTTGGTCCTTTACTTGTAATCCAGAATCCTTGTTCGCTGATTCATCGGGTATGCCACCTACAATAAAAGGCAGCCTCGGGCTAATAAATCTTATTTTATCCTCGTCTTCCAATAATGTGGCTATGAAATCTACCGGAATCTCTTTTTCTATAGTGGTTCCATCTCTTTCAATAGTGATCGTATTCCCATTTATAATTTCCCCCAGTAAACTATCAAAATTTTTCACTTCTTCGCCATCAATGGCTACAATCTGATCTCCTGTTTGCACTCCTAGTTCATCACCAATATTCTTTTCGGTTACCCAAATGCCATCCTTTAAACTATTCATGGGTATGTATTGGTCACCATAAGAATAGGCCATTCCAATATAGATGATAACTGCCAGAATAAAGTTTACCGTAACACCTCCAAGCATGATAATGAGTCGCTGCCAGGCCGGTTTAGACCTGAACTCCCAGGACTTAGGTTCTTCAGCCATTTGGGCCGTATCCATGCTCTCATCAATCATGCCGGCTATCTTAACATAACCTCCCAGTGGCAGCCATCCGATCCCATAAACAGTTTCTCCAATTTTCTTCTTAAAAAGGGAAAATTTAATATCAAAGAAAAGATAAAATTTCTCTACCCGCGTCTTGAATATTTTAGCCGGGATAAAATGTCCTAACTCATGAAGGACGATTAAAAGTGAAAGACTCAGAAAAAACTGTATGGTCTTTATTAGTATAGGACTCATCTATAGGTTTTATAAGTAAAGCGCACAAAAGTACACTTTTACAAGGTCTTATAAAAAGAAACTATGGCCCCGGGCAGAGATTTAAGAAAGTTTTAGCAGCAAACCCATATCAAAGTTTTTGAATGCTAGCATTTGCTGCTGTACCTTAGCAAAAAATGGCGAATGCTTTCTTTCTTTAGTAAATACAAATTTTTTGGAATCGTGCTCCTTATGCTTTCTATGATTATCATTTATTTGTTTTACAATGCATTGCAACCTAAAAATGTTCTCCCGGTTTATCAACCCGCAGATTTTAATTCGGAATTGGTAGATAGTACCCTGGTACATGTAAAAAAATACCACACCATCGCCAACTTTTCGCTTACCAACCAAAACGGCGAAACCATAACGCAGGATTTTTATAGAAATAAAATATATGTGGCCGACTTCTTCTTTACCACCTGCCCTACTATATGCCCGGTAATGACGGAAAATATGGTCTATTTACAGTCGCAGATCGCAAATGATAATGATGTGCTGTTATTATCGCATTCAGTTACACCAGATATAGATTCTGTTGCACAACTTAAAAAATACTCTTTAGAAAAAGGGGTTATAGACAAAAAGTGGAATTTGGTGACCGGGGAGAAAAAACAAATTTATGAACTTGCGAGAAAGTCTTATCTGGCGGTAAAAGATGATGGTGACGGTGGCCCATTTGATATGATACATACAGAAAATTTTATTTTGATCGATAAAGAGCGTAGAATAAGAGGTACTTATGATGGCACCAAGAAAGAGGAAATGGAAAAATTACTGCAGGATCTGGAAGTTTTAAAAATGTCTTACCTTAACTGAAGTGTCAATTCGCGCTGAAACAAATCTTCTTAATGGAAGAAATTTCATGTTTTTCTTTTTTTGACATTTGCCCTGATACCTCATCTTTTTCCATTATTTTTGTCCTTACTTATAATGAATCTAAATAAAAATTGATTACAACCGTTGCACATTTAAAGCGTGGTGAAAGGGGAATTATTAAAGAATTTACCAGGGGTATGCTGCCTATTAAATTACTGGAACTAGGGTGCCTTCCCGGAAATGAGGTAGAATTGATTCAAATAGCTCCTTTAAAGGATCCTTTGTACATAAATGTCAATGGATCTCATATTGCTATCAGAAGATCCATTGCCCTTCAAATAGAGTTGGATCTCATTGAAGATAAAGCCACACTATGAGCAAAAATATTAATGTAGCGCTTATAGGCAATCCAAATACAGGAAAGACCTCCGTTTTTAATCAATTAACCGGTCTTAATCAAAAAGTAGGTAATTACCCGGGGATTACTGTTGAGAAAAAAGAAGGTGTCTGTAAATTACCACGAGGCGTTAAAGCTCATATTCTGGACCTGCCTGGCACTTATAGTCTAAATACGACTTCCCTGGACGAAAGTGTTGTAGTAGAATTACTTCTTAACAAGAACGACAGGGATTTCCCCGATGTGGCAGTGGTTATAAGTGATGTTGAAAATTTAAAGAGAAATCTGCTTGTTTTCACTCAAATAAAAGACCTAAATATCCCCACAATTTTGGTCATCAATATGTCTGACCGGATGCCTAAAAAGGGTATTACCCTCGATGTATCTATCCTTGAAGAAAAATTAAATACCAAAATAGCTCTTGTAAGTACAAGGCAAGGTACCGGGATAGAGCGAATTCGCCAGTTGATTGCCGATTATAAAAATTTGTCTGTCAGACCCAATATCGATTCCACAGTAATAGCGCCGGAATATTTTGAAAGATTGCAACGGACATTTCCTAATGAAAATCTTTACAAATTATGGCTTGTAATTACACAGGACGTCAATTTTATGCCTATTGAGAAAAAGGCGGTACAAGATACATCTTCATTTACAACCAAGACTAAGGCAGAATTGAAAAGACTGCAGCAAAAGGAGACCATTCTCCGGTATCAATTTATAAACGGCGTATTAAAAGAGACCTATAAAGTAGACAGGAATGCCGCCAAGGGATTCAGAGCTACTGTCGATAGGATCTTAACTCATAAGATATTTGGTTACTTAATTTTCCTTGTCATTTTATTGACCATTTTTCAGGCAATTTACGATTGGAGTAGTATTCCAATGGATTTTATTGACGAGCAGTTCGCTGCCGCGAGCAATTGGATAAAAACTACCATGCCGCCGGGAATGTTCACTAATCTTTTAGCCGAAGGTATTCTTGCCGGTATTGGAGGAATAGTGATTTTTATCCCTCAGATCGCCTTTTTATTTCTGTTTATTGCGCTATTGGAGGAGTCTGGCTATATGAGCCGGGTAGTATTCCTTATGGACCGTATAATGCGGCCATTTGGTTTAAGTGGGAAAAGTGTGGTTCCTTTAATTTCCGGTACGGCCTGTGCAATTCCCGCCGTGATGGCCACTCGTAATATTGAAAACTGGAAGGAACGTCTTATTACCATTTTAGTAACCCCTTTTGTGACCTGTTCTGCCAGGCTCCCGGTATATCTCATCATTATTGCACTGGTTATTCCCGAAGGTAGAATTGTAGGTCTGAGTTATCAGGCACTCACACTAACATTGCTGTACTTAATAGGGTTTGGAGCCGCAATTGTATCTGCTATGATCCTCAACAAAGTTCTCAACATAAAGAGCAGCTCATTTTTTATGGTAGAAATGCCTAGTTATAAGTTGCCTCTTTTAAAGAATGTGGCTTATACGGTTATTGAAAAGACCAAAAGTTTTGTGTACGGTGCGGGTAAAATTATCCTTGCAATTTCAATAATCTTGTGGTTTTTGGGTTCCAATGGGTACTCCTACAACTTTAAAAATGCCGATGAGATAATTAATGAGAAAATTGATGCTGAAGGTTTAACCAGGTTCAATACTACCAGCATTCAAAATGAATTGAGTGACTATGAATCGTTTTTAAGGGATAGCACAACCCAAATTACTAATAACGCATTAAGGGATTCATTAAGTCAAAAGGAACTAAATCTTTTTCAAAAAGCACGTAAACAGGAAATTGCAGGCTTCAAACTTGAAAATTCTTATATAGGGAATATTGGTAAAGCAATTGAACCAGCAGTAGCACCTTTAGGCTACGACTGGAAGATTGGTATTGCAGTACTCACTTCTTTTGCGGCACGGGAAGTTTTTGTCGGAACTTTGGCTACTATCTATAGTGTGGGCAACGACGAGGAGGATACTATTAAACACAGGATGGCTATGGAAATAAATCCCGCTACCAAAAAACCCTTATTTGATCTGGCTTCCGGTATTTCATTGCTCCTTTTTTATGCCTTTGCTATGCAGTGCATGAGTACGCTAGCCATTGTAAAACGGGAGACTAATAGCTGGAGATGGCCTATGGCTCAATTAGTATTTATGAGCGTTTTTGCGTATATTGTAGCTTTAATTGCCTATCAGGTTTTGAAATAAAATGAGTGTAATACAACCCATATTGGTTTATCTGACTTTAGCGATTGCCATATTTTATATAGCGAAGAAGTACTTCCTGCCTAAGCGTTTATTTTCTTCCAAAAAAACGACTAAAGGTTCATGTGAACAGGGTAATTGCGGATGCCATTAAGATTAAACCATATTGGCAATAAAAGAATAAAAAAGCAAACCCCAACCTATTATCAAAAGTAATCCTCCCAAAGGAGTAATAGGCCCTAAAAATTTCAAGGATTTCCCTTTTGACGCGCCAATAGATAGTGCATATATGCTAAAGGAAAAAAGGAAAGTGCCTAATATAAAGCAGTAGGCCATATTTTTCTCCAAAGTTGTGGTAAAACCCAGGTTGAAACCCAGAATAAGCAAAAGAATGGCATGATACATCTGGTACTTTACACCTGTATCAAAACTTTTTAGCTGTGCTTCCGAGAGAGATTTCTTTAAGGCATGGGCACCAAACGCACCAAAAACCACAGCAAGCAATCCCAGTAAAGCACCTAGTAATTGAACAATTAGTATAGTCTCCATATAATTTTTAAATATACAGATAGTCCGGGAATACTTCAAAGGGTTATTTATTCAATAAATGAAAAAAATATTCTCCTTTTCTATTTTTTATTTTAGTCTCGTCCTTGTGTGATTGCGCTAATAGAACTGTGGTTTCACACTAATTGGCCTGAAAAGAAATATGAAGTAAATTTTATTAAAGAGATACCTGAATTTCTTTATCTCCCTCTACTTTGAATGAGCATTCACTGTATTTTGGAGGCCCGAATGTTTTCATCTTACCAATAGAAAAACAAATTGGTTCTTTTGGAATTCCAATCCAGTTAGTATCTAATTCGTCATCACCATCTTCATCATGAAAAATTGCTAACGCATATTCCCCATCAGGTAAATCATCAATTATTACCCATGTATTCCCCAATTGTGCTTTACTGCTACCCCCTGAAAACATTTTATCTGAATCCAAAAAACTATCCGAACTGTCGTATACTGCAACCAGTACACTGCCGTTATTGCTTTTAACCCCAGTTACGTCTACCGAAAGTTTGTTCTGAGAAAACAACATAAAAGGCAAAAGCAGTAGATTTAAGAAAAGTAATTTCATTAGAATAAATTATTTGTTTTGTACTAGAAAACTCTGATTTACTGAATTAATTGTATCTCTTGGGTATCTATTTTTTCTTCGAGGTAAAGATATAATTCTTTTGTTTTAACAGAATCAGACAAATTAATAAAAAGCAGAAGGGAATCGTTGTATGTTAATCTGATCTTTTGATGGTGTAAGTTGTCTACATAAACATAAACAAGTTTTTCTTCATTCAGAGAATCTTTAAAAATTCCTTTTTCCTTTTCCCATGCCGAAAAACCATTTTTACGATCCAAAGAGGGAATTTTGCTTACCATTGATACTTCATTCATGGTCTTAAATGGTAACTCCATATAATACACCCCGGATAAAATCTCGATTCTATCCGCTTTCTTCCATATCCAATTTTTATAGTGTGCCAAAAAGCTTAATAAACAGACAATTATAGTTAGGACTATAAGTATATTCCAAAACCAATGCCTTTTTTTGCCTTTCATAACCTATTCATTTTCAGTTTCTTGCCTGTATTTCTCAAACCATGCCAGGGTATTTGCAATTTTTGTAATTAAATTACTGGGCTTATTTGCAATACCATGACCAGCACCGGGGATCTCCACCAACACGGTTTCTATTTTCCTTAATTTTAAGGCGTGATAGAGCTGCTTGGCTTCACTTGGAGGTGTTCTTAAATCTTCCATTCCTACCATTACCATTGTTGGGGTTTCTATATTACCAACGAGAGACAAGGGAGAAAATTTCCAGTAACCTTCAAAATTTTCCCAGGGCTGTCCGGGATATCGAGAATTGGCATACCCGAAGTAATTATCCGCAACAAGTGTCTTGCTTATCCAGTTCATCACCGGTTTGGCAACTACGGCAGCCTTGAACCTGTTGTTTTTACCTATTATCCAAGCCGTCATTATACCACCGGCACTTCCCCCGGTAACATACAGTTGATCTTCATGAGCAATTCCCTTTTTGATACAATAATCTACCCCATCCATGACATCACTATAATCGTCACCCGGATAATTATTGTATAAGAGATTGCCAAATTCTTCACCATAACTTGTACTTCCCCTGGCATTGGGATAAAAAACTATATAACCCGCCGCTGCATATAGCTGCATCTCTGCAGAAAACCTGTCACCATAATTAAGAACTGGTCCTCCATGATTTTCAACCAGAAACGGATATTTTTTGTTCTTGTCAAAATGCGGCGGATAGACCACCCAGCCTTGAAGTTCTCTTTCATCCACAGAGGAGTTGTACCAAACTTCTTCAACACTTCCCAAAGCCCTATAGTCAAAAAGTGCCTTATTCAGAGATGTAATCCTGGTTGTTCTTTTAGACTTCGCATTCATTACTGCAAGCTCGGCCGGGTAATCAGGTCTGCTATGTGTATAGGCGATGGCGCCATTCTTGGAAACGCTGAAAGATCCACCGGCATAAGGTCGCCCAATTGAAGTACCTCCCAGGTTATCTGCCAGTTTTGAAATCTCTCCGTCCAATGAAATATAACCAACCTTGGTGTTTCCCTTATCATCATATGAAATATAGAGACCCGTATTCTTTTCATCCCAAATCATACTGTTAATACTCCTATCCAAAGTTGCAGATAAAACTCTACTATTCGTACCGTCATTATTCATGATTTGCAATTTTCGAACCTGATACGTTTGTACTTTATCCTCGTATCCCAAATATGCAATATACCTGCCATTCGGGGATACAATTGGATTATTATCCGGCCCCTTTCTTTCTGTTAAAGCCTTTATGCCGCCCGTTGCAACCTCCACTTCATAAATCTCACTGTTCCGAAAATCATATTCCCAGTTCTTCGTTCTGTTTCCAGAAAAAAATATTTTAACCCCATCTGCAGACCATGAAAGCTTTCCTCTATGGTGATAATCATCTGAAGTAATCTGTCTAACTGCTCCGCCATGAGACGGAATTACAAAGATGTGATTAAAGCCCGGTTTTATATAGCCCCGTCCATCTGCCTCATGATATAGCCGATCTGTAATTCTTGGTTTTTCAGCCCACTTCGCCCCTTCCGGTTTCTTGGGGATTTTTGCAATTACCGGAGGATCTTTTTCAACATTCATAGAAAATGCCAATTGGTCGCCCTTGGGTGACCATGTTAATGAACTTGGGCTAAATGGAAGTTGACTAATTTTTGCCAGCTTACCACTATCCAACCAATACATATAAATCTCAGAACCTTCACTGGTTGTACTAATAAATGCTATCCTATCTCCACTTGGAGACCATCGGGGACTGTGTTCACTCCCTTCCCGAGAGCTAAGTTTTTGATGTCCCGAGCCATCAGAATTAATAATCCAAAGGTTACCATCAGCCTTATCTTTCATAATATCAAAACCCATCCTTCTATAAATTATCCGGGAACTATTTGGTGCTATTTGTGGATCAGAAACATATTCAAGTTTAAATACATCCAAATAGCTAAATTTTTGTTTTTGCGTGTAAACTTGGGATCCTATCAATAATAAAATAATGACATAAAATAACTTCTTGTGAATCATAGTACTGGAATTTGAAATAAGCATTAAACTTAAACATTAACATGTGGCAAAGCAATATAAATGCTTCCATTTATTTCTGGAATCAATCTGTAAGAAAAACAGTCCTAAAAGTGATAAAATTTTAGGTCAAAATTAGTATCTTTATAGTTACGTCAAAATTTTAAGAGGCAACCAACCCTTTTGCTTTTATATTAATTCCTATACTTAATACTAGTGCCCAATGTTTTTACCTGAAGATCTAACAAGTGTTAAAAAGAGAAAGGATTTGATTTCTATTGCTGGGCAAAAAGGCATGGATATTTCTAAGGTAATTAACGCACTTCGGTATGAGGAAGAACTGAGACTTTTACAGATAGAATTAGTAAACTTACAGCGTTGGGTAATTAAAAAAAAACTGAGAGTCGCCATACTTTTTGAAGGCAGGGATGCAGCAGGAAAAGGAGGTGCTATTAAACGTTTTACCGAACACCTTAATCCAAGATCAATGAGAGTTGTTGCGCTTTCTAAACCCACCGACGTAGAACAGGGACAATGGTATTTTAGGAGATATATTAAAGAGCTTCCAAATCCCGGAGAGATTGTTTTTTTCGACAGGAGTTGGTACAACAGGGCAGTGGTTGAACCCGTTATGGGATTTTGCAATAAACATGATTACGAACAATTTATGGTCCAGGTTCCGGGATTTGAACATATGCTTTATGAAGATGGTGTTCAACTCGTTAAGTTTTGGTTTTCTATTTCTAAAAAAGAGCAAAAAAAACGGATAGAAAGTCGGTTATTAAATCCTTTAAAAAAATGGAAATTCAGTCCGGTGGATAAAAAAGGACAGGCCTTGTGGGATAAATACAGCTATTATAAAGAACAAATGTTCTCCAAAACGCATACCACATTCAGCCCTTGGATTATAGTAAAAGCCAATAACAAAAAAACTGCCCGTCTTGAGAGTATCCGTTATGTACTTTCCAGGTTTGATTATACGAGAAAAACAAAACACAAAACAAGCATATTACCGGATCCTAACATAATTCTCAGGTATTACAGGCATATTGAACAAATTGATATATAGAAAATGACTACTAAGGACACCAAACATATTCAACTTAGTGAAGATGAAATTTCATTGCTTAACTCCCCCAATGGATTGAAAAATCTATTATCTGATAAAAAGACTAATATTGAAAAATCCTTGCGATTAACGAAGCACGAACTGAAAATCAAAGAGCTTCAGACAGAGCTAATAAAACTTCAAAATTGGGTAATAGCAAAAAATAAGAAAATAGTAGTAATATTTGAAGGCCGCGATGCAGCGGGAAAAGGCGGAGCAATAAGAAGAATCACGGCATATATTAATCCCAGGCAATACAGGATCATTGCCTTACCCAAACCAACTGTTGAAGAAAGAGGGCAATGGTATTTTCAGCGCTATGTAAACAAACTACCAAAACCCGGTGAAATGGTCTTTTTTGATAGAAGCTGGTATAACCGTGCTGTTGTTGAGCCAGTAAATGGTTTTTGCACAAAGCCGCAGTACCAAAGTTTTATGCAGCAGGTAAATAGTTTTGAAAGAATGATCATGGATTCTGACACTTATTTAATAAAATTCTATTTTTCAATTACCAAAGAGCAACAAGCATTTCGGTTTAAGGAAATTAAATCCGATCCGCTAAAAAAGTGGAAAATGACCGCGGTAGACGAAAAAGCGCAGGAGTTGTGGGACGAATACACTGCTTTTAAGGTAAAAATGTTTGAGCATACAGATTTAAAAGATTCTCCATGGATAATTATAGATGCCAACAAAAAAACAGATGCGAGAATTAAAGCCTTAAGTTATATAATAGATACTATCCCTTATGAAATTGTAGAGGAAGAGGAGGTTTAATTAGAATATTTTAGATTATCGTATCTTTACTTAAGGATTATGATGGTAAAACTAGTTTCCATATCGGCTTCTTTCCTTATTCTGATACAGAGTTTGAACATTTGTATCAGAGATTTAGTTGATCTTAGTGAATTTATAGAACATGCCACATTTCATTCTGAGAAATATGGAGATAACTTGTTTGTCTTTATCTCCAAGCATTATGGTGAGCTTGAAGCAGATCACAATAAAAAACATCAGGAAGAAAAACAAGAACACGAAGAATTGCCATTTCAGCACCAATCCCATATGGCGTTGCTTTCCGCTTTCATGTTAAAGGATTTACAAGCATATCAAATTAAACCAGTTGACGATTTGGTAGGTTCAGACACAAATTTCTTTTATCAGGCTTCATATTCTAATTGTGAGAAAGAAGGCCCTTTACACCCCCCCCGCGCGGTATAATTCATCTTGGTTTATTTTTTTCATAGGCATAATTTTCCTTACTAATTATGCATGATTATCAATCATTATTCCATGGATTATGTTATCACGTATTATAGAATTCAGTATTAAGAAGAAGTTTATTATCCTCTTATTCACCCTAATTTTAATTGGATTTGGGCTGTATTCCCTAACCCAGATATCCATTGGTGCCGTTCCGGATGTTACTAATAATCAGGTTCAGGTAATTACCACTTCGAGAAGTCTTTCTACCCAAGACATGGAGCAGTTTATTACCTATCCTGTCGAGCTTGAAATGGCGAATTTACCCGGTGTCCTGGAAATCAGGTCTATTTCTAAATTTGGGTTATCGGTTGTGACCATTGTCTTTGAAGATAAAATGGGAACATATCTGCCCCGTCAGTTAATTGCCGAAAAGATTCAATCAGCCTCAGAGAAAATCCCTGAAGGTTTCGGTAGCCCGGAAATGGGGCCAATTACTACGGGACTAGGAGAAATCTATCAGTATATCCTTGATGTAAAACCGGGATATAAAGGAAAATATTCGACTGCAGACTTAAGAACTATTCAGGACTGGGTGGTAAAAAGACAACTCTCGGGTATTCCCGGGGTTGTTGAAGTTAATACCTGGGGAGGCTTTTTAAAACAATATGAAGTTGCAATTAGTACGGAAAAACTAAACGCGATGGAAATCACCGCAAAAGAGGTCATAAATGCCCTGGAATTGAACAATAGTGTTACAGGTGGTGGTTATATCGAAAAAGTAAATCAGGCTTATTTTATTCGTGGTGAAGGCTTAGCCACTTCTTTGGAAGACATTGAAAACATTGTAGTGAAAAATGAGAATTCAGTCCCAATCTATATAAAAGATGTGGCTAAAGTTGGTTTCGGAAGTGCCACACGTTTTGGAGCTATCACAGCCAATGGTGAGGGTGAAAAGGTTTTGGGGCAGGTAATGATGCTTAAAGATGCAAACTCCAAACAGGTAATTGATGCCGTTAAAGAACGAGTTTCTTCAATCTCAAAAACATTACCTGAAGGGGTACAAATCAACGCCTTCCTGGATAGAAGTGAGCTTATAAATAAAACAACCTTTACGGTGACTGAAAATTTGATTTTTGGCTGTCTGATCGTAATTTTTGTTGTGGTCCTGCTATTGGGCAATTTACGTTCAGGTTTAGTGGTAGCCTCCGTTATTCCACTCAGTTTACTTTTTGCTCTTTTATTAATGTATTTGTTTAAGGTGGATGCTAATTTAATGAGCCTGGGTGCCATCGACTTTGGAATAATTATAGATGGGGCTGTAATTATAGTTGAATTCATTGCATTTCAAATCACTGGAAAACGCGATGAGATGAGTAAATTATCTCGTTCTGAAAAATTAAAATTCACAGATAAAATAACTTACCAAGGGGCGTCTAAGATGATGAACTCCGCAATTTTTGGTCAGTTTATCATCCTGATCGTTTTTATACCAATTCTTTCTCTCAGCGGAGTTGAAGGTAAAATGTTTCGGCCAATGGCGTTAGCTTTTAGTTTCGCGCTTATTGGTGCAATGATCTTATGTTTTACCTATGTTCCGGTAGTATCATCATTGTTTCTGAAATCTTCAGATCCTTCTAAAAAGAACATTTCATTTTATATAATGCGATGGCTCAATGAATCTTTTGCCCCTACAATCCACTGGGCATTTAAAAGAAAAAAAATAGTATTAGGTCTTGCGGCCATGGTTTTATTAGTGACAATACCCTTTTTTGTTTCTCTGGGAGGTGAATTTGTTCCCACATTGGATGAAGGTGACTTTGTAATACAACCTGTTTTAAAAACCGGGACATCACTCAGTAAAACAGTAGAAACGACAACCCAAATAGAGCAAATTCTGATGAATAATTTTCCTGAAGTAAAGCAGGTAGTAACTAGAATTGGCGCAGCGGAAGTTCCAACCGACCCAATGTCTATGGAAGAAAGTGATGTCATTATAATTTTAAATTCAAAAAAAGAATGGGTATCGGCTGATTCTAAGGATGAACTGGCTAATAAATTCAAAGAGGCACTTTCAATACTACCCGGCATAGAAGTAGAATTTACTCAGCCCATTGAAATGAGGTTTAATGAATTAATAACAGGTGTTAAGGCAGATATTGCCATAAAAATCTTTGGTGAAG
>Ga0209013_10002631_pt1 | contig 16167 bp, 8 predicted proteins | sample Cruoilmetagenom2_FD_187291 | JGI IMG/M metagenome (GOLD analysis project Ga0209013, IMG submission 187291) | Oil polluted marine microbial communities from Coal Oil Point, Santa Barbara, California, USA - Sample 2 (SPAdes) (version 2) | ecosystem: Environmental > Aquatic > Marine > Oil seeps ...
ATCTTCTACTATAAATGGTGTTTCTTCAACATTGTCAATTCCTTCAGAAATATTATAATCTTCTATGGTTTTCCTTCCATTAAATACGAAACTCAACCCTGTTTCTATTCTGTTCTTTGCATAATTTAAATCAATATTTCCAAAAACCGGAGGTATTGATGAGAGTGGTTCATCCGTATCGTATGCTTTGCCTTTTGTATAGGTTATAGAGGCTCTGGTGTTAAATGTTTTAGATAAATTACCTTTAAAAGTAACGGTTCCTCCAACAATATAAGCTGTTTTACTATTAACATTTGCAACCGTATTTAGCTCTTCTCCATCATAAATAATTGTTGAATTTCCGTTTAAAACGAAAGGGGCACGAACTATATAATTATCTAATAAAGTATAGTAGGATGTAAACCCAAAATAATAGTTTTTATTGCTAAAATATTTTAATATTCCCGCTTCAAAGTTATAAGCAAATTCAGGTTTTAGATTTACATTTGGTACGGTAACATCTCCTCTTTTTTCTCTAATTTTTCCTATATCATCAATATTTGGAGATCTAAATCCAGAAGATAGAACTCCGTTTATTTGCCAATTTATATTTGGTTTAAATACATAGCCCATAGTTAATGTTACTGCAGTATTACTTAATGAAATATCGTTGTCTGGTAAAGTAAGATACGTTTCATCTACCCATTTAGCTTGTAAAACTGTGTTGGTTAATCGAATACCTGTATTTAAAGTAGATTTTTTACTTACATCTTGTCTATAGTCTGCATAAATAGCCGAACTTAAATAACTACTTCCTCCATCAGGATAACGAGTTTGAACCACATAAGTATCTGAAACACCAATAATATCATTTCCATCAACCTCTAACACTTCTCCTTTAGATGTAGAACCCACGTCATTAAATGCAAATTCAAATCCATAACCAAAATTTCTATTTTTTTCATTTCGTAAATTGGTCGAAAAATCACCATTCAAACTATAAACCTTTACTTTTTCAAATTGTGACGATCTATCAAAGCTGTCAAATTTTCTATTTATTCTTGATTCTTCAATATTTTGAAACGCCATTGTTATAGCCCCTTTATTTAACCACTTTTTATTTGGTTCTAAGTTCAATTGTGTAGAAAATAAAAACCTATTTTGCGGTCCGTAATACCATTCCGCATACTTTAATTTATCATCCTTATATTCGGTCAACTTATCAAGCCTATTGATTGGCGAAGAGTTGCTGTATTGCAAATTAAACGTTAAATCGGTTTTTTTACTTAGGGGAATAAATATTTTTTGCAATATATCTGTTTGGTCAAAACCTACATTTCTTTGCTTGTTTGCATCAGAATTTATTACAGCATTGCTATTATAAAACTTATCTGTATTGTTTGAATATTCAAATTGTAAGCCCCAGTTATTAAAATCATGACTTCTATTTTCTCCCATTCTTAAATCTCCAAATTTACTATGCGACACACTCGTATACGATGCAATTTTCTTCATTTGTAATTCAACCCCTGCTTGTATCGTAAATTCATTATTAACCGTTCCGTATCGCGATATAAAATCAGCATTAACCGTTGGTGAATCACTCGTTTTTGGTTTTCGAGTATAATAGTGAATAACTCCTCCTAAAGCATCTGAACCGTAAATTACTGATGAAGGGCCAAAAATAACCTCGGTTCTATCTAAAATATTTGGAGATACTGTTATGGCATTTTGTAAATGTCCTTTTCTATAAATTGCATTGTTCATTCTTACCCCATCTACAACCAATAAAATTCTGTTCGCTTCCATACCTCTTAATACAGGACTACCTCCTCCAAATTGTGTTTTCTGTACTTTAACTCCAGGAATATTTGACAACATATCTGCTGAGGTTTGCGGTATGGAATTTTGAATTTCTTTACTCGAAAAAACAGCTACCTGTTCGGCAATTCTTGTGATATTCTCTTCTCCTTTTGTAGCGGACAGGAAAACTTCAGTCAATAACTCTGATTTAAATTGCAAATAAATAGTAGTTTTATCTTTCTGGATTTGTTTTTTTAGCAATTCAAACTCAACATAACTAACATGTGAAAAAGTAAGTAAATCCATGTTATCAAAATTTCCGAGGTCAATAAATCCGTTTTTATCGGAAATCACTCTAATGCTTTCGTCTTCATTTGTAACATGTACATTTTGAATTGGAAACTCAGAGTTTTTATCAACAACTATGCAAGTTTGCGCATAAGAAAATTGACCAAAAAACACTAATAAGTATACATATTTTATCATGAATTAAATACTTCTTTTAATACATTTAATGATTTTGGTATTCTAAAACCTGGTATGTGTACGGTGTAATAATTCAATAAAATATCTATCAAAATTTTACGGGTTCTTGAGTTTATTTGTAACCGTTGATAATCATCAAAATTTATGCCGATTAACGATTTAAATAAAATTAATTTCTGTCCTTCTATATAATTATTTAACGGTTTTTGATTGGTAAAAACCCCTTCTTCAAAATCAAAATAATTAGACGTCATATTTTTCATGTCAGGATAAAAACCTAAGTGCTTTGTTAAATTTAACAAAAAAATTAAATGAAAATTAGCTGTGTTATTATTTCTGTCTAACCAAATTAATGATGTTTGAATGTATTTAAATAAAGGTGTATTTTTTTCTTCTTCATGAAGAGAATAGGATAAGACCTCTGCTAAAAAAAAGGCAACAGATTGTTTTAAAATATTAGTTGATAACGATTGATATACATATGATAATCTAGCTTCTTTTATACTGTTTAAATTCCCTTTATTGTTGTGATTTGCTAATAATTGTAGTTGAGAAAGAGGTTGAAAATAAGCAATGTTTATTTTTTTACTTTTTGATTTTAAAATTCTTTTTAAAATATATGTTTTTGCACCTTCTTCTGTAAATGATTTTACAATAAGATCTGTCTCACCATATTTTATTGATGTTAAAATAATAGCTTTAGTTTTTACAATCATTATCTTTTAAAAATCTAGATTTTATTAACTAATTGACTATTGCTATTTTAGTTGATGAACTTTCAGTGCCGTCGGAATTAGTTAATAGAACTATATAAATGCCAGAGGTAACCTTGTGCCCTGCTAAATTTGTTTTGTTCCAAACTACTTTTCCTCCTTTGATTTCTTGACCAATTTCAACATTTGTCTCATAAACCAATCTACCCGCAGTATCCAAAATTTTTACATTGGTTCCTTTTGGTAAATGTGTTCCGTTTCTACCATCAATGGTAACAAATTCATCTTGTTTTTTTACAGGATTTGGATAAGCATACACTTTACCTAAACTCTCACCAAATGGTGCAACATTATTATTAAAAGCAACAATTCCTTTATCGGTAGCAAAAAAAACTTTTCCGGTGCTATTATCAACTTTAATTTTTAGAATTCTATTGGAAGGTAAGGGAGAGTTATCTTTGTTAAAATTAAATAGAGTTTCGCTACCTGAAGGGTTTGTACCTAGAACTCCTCCTGTATCGGTACCAAACCATTTGTTTTCTGCCCCATCTATTGCAATAGAGTTGATAGGCTGATCCCCCAATAATTTTTTTGGTATTCCATCATCTTCAATAATAACCGGATTAGCATCGTAAATATCAGTATCGAAGACGCTAGCTGCATTATTAAAAACTACCAGTCCTTTTTGTGTACCAATCCAAATTCTATTGTTCTGATCAACAGCAAGAGTTCTAACATTTAAATCGGGTAACGAACCTTTTGTAGCTTCGGTTATTAAGGCTCTTTTTCTATTACCACTTTCATTAAAAACCAGTGCGCCATTTCGTCTAGATCCAATCCAAACATTTGAAGTTCTATCTATATGCAATTCTGTTAAACCAAAAGCCGGATTGGTTATGATTGAACTCAAATCAAAACTACTCCAAGAGCCAGAAGTGCTTAGTTTTTTTATCCGGTTTGAAACCCATGAGTTTGCAACCCAAAAATTTCCCTGTTCATCAAAAGCGGATCCGTTAATTCTAATACTCGAATTTGGGGAACCGTCTGGATAAAGATCTTCTAGTCCGCTATTTGTATCGTTCCATAGACTAATAGGCTCATCATTTTCAACAACTAAAATTCCGCTATTCCACGAACTTAGAAATGCTTTGTTTTCTGCTTGCGGGTCTATGGTAATATGAACTAAATCTAAGGCTGGGAAACTTGAATCGTAAGCATTATTTATCCAGCTCTCTTCTAATCCATTAAAATGACTGTATCCTTGTTCACTATATAAAGGAGTAAATGCTGCATTATAACCACCATAAACAACCCAAAGATTATTATTGGATGCTTCTATTGAAAAAACTTTATTTGATGTTGGTCCGTCAGGATGTATTTCTTGATACTCATTATTAAATTTACTCTGCAAAACACCAAACGTTGTTGTTGCTAAATAAATATCTTGACCTTCGGCAAATGCTGTTTGTAAAACAAAATTATATTCAAAAGATGGATTTGCTTCAAAAACTTGAGTTAATGATGTGTTTAATACTGTAGACCTACTGTTTGTTGTAACGGTTAAATACTCTATAGAACTTTTTAAGTCTACTATAGTCTGGGAATAAGTACCAACTTGTTGTAAATTATTTATTCCAACTATTTTAAATAATGTATTCTCTTTTGCCGTAAATACTTGATTATTATAAGTGGATATCGCCGAAAAGTTGCCTAAAAGTGATCCTTGTGGTTGTAGCCAATTGTTAAAATCTATAAGGTTTGGGTCATTTATATCGGCAGTATATATTCCTTTTTGAGAGGCCGCATAAATCGTTGTTTCAAATATTATGGTTTGATTTACAAACACAGGGTTTGAGTTTATATCAATATAATAAGTATCTCCGAAATTTAAATTTTCAATGTCGTATTGTACTATGCCAAAAGGTGTAGATAAATACAGTGTGTTTTCAAACTCTGAAATATGGTTGATCTGCTTTTGACCAGTAATATCTAGTCGTTCAATATCGTTCGCAATAGAAATTTTACCATTTTGATCTATTATTTCTAATAATCCTGATTGATAGCCAATAATAAATCTTTTTGTTGATTCACTAAAATATATACTTGATGTTTCTTTACCTGAAAGTCCGTGTACCGAAGAGATTTTATTTATTTCATTTGTATTTATGTCATATATAAATGCTGAATTATCGGCAATAGCATATATTTTATTTTCAATTTTAATAAAATCCTTTATATTATTATAGGAATAAAAATCTTCCCAATCTTTACTAAAATCAGTTTGAGACAGCAATAATTGAGTTATAAAAAGAAATAATATGTTTAGTGCTAGATTAAACTCTTTTTTTGAAAAAAGCGGCATATGGTATTTTTTTCAAAGATATTTATTTAAAGTGAAATTGAAAATATGTAATTAAATAAAAGAAAAAATTTAATTTTGATATAAATTCTCTTAAACATGATTGAAAACGATTACTCTATTCCAGAAATTCTAATTCTTTTATACATCATTATTACTTTTGGCTTTTCAGCTATAGAAAAAGCAATGAATTGGGATGGAAGTAAGGCATATTACAAGAATCATTTTAAAAACACTTTTTTAAAGTACAGCATTCCTTTTTTACTTTTATTGGTAGTTGTAATTGAATTTATTGTTGTATTTACTGGAGTAGCGGGGATGTTTAGTTTGATTGTATTCCATGAAAAAAGTTTTGCTTTTTTAAGCTTAGCAATTGCTGCTGTTACTCTTATTGGTTTAATGTTTGGTCAAAGAATTGCTAAAGATTATAAAGGCGCCATGTTAATTACGGTTTATTTTATTCTTACGGTATTTGGTTTGTTATTATTACAATAAAAAGCTCGAAGTTTAAAACTTCGAGCTTCAATTTAGTTTTTAATTGGTCTATTTATTAAAACGAGTTTTGTAGGTTTAAATTAGAAACTCCTACCAACTCCCCTTCTAAAAATAATTTTACTGGGTAAACACCTTTTTCATAAGTTTCCCCTCTTCTTTGTATATACATCACCACATTAGTATCGTTGTTGTTGTAATCAATAATTGCATGGTTTGTATATTTTTTTTCAATATCACCATCTTTCAAAGTAAAAATACCTTTCGCATCTTCTGTGATACCTTCTGGGTTTTGTAGCACGATATGAGCATCTTTTTTACCAGAATTTACTTTATCATTTTGTAATAATTTAAAACTTACTTTAATAAGTTCTGTTTTATTCGCATTATGGGTTTTTTGATATTTTCCACTAGAATTCATTTTCATAGCTACTACTTCCATGCTATTAATTCTAAGATTTTCTTCTAAAATTTCTTTATCTTTTTTATCGACTACAGACAATGAGTTTTCTGAGTTTTCTATAAAAGAAATTTCTCCTTTTTCTTGAGTAAGTTCAATATATCTTTTATTGAATATTGCATATTTATTTTTGTATTCAATAATATTAGACCACCCTGTTTCTTCTAATTCTTCAATGGATTGTAAATAATCAGAAAGCTTCTCTTTTTCAACTTTTAATGAATGTGATTCTTCTTTATGCTCATTTATTGCTATTTCATATTTTTTTTCTAAAGCTGAAAATTTATCAATCGCTTTAATTTTTTCCTTTTCAATATAGTTTAAAACTTTGTTGCTGTCTTCACTTGTTGCAACAATTGATGAATTGAAATTATAAACCAATTCTTCTTTAATTGCTTGTTTATTCGAATTTCTTCTGTTTAAAGCTTCTTGCCTTGCATCTGCTACATTATAATTTTTTTTACTTTGTGCCGATTTTAAAGCTTGCTTATTTTCTCTAACTTCTTTTTCATATATTTCTCTTTCATTAATAATTTTTGGTTCTACTTCTGCCACTTCATTAGTATTAACATCATTTAATTTATTACTATTTGTTTTAGATTTTTCTTTTGAAACTTGATCTGCTTTAACTACATCCGAATCATCATTTACAATTTCATTTTGTTTATAATTACTATCAACCATTGATTGTTGATTTGTATTTTGTTTTTTAACTGATGTTATTTCCGTATCTACTTTCTTTTTTTCATTTGCTAATTCTTGTTTTGTTTTATCTAATTCTTTTTTACTTTCGATTTCGACATATTCAGTTTCTTTAATTTTTGTTACTTGTTCTTGTTTTGGTGCCTTTTCGGCGTGAACAATTTTATCAGGTTTTTTTATGACCTCTTCTTTTTGTTTGGGTTTACTTTGAACAAGTTTAGATTCACTGCTTTTTGAACTTTTCTTTTTCTTAGTCTTTTGAGTATTTATAAAATTAAACTCTGTACGTCTATTCATTTGATGCGCCTCTTCATCACACTCCATACCATTAATACATTGGTTAATCAACTTCTCTTCCCCATAACCTTTAGCTTTTATTCTATCGGTATCAATACCTTGTGATCTTAAGTATTCTACTGCTGCATTTGCTCTTTTTTCTGATAAGCCTTTGTTATAGGTATTTGTTCCTCTTGAATCGGTAAATGCAGCTGCTTCAATTACTAATTCAGGATTATCATTCATAACATTTACAATTTTATCCATTTCTTTTGCTGCTGCTTCCGTAATAGTTGCATCATCAAAATCATAATATATCGGTTGTAATCTTTCTATTACTGGTTTGTCTTTGTATGTTTTACTTAAATTTAAATTGGTATGTAATGCTGTGTGATAATTTTCTTCTAGTATCTCAATATTCTTTTCGTCATTATTGTAATTCGGATTTGAGGCTACTAGCTTATATTCGTTTGCACATGAAACCGTAAATTTATAAGAACCATCAATATAAGTAGAGGTTGATTCTAATAAGTCTCCTTCACTATTATATAAATCAACTGTAGCTCCAGAAATTATTTCTTGAGTATCTATATCTTTTACTCTTCCATCTACTGAAATAAAACATTCACCTGGACGAACATCTTCCTCTAAAGTGAAAGAATATAAGTCGTTATTGTCTTTACCTTGTAATCTGTTTGAAGTAAAAAATCCTTGATTGTTATCTTTATTAACGATATAAGCAAAGTCATCATTGATACTATTAATAGGTGCTGCTAACTGATAGGTTTCTGAAGTAGAATCCTCATAAAGTTCTACTGCAAAAACATCAAGTTTTCCCTTACCTGGGTGACCATCTGATGAAAAATATAGAATACCTTCTTCTGATAAAAAAGGTGTCGTTTCATTACCCGATGTATTCACATTTTTACCTAAATTTTTAGGTTCACTAAAAGTGCCATCCTTTAATAGGTCAACAACAAAAATATCTGTTCCTCCTTGTGATGGTAATCTATTTGAAACAAAATACATTTTCGTATTGTCTTCATTAAGTACAGGATAACCTGTTGAAACATTGTCACTATTAAAAGGTAATTTTTCAATATCAGTCCAATTTCCATTAGCATCAACATTTGCCTTGAAAAGATCTAATCTTAGATTTTTATCTAATTTTTGTTTAGATGATTTTCTTAAGTATTTGTTTCTACTAAAAAAAACTGTTTTAGAATCGTTGGTATATGCAATACCTGTCGTATTGTATTTATTATTTTCTTTTTTGGTTACTGGTTCTATATTTTTGAGCTCCCCATCATAATCAATGTCACCAACAAATAATTCTTTTCTTGGGTTATAATTTTTCTTTGATGATATTTCCGACTCTTCAGCCGAAGTAAAAATCAATTTATTATCATCTAAAATTGCAACTCCATAATCTGAATTGTTTTTATTTACTTCCAAAAATTTAATTTGATACTTCCCTGTAGATTGACTAAACCCATAGAAGTAACTAGTAAGTAATAAAACAAAAATAATCCCCTTTCTCATAATATAATTATTGTATATTGTTGTTATTCAATATGTTGATTTTGTTTTTTTGTTTTGATTGGTCTTTATTTTTTATTTGAAACCTATCGAATTACAAAAATTAACTTATCAACAGTGTGTTAATAACGTTGAATTATAGAGAAAATTATATTGTATTTTATTTTTTTAAAAAGGGAGACGGTTTAAATTTTAAGCATAAAAAAAGTCCAATATAAAATTGGACTTCCTAAATATCGATTTTGATATGTACTAATTAACTGGTACTTCTTCTGTTTTTTCTTCCGTTTTAGGCTTTTCGTCTGCAGGAACATAAGCTACATTTAAAGCGTCTATTACATCATCTGTAATGTTTAACGCTTCTTTACCATACAAAACACTTTTTGTTTGACTTGAAGTTCCAAGAACATAAGTGTAACCATTAGAAACGGCATACTCTTCAATAAAATCTTTTATTTCATTGTCAATTTCTTCTATAATTTTTTGTCCTTCTTGCTGAACTTGTTGTTGAGCCATTTGCTGACGTTGTTGAATCATTTGTTGTTCTTGCATCAATTCTTGTTCTTTCTGAGCTCTGTCGTTAGCAGACAATTTACCAGAAGCTTGTTGGTAAGCTTGAACCTTAACTTGAAACTCTTGAGCCAATCGATCTAAGTCTCCAGATATACTTTGAGATTTTTCTCTCATCATATTTTCTGCATTTTTTGAACCTTCATACTCTTTGATTACCTCTTCAACATTTACATATGCAATTTTCGATTGGTTACATGATGACATTACCATTAATAAACCAAAAGCAACTATTAATTTTTTCATTTTCTTATTTTTTGAATTAGGCGACAAATGTAAATAAATGAATTAAATAATTGACCTACTTGTATAATTTTTATAAAGAATCCTAGTATAATTAAAACTTATTACAATAAAAACCTTTATAAATTGGATTTATAAAAAGAAGCTTAGTATCTCATTGTTTAATTCACTTGTGCGATATTAGCTATAGATAAATACTTTTTTATTCTAAAAGTTTCTTAAATCGCTTTAAAACGTCTATTATCTGTTTTTAATCACATAAATTAAAGAGGAGTACTCCTTATTTTGATTTGCTTTTAAATTAGAAAGAAGCCCTCTATAAAAAGCCTTAATCGGATTTGAAAAACCAGATTTATATTTTTCGGATAATAAGCTAACATAATAAGCATCAAATTTCATTGGTAAAGTTTTTACAATTTTAAAATCGAACTCACCAAAGATTAACTCGATTGATTTTTGAGAAAAATGCCAAAGGTGTCGAGGTACATCAAAAGCTGCCCAAAAATTTCCATAATAATTTGCATCGTAACTTTTATAATTTGGTACGGCTATAATCAAAGTGCCTTTTGGACTTAATAATTTTTTTAATAAACCAATATATTCTGACAAATTTGGAACATGTTCTAAAACATGCCACATAGTTATAATATCATATCGCTTCGTAGTAACATTAATCAATTCTTCAATGTCAGTATAAATGCTTTGTTTTGTTTTATGAACTGAAATTTTCCTCGCCTTTTTGTTGGGCTCTATACCGGTCACATTCCATTGATTTTTACTACAAGCTTCTAAAAAATCTCCTGTACCACAGCCAATATCTAAAATGGTTTTATTTTGGTAATTAAATGAATTAATAAGTTTTACTTTTTGTTTTATCGTATGGTTTTTTACACCTTGATAAACTTTATCAAATAACGATGTATTCGCATCTGTATGTGAAATATAATCTTCGCTTTCGTAATATTTACTTAATTCCTTATCCTCAGGTTTTGGATAGGTTAATAATAAATCATATTTATTATCGTATAAAAGCTTAAATGTTTCACGTGAAACAGTGTGATCCATACACGTTAAAAAAAGCTCATTTTGATTATAGTGAAACTTATTATTTACTTCTTTATTTGACATAGAATTAATGAAATCTACTTTATATTTATTATCTACCCATATAAACTAACAACACAGATATATCACTAGGTGAAACACCAGAAATTCTGCTTGCTTGTGATATGGTTGTTGGTTGAATTTTACTTAATTTTTCTCTTGCTTCATAAGAGATAGATTTGATTTTTTGATAATCGAAATTTACTGGAATTTTAATCCCTTCTAATCGTAATAGTTTATCCGCACTATTCTTTTCTTTTTCTATATAACCAGAATACTTAACATGAATTTCTGTTTGTTCAATTATTTCGTTGTCTAGATTGTTGTCTAAAATAAACTCTTCAACTTTAGGAAATTTTCTAACATCATTAAAGTCCAATTGGGGCCTAGCTGCTAATTTAAACATCTTCATAGATTGTTTAACTTTAGCTGATTTATTATCCTCTAAAATTGGGTTAACATCTTCTGGTTTGATACTGGTCTTCTTTAAAAAATCTATAAATAAATCTGTCTTAATTTGTTTCTCCTTAACTCTATTCATTCTGTCTTGAGAAGCTAAACCAATTTTAAATGCTTTTGGAGTTAATCTTAAATCGGCATTATCTTGTCTTAATAAGGTTCTATATTCAGCTCTAGAGGTAAACATTCTATATGGTTCTTCTGTGCCTTTTGTAATAAGATCATCTATTAAAACTCCGATATAAGCTTCATCTCTACGCAATACAAAAGGTTCTTTCTTTTTAACTTTTAAAGCGGCATTGATACCTGCCATTAATCCTTGAGCTGCTGCTTCTTCATAACCAGTTGTTCCATTAATCTGACCAGCTAAAAAAAGATTGTTTACCAATTTTGTTTCTAGGGTTTCTGTTAATTGTGTTGGTGGAAAATAATCATACTCAATCGCGTATCCAAACCTTAGCACTTTTACTTTTTCAAATCCTGCTATTTTTCTTAATGCTTTATATTGCACTTCGTGTGGTAGAGAAGTTGAAAAACCATTAACATAAATTTCTGTAGTATTCCAGCCCTCTGGCTCTATAAACAATTGATGTCTTTCTTTCGAAGAGAAACGATCAATTTTATCTTCAATAGAAGGGCAATATCTAGGACCTGCACCTTGAATCCTACCTGTATACATAGGTGAATTTTCAAACCCTTCCCGAAGTAAATCATGAACCTCTCTTGAGGTATATGTCATATAACAAGACCTTTGTTCACTTAGAATTTCTGTTTGATTGGAATAAGAGAATTTTAAAGGAATTTGATCCCCTGGTTGTTCCGTCATTTTTGAAAAATCAACAGAATTAGCATCCACCCTAGGAGGTGTACCTGTTTTCATTCGTCCAGAGACAAATCCAACCTTTTCTAAATCTTCTGTGATTCCAGTTGAAGCTCCTTCTCCAGCTCTACCACCACCAAAAGTTTTATCTCCTATATGTATTTTACCATTCAGAAAAGTCCCTGCGGTTATAACAACAGTTTCTGAATAAACTATAATACCTAATTGGGTTTTAACACCAATGATTTTATTGTCTTCAAATATCAATTCATTTACGGAGTCTTGATACAGGTCTAGATTAGCAATCTGCTCTAAAGTATTTCTCCATTCTTCGGCAAACCTCATTCTATCACTTTGCGCACGAGGACTCCACATCGCAGGTCCTTTTGATTTATTCAACATTTTAAATTGAATAGCGGTCCTGTCAGTAACAATACCACTATAGCCACCCAAAGCATCAATCTCTCTAACTATTTGGCCTTTTGCAATTCCACCCATTGCTGGATTACAACTCATCTGAGCAATATTTTGCAAACTCATAGTTATCAAAAGAGTTTTAGCACCTAAGTTTGCAGCAGAAGCAGCTGCCTCACTTCCTGCATGACCACCTCCTACGACGACAACATCATATTTATTATCAAACATTTCTTTTTAAAATTAATTTGTTCCACGTGGAACATTCTTGCTAATAGAATTAGAAAAATTTCTAACCAATTAAAAAGTTCGCAAAGATAAGTAATAATCTTCTTTAGATCGCATTACTAATTTTTGTTCTTCCGTCTTGTCTTTATATCCACAGTAATGAAGTATTCCATGGATCATGACTCTATGTAGTTCGTCTTCAAAATCTAATTCTAAATTGGTAGCGTTCTCTCTGACTCTTTCTGTAGAAATAAAAACATCTCCTGAAACAACGGTTCCAACGGTAAAATCAAAACTAATAATATCTGTTAATGTATTGTGTTTTAATTCTTTAACGTTAATATCTAACAAGTAATTATCGCTACAAAATATATAATTTATTTCGCCAATCTCTCTATTTTCATTTTCTATAGAAAATTCAATCCATTTACTAATTTGCTTGTCCTTATCTAATACAAATTTGTTTTCTGAAGTATACGTTACCATAGGTCTGATTAAGTTAAAACTAATTGTTTTGAAAGTATTCTTTAGTTTTATTTTGATATAAAGGCTGAAATTGAAGATTTTTTCTAATCAATATTTCATCTTTATTAAAATAAATGTTTTTATTAATAATTGCTTTTATTGAATCTCTATTATGATTATCATTACCAGTCGATGATTTTCTTTTGGAGTCTTTATTTTGATCAAAAGCTGCTTTTTCTAATTTCAATAATTCGTATTCAAGTTTTTGCATCCTTTCTAAAGATTCTTTCGTAATTCCCTTTTGTAATAATAGTTTTTCTAATTCATCCATTTGTTTCATCGTTTCTTTACCGTCATTTCCATGTTTGGGGTTTTTACCCAACAAATCATTAAGTTGCTCTTTTAATTTACTTTGTTCTTGATACATTTGAAACTGTTCTCCGGTTAATTGTTCTTTTGATTTATTTCCTTGTGATTGTCCAGGTTTTAAACCATCCTTCATTTTTTGAATCATTTCACCTTGCTTCTTAATAATATCAGGTAAACTCATATTTTCTCCTTTTTTCCCTTTTCCTTGACCGCTACCTGGTTTTTTATTCATCATGTTCTGTAGCATATCACTTAAAAGATCTGCCAAATTATTTGCGGCTGTCATCGTATAGTGTTGATTTGTTATTCCTTGAGATATTTTATTATCGGTTATGTTTTCAAGAGATTTATCTAAATTATAATTTGCCGAGCTAAGGTCTTCTTGAATTTTTGAACTTAATCTAACCATCCTTAAAGAAAGTGTGTATAAACTATCGTCAATATGTTCAAAATATTCTTTTAATAAAATTTGCTTCTTTAATTTTTCTGGATACTGAGCATTTTTTGAAGTAACACCTTGTAATGATTCCATTAATTCTTCTTGATCAAAAGAAAAAATTATCAAGTTTTCAATTATTTGCTTCAAGTCTTTTATGTTTTCTTCGCTACCCTCCATTTCCATTTGCATAGCTTTTTCTTTTAACCTTTCACTTAGCTCTTTCATTTTATTGGCCGCAGCTTTTTGTTTTTTTCTGGCGTTTTCTTTTGAATTACTATCTGAATTGCTCTCATTTTTCTTAAGCTCCTCAGACGCCTTTTGCATATCCATTTCAATTAAATTTTCATCAGCTTTAGTGTCCTCTAGATTAAATGGTTGCTTTAATTTTTTATTTTGTTCATTTAACTCTTTAAAATCTTTTTGTACACTATCAAATTTATCATTTAAACTTTCTTGTTCTTTTAAGTTGTTCTTCTCATTATGTTCTTCTGATAATTCTTTTTGATCTTTTGAAAGTTTATCTAATTTTTCAATTATTTGAGCAGATTTTTTTTCAACATAGAACCTTTTTGTCAGTTCTAAAATTCTTTCTAAAGACCTTGTCTCTTGTTTAGATTGCTCTTTAAGCTTATCTATTTTATTTAAAAGGTCTTCTTTTTTGAGTTTATCTGCCATTTCTTCGAGTTCTTTAAGCAGATCCTTTTGTTTTTGTAATTCTTTATTTTCTTTGATTCTTTCTTCTAAACTTTGTTTTTTTTCTTCAATGTTTAAGTCTTTGTCTTTTTCAATCTCATCCAAATTTTGCAGTAGTTTTTCTGTGTTTTTTTGCAACATTTTCTGATACTTTTTTTGCCGTTCTAAAAACTCATTCAATTGCTTTTTATCATTCCATTCCGTATTATTTTTTGATTTCAATTTTTTAGAAAAATCCTCAATAGACTTTTGTAGTTCTTCTGATTTCTTAGCAGAATTCTCAATATCATTAATACTTTGTTTTTGTTCTCTTAGAATCTCTTCTACCTTTTCATCTTTTGTTTTATTGTTATAGTGAAATGTTTGTGATACCGATTTTTTTCTTCCGTTTAATGCATCGTTATCATAAACCTCAAAAAAGATATCATAATTTACACCTTCAAGTAATTCAAACCCGTTAGGAAAAACATAAAAAAACTTTTCAAAATCAGAGTTTCCAATAGCAATTTTTTGCTTACTAATTTTGCCATTTGAATTATTTTTAATTATAATTTGAACTTCTGACAAACCATAGTCATCACTGAGTTGGCCAATAAATTGAACCGGACCCCTACGTACTGAATCAATATCGGATTTTATTAATATACTAGGAAATTGATCTTTAATAATTTTTAAGCTAAAATTTAATTTTTCAAATTCTATCAACTCTGTATTCGAAGTATTTATTTGATAATCTAAATTGTTTCTAATTGTTTTACTTAGTACATAATTTCCATTTTCAATAGCACTAAACGGCTCTGAAGGGTTGTTCTTCTTATCAATTTTAAAATGAACTTTATTCGTGTTTTGTGCAGCTACCTTCCAAGTGATTTTTGTGCCTTCAGGAATAATTGCATTTCCAGAGTTTTTAACATTTTTAGTGCTTTTTCTGGTATAATTAGGATAGTCTAATTCCATTTGAAAATCTATAATTTTGGGAGTAGAAATAACTTCCAAAATATAATCTTTTGATAAAACTTCATTTGCTTCTAAATAAAACTCAATATTATTAATAGGGTAATCAAAATCAAATTTAAATGCACCATTTTGATTTTTAATTAAATAATGACTTTCGTTATTAAAAAGAATTTTTACATTTTCTGGAGCAACGTTTCCCTCCGTAATAATAAGTAAAGAAAAAGGTTTACCTTCAATAGTTTTTAAAGTATTATTTAAAACCTTAAATTGAAACGGTGCCGGGGGTAAATAACTAATTTTATGGTGCACTACCCTATCTAAACTTTGTGTAAAAATAGAATTGTTTCCGGTTAAAAAAGTAAATAACCAAATGACAACTGGTATGGTTAAGTATTTGATATACTTAATATTATATTTAAAGTTAATTGCTTTAGAAAAAGGGATTGGTTGTAGGTTTTTGGCTTTTTGCTCAATGCTTGCCAATAATAATTCCGATTGCTGTTCGCTTTCTTTTAATTGTAAAACATTTAACAATTTATCATCTATTTCTTTAAAATGTACACCTATTATTTTCGATGCATTGGTTGGTGTAATTCC
>Ga0209013_10002632_pt1 | contig 16165 bp, 15 predicted proteins | sample Cruoilmetagenom2_FD_187291 | JGI IMG/M metagenome (GOLD analysis project Ga0209013, IMG submission 187291) | Oil polluted marine microbial communities from Coal Oil Point, Santa Barbara, California, USA - Sample 2 (SPAdes) (version 2) | ecosystem: Environmental > Aquatic > Marine > Oil seeps ...
AGGCTTAACATTGTAGAGTCTGCCTTATGAAAGTGGTGTTGACAATTGGGTCTTACGCAATAAGACTTTGTGAACCGTGTCAGGTCCGGAAGGAAGCAGCACTAAGCAAAATCTCTTATGTGCCGTAAGGTTACCTGATTTGAGCTAACTGCATAAGTAACGTTTATAATGTTATGTCGAGATAAGATGCACGGACTTAAATATAAATATCAACCCTTTTAAAGGGTTTTTTTTATATTACAATTCAAGTTAAAGAGGTGTTTATATGTCGTACATGGCCTTATATAGAAAATGGAGACCTGATAATTTTGATGATGTTATTGGTCAGGAACATGTAGTAAAAACCATGAAAAACCAAATTAAGCTAGGTAGAATAGCACATGCATATTTATTATGTGGTACAAGAGGGACAGGTAAAACATCAATAGCTAAAATATTTGCAAAAGCAGTCAACTGTCAAAATCCTATAGACGGGAACCCATGTAATGAATGTGAAGTATGTAAACTAATAACCAATAAACAGAGTATGAATGTGGTAGAAATAGATGCTGCATCAAACAATGGTGTTGATAATATTAGAGAGATAAACGAAGAAGTAAAATATAAACCTACATCAGGAAAATATAAAGTATACATTATAGATGAAGTTCATATGCTTTCAACAGGTGCATTTAATGCACTTCTAAAAACATTAGAAGAACCACCACCTCATGTAATATTTGTACTAGCAACAACCGAACCCCATAAAATATTAGCAACAATATTATCAAGGTGTCAAAGATACGATTTAAAAAGGATATCCATTGATAATATATGCCAAACGCTTACTTACTATATGGAACAAGAAAAGATTGATGTACAAGAAAAAGCTTTGAGATATATAGCAAAATTAGCAGACGGATCAATGAGAGATGGTTTAAGTATACTAGATCAATGTATATCTTTTTATATAGATCAACAAATAACTTTAGAAAATGTATTAGATGTTTTAGGAGCAGTTGACCAGGATGTATTTTATCAAATTACAAAAGCCATATACAATAAAGACACAATGGAATGTTTAAATATAATCGATAAAATAGTCGTTAATGGTAGAGACTTATCTCAGTTTATATTAGATTTAATAAATCACATGAGAAACATTGTAATTATACAAGTTACAGACGAAAAAGACATACTAGATATGTCATCTGAAAATATAGAGAAACTAAAAGAACAAGGCAAAAACATTCAACCTGAAATAATAATGAAATATATAAAAGAATTATCATTACTAGAAAATCAAATAAAATACTCTAGTCAAAAAAGAATATTAATAGAAGTCCAGTTGATTAAATTATGTCAGCCAAAGACCGATTATAATAACTCTTATGAATCTTTAGTAGAAAGAATAAATGAAGTTGAGAAAAAAATTAAAGAGGGTGTGAATGTAGTATATTCAGGGAAAGAAGAAAAAACAAAAGAAGAAAAAAAAACTAAAAAACCAGTAGCAACAAGACGAGCGGCTATTCCAGAAGAAATAGAAGCGTTGGTCAAAAAATGGGACAGCATAAGAGAAAGAATAAAAAGCACTTCAATATCAAATTATGGATTATTTGAAGAAATTGAAGCTGGATATTTAGAGGGAAATGTATTATACTTAGTATGTCCGAGTGATGTAATAGCAAAAACAATTGGTAAAGAAGAAAGAGTAAACTTCTTAATTACAATGTTACAAGAATTAGAAAAAAAGACTTATAATATTAAAGTAATAGAAAAGAAAGAATTTTATACTTTGAAAAATGATATAAGTTATGACGAAGAAAATAAACAAGATGACGAAGAAGATATTAATAATATTATAAAAAATATCAATTTCAATAATATAGAGATTGAGTAAGGTGTTTTTTTGAAGATGCCTAATATAAGGAGGAAATAACAATGGCGAAAAAAGGTGGCTTCCCAGGAATGGGTGGAGGAAACATGAACAATATGATGAAACAAGCTCAAAAAATGCAAAAACAAATGCAAGAGATGCAAGAACAACTAGATACAAAAACAGTAGAAGCAACAGCAGGTGGTGGAGCAGTTAAAGTAGTAGCTACTTGTAAAAAACAAATAAAAGAAATAACAATAGCTGAAGAAGTAGTAGATACAGACGATATAGAAATGTTACAAGACTTAATAATAGCAGCAGTAAATGAAGCTATGAACAAAGCAGATGAAGAATCAAATGGTCAAATGTCTAAAATAACAGGAGGAATGAATCTTCCGGGAGGAATGTTCTAATTTGAATTATTATGGCAATCCTATAACAAATTTAATAGAAGAACTATCAAGACTTCCAGGAATAGGCAGGAAATCAGCTCAAAGATTAGCCTTTCATATTATTAATATGCCACAGGATCAAGCACAGCGATTAGCGGCATCAATAGTAGAAGCAAAATCAGGCATAAAATATTGCAGTAAGTGTTGTACTTTAACAGATCAAGATATTTGCCCTATATGTGCCAATGAAAAAAGAGATAAACATACAATAATGATTGTGGAAGATCCAAGAGATATGGCTGCATATGAAAAAACAAAGCAGTATAAGGGGGTTTATCATATACTCCATGGAGCTATGTCGCCAATGCTCGGCATTGGACCAGCAGATCTGAAAATTAAAGAACTATTAGAACGACTAAAGGTAGAAGATATAAAAGAAGTAATAGTCGCAACTAATCCAAACATAGAAGGAGAAGCAACTGCTATGTACATCAGCAAACTCCTTAAGCCAATAGGAATAAAAGTAACAAGAATAGCAAACGGAGTTCCAGTTGGAGGAGATCTAGAGTATATTGATGAAGTAACACTATCAAGAGCTTTAGAAGGCCGACGCGAAATGTAAATTAAAATCATGGTTTAGGATGAGTAAATACTTCCGTAACCATGATTTTTTTGTATTTGGGTTGTTATATTTCTAATGGTTATACCTTGAATTTATTGGTTTTATCTTTCAAATCAAGAGCCACATTGTTTAGTTCTTCTAGATTAGTTCCAACTTCTTCAATAGAACTTACTTGTTCTTCAATAACGCCATTAATTACCGTTAGTCAGCAGATATAAAGAATTAAATCTCAATTGTCAACCTGGAAAAAAAGTTGGTTGACAATTAACGCGTGGTGGTTTACAATTAAGGAGAAGTGTAAAGAAGAAATGAATAAATTGAATGGAGAGAGACGATGAATAATAATACGAAAACAAGAGAAATGATATTAATAGCCTTATTTGCTGCATTAACTTCAGTAGGGGCATATATGACAATAGTATTACCTTTTACAGCAGTTCCATTTACTATGCAAATTTTATTTGTAGCTTTTGCGGGAGCTTTGCTAGGTGCAAAAAACGGAATGATATCTCAATTGATATATATGATAATAGGTTTAGCAGGAATTCCAGTATTTTCTGGAGCAACAGGAGGGATACAATCTATAATTAAGCCTACTTTTGGTTATGTAATAGGATTTGCATTGTTTGCTTTTGTTACAGGATATATAATAAATAAAATGAATAAATTAACAATACCCAAAGTGTTCTTCGCAATAATGGTAGGACTCATGTTGGAATATGCTGTAGGTGTAACGTATATGTACTTTATATTTAATCTCTACATGGGAAAAGAAATAACTTATTTAACGGCTATTGGCTGGGGATTCACACCATTTATATTATTTGACACAATCAAATGTTTTATAGTAGCAATAGTAGCAACGTATTTAATACCAGTACTAAAGAAACAATCATTGATATAAACAGAGTTTTTGGCTTCAGTGGAACTTAGATATCGGATAAGGAATCTTCATAAGAAAAAAGAGTCAGAGAATATTCTCTGGCTCTTTTTTTTAGCATGACTTATTATTCATAAAAAAAATGCCGACATATATAAGGTATAGGATAATGATATTCGTGGGGGTAATATATGACAATAATGCAAATAGACAAAATGAATAAGGGGTTATCGGTTGCGCCGAGTGAAATGAATAAAACAAATAAATATAATACAGGTGATATAGTTACTGGTATAGTAACAGCTAAAATAGAAGACATAATAAAAGTGAAATTTGATAATGATGAAATAGTAATAAAAAATGATACAAGAATAAAAGAACAAGTAAACGATGAAATAAAGTTTGAAGTCGAAACTAGTGAAAATAAAAATATAAAGCTTAAATACATTAAACAAGAAGCTAAATTAGTAAACAATAATAATACAATAAATTCAACAGATATAAAGGATATAAAAAATATAAAAGATAAAATGAACAAAGAAGCGGTAAATATAACAGAAGAAAATATAGAAATAGTAAAACAGAACGATAGCAAAATAAAAGACATCAAAAATCAAATAAATATTATAGTGAATAAGGGGACAGAGCAATCAGCAAAAACGTTATCAGATAGAGGTCATAATATAGATGAAATGCCAACAGACCTATTAGCTAGAATAATAGAAACAGAAGATAACATACAAACAATAACCCTAACAGATGAACAAATAGATCAAATATCAAAAGAATTAACCCAGGAAAACACAACTAATATAGATAACAAAATAGATGTACAAAAAGCAATACAAGCACTTATAAAGCAGGGCATATCTGTAACACATAAAAACATACAACAAGTAATAGGGTTAAATTCAAAACTACAAAAGATTAAAAACTTAGATCCAAAAGCAATAGAAAATATAATAAGAAATGATTGGGATTTATCTATAGAAAAAATATATAAAGCCCTTTATTCAGCAGGAGCATCAAATAATACATCAACATGGGAAGAAAATCAAAGTCCATATAATAACGTAGGGATAACAGACCCACAAACTCATAGATCACAAATAACCAATCAGCAAACAATAGAATATCTAAAACAGCAAAAAATAGAAATCAAGGAAGAAACAGTGCAAGCTGCTAAGTTTTTAATAGATAGAGATCTACCAGTTACAAAAACAAACATACAAAAAGTAATCGATTTAAAGTCTATAGATCAAATAATAGACAAAAATTATGAGGATATAATAAAACAACTAAAAGAAGACAAAGGATTATCGCAAATAAAATTGGTACCAGAAACAACAGAGAAATTAAATGAAAATCAATTAAAAGAAGTAATAGATTATATACCTAAAATAACAGATGATCAAATAAAAAAAGTATTAGCACAGAACAAATTACTTAATATAAATAATTTAAAAGAAGTGGAAAATAAAACAGAACCAAAGCAAGTTGAAAGCAAAGAAATAAACATAGAAAATAAAGAATTAATTACAGCCAAAAGACAGGTGGAAGAAATAAGATTAAAACTAACAATAGAAGCAGCAAATAAATTAAATCTAAAAAATATAAAAATAGATACAGCTCCATTAAAACAAATAGTAGATGGGTTAAAGCAAATAGAAAAAGAAATGGATGCAAAACAACCACAAACAATTAAAGAAATATCAGAAGCTATAGAAGGCCTAAAACACACACCGGCAACAACGCTTGGACAAGTAATAACAAAAAAAATAGATTTTACTATAGAGAGCATTAACAACCAAGCAGTACAAGACTACGACAAATTATCAACAAAAATAGATAGAAGTTTAGGTGATAGCTTTAATAAAATAAGTGATCAAATAGAACCATTATTAAAACAATTAAATATGGAAATAAACAAACAAAATATAAGATCAGCTGGGATATTAATTAAAAATGAAATTAATGTAACAACAGATAACATAGAACATATAACACTTTTAGATGACAAGGTAAACCACGTAATAGATAGACTTCATCCTCAGGTAGCAGCAAGCATGTTAAAAGAAGGATTAAACCCTTTAAATATGCATATAGACCAAGTCAAACAATACATACAAAGTTTTGATGATTTATATGGACAAACTTCAAAAGACCAAATAGCAAAAAATATAATGGAAATGGATGAGAATAAACAATTAACGACATCTGAGAGAAAAGGAATAACAGCCCTTTATAGAATATTTAATATAGTATCAAAATCTAAAGGAAAAGCAGTAGGCTTTTTAATGAAGAACAATATGAAATTAACAGTAGAGAATCTTCTTGAAACATCAAAATATTTAACCCGAACAGGAGCAAAAAATAAAGATATAGATGTAAATATAAATGATGAATTTGGTACTGTAAAAAATATAGAAATAAATGAAAGCAACATTAGAAATCAAATAAAACAAGCGCTAGAAGAATCAAATATGGCTCCAACTAAAGATAATTTACAAAGAGCTAATGAGTTGAAATCAAATAATATTGAAATAGAACCTAATAATCTAATAAAAAATTCTCTAATGGAACAAACACTAGAACAAGCCTTTATAAAATTATCACCAACTACAATAACAAATTTAAAAGAAATAGAACCAAACTTCAATCAAATACCATTAGAGAAATTATTGCAACAAGTAAATGAAAAACAATCAAATAGAGGGGAAACAATAAAACAAACATTAAATGAAATAAAAGAACTTCAAAACATAGATAATGCAACACTAAACATAGTAGAAAAATATGAAATAGAACCTACAATATCAAATCTGAAAACAATAAAGCAAATGTTAGATGACCCATTTCATTTTGGAAAACAATTAGAAAATATGGATACACTGCTAGCGAATGACGAATCACTAACATTTAAACATAACTATGAGAATGTATTTCAACAATTACAACAAGGAAAGCCTATAAAAGAAATTTTGCAAGAAGTGAAAAATAATTCCAACAATATACAAGAACAATTAATAAATCTAAAATCAATCAATAAAAAAGAAATAATTAAAAAATCTAAGGATATAAAAAAAATTCTAGATATAAAAGATAAAATAAGGAATTCAGAAGAAATATATCAAATACCCGTAGTTCTTCAAGACAAAGTAACACATATAAATCTATATATCCAAAAAAATAATATGAACCAACAAAGTAACGACAAAAATGAAATAAATGCTTTTATATCAATGCAAACACAAAATCTTGGGATAGTACAAGCAAGTATGAAAATAACAGATATAGAAGTACAAGTTGAAATACAAAACGAAAATAAAGAAAATGTAGAGTATATACAAAAATATAATAAACAATTTAAAGAAGTAATAAAAAATATAGGCATGTCAGTTAAAAATATGACATACAAGGAATCAAAACCAGCTAATCAACTAAAACAATTAGGACAGCCAAAACAATCAAATCAAGTTTTAAAATATAAAGAATCAAAAATAGAGGTAACAATATAGGTGGGAAAAATGGAAAAAGAAAAAATAAAAAAGGAAAAGATAGAAGACCAAGTAAAAGAGTTAACAATATCATTAGTTAAACTAATAGACCAAATAGATAAAGAAGTCTTAAGTAGTAAGATAAAAAAGACGATATAACAAGTATAAAAGAAAATAATATTTTAAAATTTAATATAGATGAGGTGGATTAAATGAGAATAAATCATAATATAGTAGCTTTAAAAACGTTACATAACATGGCAAAATCAAATAATAGTTTGAACAAAACAATGGAAAGATTATCATCAGGACTCCGAATTAATCACGCATCTGACGATGCAGCAGGACTTGCAATATCACAAAAGATGGATACACAAGTAAGAGGGCTAGAGCAAGCTAACCGTAATGCAAATGATGGTATTTCTCTTATTCAAACAGCTGAAGGGGCACTCGGAGAAGTGCATGCAATGTTACAACGTGTAAGAGAGCTGGCAGTGCAAGTATCAAATGGAACATATAGTGCAGAGGATAGAAAAGCAGTACAAGATGAAGTTAAGCAATTACAAAATGAAATAAGAAGAATTTCAGAAAACATAGAATTTAATGATAAGAAATTGTTAAATGGTGATTTAGATAGACGTTCATTTCCAAATGATGAATCTGTAGTAAAAATCGTATCACTTTCAGATACAGTAAAACCAGGAAACTACGGAATAACAGTAATAAAAGAAGCAGAAAAAGCAAAAGTAGAAGGTTCAGAATCAACATTAACAGGTTCACTAGATGGAACAATAAGTATAAATGGAGAAGAAGCAAAAATATCAGCAACAGACTCAGCCCAAGACGTATTTGATAAACTAAGAACACTCGGAGAAACAGTAGGTGTTAATTTAGTATCATATGCAGATGATGGAAATGGTAATCCAGATTATACTAAAGCCCAAACATTTGAATTTGGAAAAAATATGCATTTAGTGTTTGAACAAAAAGAACTGGGCAAAGATTATAAAATAGATATGAATGGGTCAAATAGTGCGTTACTTAATGGGTTAGGGCTAAAAGCTCAGGAAGTAAAAGGTACAGATTCAGTAGCTACTATTGATGTTGATGGAACAGACTTTAATGCAACAGCAACAGTATCAACATCAGGTAACATGGTGAAAGTAAAAGACAGCGACGGATTTGCAATAACATTTAACATTCAAGAAGGAACTGTAACAGGGCTTCAAAGTTATAAAGATGTTAAAGCAGCACTTGCTGGAGTAGCTGGTACTGATGAGCAAAAAAAAGAAGCTTATGTTGCATACACAGGAACTCTACTAAAAGGGGGATCAGATGCTGATGCTACTGCTGCGGCAAAATCTATATTAGCAGGGTTAGGGACTGAAATTTCAGATGCAATATTTAATGAAAGTCAAAATAAAGATACAATTAAAAAAGCTATTCCGGATTTGACAGATGCAGAGGCAACAACTTTAGGTGCAGCCATTACAGCTAAAATAAAAATAGATGCAACAGATGATGCGACAATTGAAGCAGCAATTGTTACGGCAGGAGCAGGCTTTACTCCACCAACAACAGCAGAAGAAGCAAAAGAAGCATTAGTCGCATATAAATCAGCTCTATTCAGTTCAACAGATGTAAAAGTATTAGATGCAGGACCACTAGGCTTACAAATAGGAGCTAACGAGGGACAATTTATGGAAATAAGAATAGAAAACTTATCGCCAGAAGCTCTTGAAATAGACAAAATGAACCTATCAACAGTAGATGGAACACAAAAGTCAATAACAATAGTAGATAATGCTATCAACAAGATATCATCAGTAAGATCAAAATTAGGAGCTTATCAAAATAGACTAGAACATGCAGTTAACAACCTAAGTACAACATCTGAAAATATGACAGCATCTTTATCAAGAATATTAGATGCAGATATGGCGTTTGAAATGGCAGAATTCACACAAAAGAATATAATATCACAAGCAGGCGTATCAATGTTAACACAAGCAAACCAAAGACCACAACAAATCCTTCAACTATTACAAGGATAGGTGAATAATTATGACATCAACCAAAATAAAAGACTATACTCTTAAAATAACAAACGCAACACCGGGACGGTTAACAATTATTTCATATGAATTGTTAATTGACCATATAAATGAGTTAAAAGAATATATAAGCCAAAAAGAAACAAAGCAATTTTATGGGGCAATGAAAACAACAGAAAAAATACTCAATCAATTAATAAATTCGCTAGACACATCCTATGATATAGCTAATGAATTAATGAATTTGTATTTATTTGTACAAAGTAAACTATCACAAGCTTCAATAAAATTTGTAATAGAACCATTACAAGAAGCTGAAAAAGTATTGCAAATATTATTAATAGGTTGGGAAGAAGCTGTTAAAGAAGAAAAACAATCTAAAATAATGAAAAATACACAACAAGTATATGCAGGGTTAACATATGGTAGAGGGGTTCTAAATGAATCATTAACAAATAATACCGGGAGAGGATTTAAGGCATAAACAGAGTTATTGGCTTTAGCGGGAATTTTTTTGCCCACTGAAGCTTAGAAATCGGATAAACAGAATTTATATGAATAAACATGAATAAAATGGGAAAAATATGGATATAATTATGGTAAAAAGAGAAAGAGTGATTTCTATGATACCAAAGGCAAATCCTTTAAATCCTAAGATAGAAGAAGAAGATATATTAATGAGTCTGAAAGAAGCAAAATTAGAAATAGACCAGGTGTTTCAAAGATTTGAGTATGCAACAGACCCATACCTTATAGATAGTTGCATATATGAAATAAAAGCCTTACAACTAAAATATGAGTACTTGCGGAGGCAAATAAAAAATCAAAAATTAGAACAAAAATCAGAACAAGAATTAGAAAATCATGAAGTAGAAGAATTAAAAAATCAATAGAAAAAAGTGCAGGATAACCTAAAGATTAATTAAAGGTTATTTTGCACTTTTTTTATCTTTATCGTGGGCAAATTTGGATTCGGGTGAATTTGGGGACGGTTCACATATTTACACATATTTAAGTATTTAAATAAATAAATGAACCGTCCCTAGATTTACCTAGATTCCCTAGATTCTGGATTTCCTCAGTTGACCTCAACTTAGCAATTGCTAAATTGATAAGTTGTTCATAATTATGGAGAGTGATGCATATATTATAAATGAAAACACATTGATAAAAAGGAGGGTAAAGATGACAAATAATCAAATGTTAACACTAATAATAATAATATGTTTAGTAATAGCTGTAATGGCTATGTTCCCTAATTTTTTCAAGGGGATAGGAAGATTGATTGTAAACTGCGCTATAGGAATAGCACTAATATGGGGGATAAACTACATATTAATAAACGTATTTAATCTTGAAGCGCTTAAAGTTGGCATAAATATAGTATCGGCAATAGTAGTATCAGTACTTGGCGTTCCAGGTGTAGCAAGTTTATACATAGTACAATATTTTATTGGATAAATGAGGACAAGGTACATGCTAACGGGGATACATAAAAAATATAAAATTCAATAAAAAAACAGTTTAGGTTGTTTTTTTATTGAATTTTTTTTGGTCAATGATATAATAATAATAATATTGTATTATTATTATCAAAATTGTAAGGAGTAAATTATGGAGTCTTATTTTATAAAAAATTTACAAAATTATTTTAGGTCAAATGGCTATGCCACAATAGAAACAAACAATCAGCAATTATATTCATATCTAATTAATAATGAAGGGAATATGTATGTTATAAACATACTTAATAGTAAAATATATAAAACAAAACATTGGAATATAGCGATAAATTCATATGAAAAAGCTATAGATAAATTTTTTAAAGATGTCCCTGTAGGCAAAAGGTTTGTACTTAATGTATTCATTGGAGATCACAATATAAATGAATTATATGATGAAGTAGGTCAAAGAGTCATAGAATATGACATGCAAACAATGTCAATCAATTGGTTTGTAGATATAACAAACAAAGAATTAATTATTCCAAAGGAATACCCAGATAAAATACTAAATATAGAAAAAGAAATAAAAAGATTGTTTAATCCTTCAGAAAATGTGGTTAAACAAAAAGAAAAATATAAGTTGGAATACAAAAGTTCAAAAACAACAATAACATATATATTAATATTAATAAACTTAGTAGTATGGATAACAATGACTATAGCGGGTGGGTCAACAGATTCAGACGTTTTAATAAAATTTGGAGCCATGGAAACAAATAAAATAATTATTAATCATCAATATTTTAGACTATTTACATCAATGTTTATACATATAGGATTTTCACATCTTATGTATAATATGCTTTCATTATATATATTCGGCTCAAGGATAGAAAGATTTTTAGGAATAAAAAATTTCATAGATATATATATAATATCAGGTATAATGGGAAGCTTATCAAGTTTAATGGCCTCAGCTGTAATGGGAAAAGTGATAATTGCAGCAGGTGCATCAAGTGCAATATTTGGCATAGAAGGGGCTGCATTTGCACTAGCATTAAAAAGTGAGAAAAACATAGGCCAGTTATCGGCATATACAATCTTTATTATAATGGCAACAGGGCTTTTAATGGGATATGTAATGCCCAATGTGGATAATTATGCACATGTTGGAGGATTAGTAACAGGGTTTTTATTAACGTTAAAAGTTATTTACCAAAAAAAATAGGCTTAATTTTTCACATAAAAAACATCACCTTAGATAAAAATAATCATGAGGTGAACTATAATGAATAAAGCATCTTTAAATCTAAAAACAGCTTTTTCAAAAAAAAATTCAAAACAAGACCAAGAAATAAATATAGCCAAGTTTAGAAAGTATTTTAATAGTTATTTTACAGACGTTAAGACAAGTCAGATTACAGAAGAAATGTTAAATAAATTTATACTACATTATATAGAAAACAAAATTAAAATAATGCCGTATAATAGAGCGAGACAATTCTTAAATGATTTAATAACCATATGTGCATCTATTAAAATAGAAGGGCAAAAAACTGCTTTAACAAAATACAACGATGTATACTATAAGGTATATGATGAATTTCCAAGAATAATGGATTTGCAAACACAGTTAAATAGATTTGTAGGTTACCCGGTTATAAGTTATAATCCTATGGTTATAGATTTAAATGATTATAGGAAAGGCAAAATGAAAAAAGAAGAATCACATAATATTATAATGGACCAAGGCTATTATGAAGTATTAGAAATACTTTCAAATAATTCAATAATATTAAAAAAGAAATTTACCAAAGACCAATATATAAAATTATATGTTAATAATGATATTGTGCAAAGAATAAGAAAAAAAGATATAATACAGATGAGAATAAATAGAAAATTATTTATAAGCTATTGGGAGATAGATGAGGTAAAAGCGTGTTATTTGCCAGAAGCAGAAAGATTTATTAGGTAGCTAACTCCCACTAAAGCCAAGAACGCTGTTAAGGTACATTCAAAAAATAAACTAGTCATTTTAATCGTTGTTTTAACTTTTTTCGTTGTTACTTCATCGCTTACATACGGTGAGTATGCGGACGATAAAGTGCCTATAAAACAATACAAGCACGACCCAATCTGACTTGTTTATTTTTTTATGTGACTAATAAAAAACAAAATATAACTACTGAGGAGGGCCATTATGAATATTGTTATAGTTAGTAGTGGGGGAAATGTTTCAGATCCAACAACAAAAGCTGTTGAAATAATTGAGAATACTTTAAAAGACCTTAATGTTAATATTACAAAGATAGATTTATTTAACGGTACGACCGAGTACAACCAGATAACATCTATTTTACAAAATAGCGATGCATTTATATTATCTGCCACGGTTGAATGGGTTGGTATAGGAACTAATATGCAAAGATTTTTGGATAATTGTTGGGCTATTAAAACAGATACAATGTTCAAAGGTAAAAATGCTCTTGCAGTAGTACTATCAAAAAACGGAGAAGAAGAAGACGCAGTTATGCATATTAAAAAATCATTTCAAATGTTAGGCGGAAATACGCTAGAACAATTAACAGGAATGATTAAAGATGAAAATGAAATAATGTCAAATCCAACATATATAAAAATAATAGAAAAGAAAACAGAAGACTTTTATAGAATGATTAATCAAAAAAGATCAACTCTACCTACAAAATATAATTACATAAAAAATAATAGTGGGCAAAGTCAAATTACACATCAAATAATCAAAAACGATGACACTATAAGCATGTCAAAGATTATAAAAAAAGAAGAAAACAAGATAGTAGAACAACCTAGTGTGATTAATTATGATGAGTTTGAAAAAAAACAAGAAAACGATATTTTAGAAATAACGAAGTTATTTAAAGAAAAACTAGTATCAACAACAAATGATAATTATAGAAAAATACGAAATTCTCTAACTAAAAGTTTCGTAAAAGAAGAAAGTAAAGATTTAAATGTTATATATCAAGTTCATATAAAAGGACCTGAAGATGTAGATGTGGTTATAAAAATAAATAATGGAAACTTATCATTTGACCAAGGAATAGAAAATCAGCCAGATCTTACAATAACAATTGATGAAAAAGCAATTGAAGAGATAGTTACTAAAAGCAAGAGTATGCAAAAAGCCTTTCTTCGAGGTGATATAACTGTGAAAGGGTCAGTAATTCTGTTACATAATTTTGATAAATTATTTAAGTTAGATTAGCCGTATTAGGCACGTTAAAAAATAACTAGTCAGTATGATAGTTATTTTTTTATTGGATAACAAGTTCTAAGCATCAATGGAAAAAAACTCCCACCGATGCTTAGAACTCTATTTATTCAGCTTTTAAACTTTAGGCATATTAAAAACTATTTTTTTATAAAAAGTTGTACAAAAACTTTTCCGTAACGTTTATCGTTTACTATACCAATTCCGATAGTATCATAATTTTTACTTAGAATATTTGCTCTATGGCCAGCACTGTTAAGAAGTGCTGTCTCAGCTTTTTCAACAGTAGAATTACCAGCAATATTTTCGCCAGCAGCAGTATAAGTTATGCCAAACTTCTTAAGCATTTCAAATGGGGTACCATAAGTTGGTGAATTGTGGCTAAAGTATGAATTATCAGACATATCTTGTGCCTTAGTTCTAGCAACTTTAGCAAGATTAGAATCTACTTTAAGCGGGTTCAAACCATTTTTTTGTCTTTCTGCATTAACTAAATCAACCATCTTTTGTTCATCTGCTGAAATTGTAGTTGGTTTAGGTGCAGGTTTAGGTGTGGATGTATCAGTTGGTGGATTATGATATTTAAATGGGCGTGTATATGTGCTAGAAATAACTCCTACTGAATTATCAGGTAGATGTACAACGTACCAGCCTGCAAGAGCACCCATAACATCAATTTTTTGTCCTTGGCTTACATGATTTATTATGGGAAAAGCTGTAGAAGGACCAGTTCTAACGTTTAACTTATAAGCTGTAATTTCAACTTGACTTATGTTAATCCATTTGTAAACGTATCTTTCTTGAGCGTAAACACCATCATTATAGCCTGCAAAAACAAAATTAAAAATTAAAACTATACAACAGGTAATCATTATTACTTTACGTTTCATTACATCACTTCCTTAGACTTTGATATTAAAATTATTTGTTATAATAACTAAATATATACATGGTAAATAATAACAATTAATTCTTAGGCTGACTAAGTGGAAGTGAAATAGTAAAAGTACTACCTTCATTTATTATGCTGTTTATAGAAAGTTGCCCATTATGCCTTTTAAGAATTTTATTTACAATAGATAATCCTAATCCGGTTCCTTGTTCTTTTGTTGTGTAAAAAGGGTTAAGTATTTGTTCTATAGTACATTCAGACATTCCGCATCCTGTATCAATAATTTGTATAGTAGCAAAAGAGCCTACTATATAATATTTTATAGTGATTTTATCACCATTTTTACAAGCCTCTATTGAGTTTTTAACTATGTTAATCAGAAGTTCTTTTATTTTATCAGGTAAACCGTATAAATCAACAGGATAAGGTGGTTCGACTATGTTAAGTTTAATAGATTCACTTAAAGCATAAAGCTCAAAAAATTCAAAAACATTATTCATTAAAGAATTAAGATTAATTAAAGTGAAGTTATCTAGACAAAAATCTACAAAATTTGAGCAATCAGAATAATCATCTAAAGTACGAACAATATAATCAATAGTATTATGAATTTGATTCCAATGTTTTTCATCAATTACATTTGGATTTTTAGCTTCTATTAGTTGAGTGCTTCCTTTTAATACTGCAAGTGGATTTTTAATTTCGTGAGCTAAAGATTTAAGATAAAGATTTAATAATTCAGCAAAATTATTTTTATATATATCTGGATTATTTTTATTTAATGATTCCAATTTACAATCCCCCCTAACGCATAATATAATATATACTCTTATATACCGTATATATCCCGTATATAAGAGTATATATAAGATGAAAATGTTCCCGATCTGTCAAAAAATATTGAAAACTTGCATAATTAACTTTAATATTGTAATATATATCATAATAATGTTAATAATATATAAATTTATAGAAGAGGAGTAAAAATATGAGTGATGACAACTGTATTTTTTGTAAAATAGTAAACAATCAAATAGAAGCTATAACAATATATGAAGACGAAGAGTTCAAAGTATTTCTAGATGTCTTTCCTGCAACAAAAGGGCATGTATTGATTATCCCAAAAGAACATGTAACAAATATTTTTGAGTTAGAGGAAGAAAAAGCAGGAAGACTTTTTATTATTGCAACAAAAGTAGCAAAAACCTTAAAAGAAGAACTTGATATAGAGGGATTGAACCTAGTTCAAAATAATGGGGAAATGGCAGGGCA
>Ga0209013_10002633_pt1 | contig 16156 bp, 14 predicted proteins | sample Cruoilmetagenom2_FD_187291 | JGI IMG/M metagenome (GOLD analysis project Ga0209013, IMG submission 187291) | Oil polluted marine microbial communities from Coal Oil Point, Santa Barbara, California, USA - Sample 2 (SPAdes) (version 2) | ecosystem: Environmental > Aquatic > Marine > Oil seeps ...
CCATCGGACGAAGACCCCCACCAGAAACCGACGACCAACACATGACCCGCCGCCTCCGCGAACGACTCAACGCCCTAAACAACTACCACCTAACCGGCACCCTCGATCCACCCACCTGAGAACGACAACCCCAAACCGTCAACCAAACTGGGGGCAGACCCGTCAGAATGAAGACGATGTTGAGTGCGCGGTTAGGCATGGGCAACTATTATGCGGCCCTTCGAAACGTAGGAATTCGAGGAACTCAGGAGATGATCGAGATACCGTCGCCGAGCAGCTTGGCGCCGAGAACAACGAACAGCACCATCATCACGGTGTTGTTGTTGTCGATGAGCCACTCCCTCATCGACGTGAGCGGTGCATCTGCCTTCGGCCCCATTATCAGGTAGATCGCGACCGGGCCAATAATCGTAATCGACGCCAACAGCACGAAAATCACGAGGACGATGATCTCCTCGCTCGTGTCGAGCCCACTGGACCCAATCGATGCCGTCGCAGCAATCGCCAGGCCGAGGTTCTTCGGGTTGGCCGCAGACAGAATGACCCCCATGCCGAAGGCCTTACCGGAGCTGAAGCCTTCGACCGATGCCATCCAAGCAGGCATCTGCGCCTCCTCGCCCTTCTTTGGTCGCTTGGTCCACTGCTTCCATCCGAGGAAGAGAAACAACGCGCCGAGCGCGATCTTGATGTACCCGCTCGTATCGGACGGTTGACCCGACGACGTTTCGAGCCCAAGAGCCAGAACGATCAGACCCGCACCCATCAGCCCGATGAGCCACCCAGAGAGAAAGCTCAAGCTGTTCGCCGTTGCCTTGTTGCTCAACAGCATCAAGATGACGGCAATGATGGGAATGGGACTGATGGCAATACCGATCGCGAAACTGAGTATCTGTCCGATTGCCGCGCCCATTAGTTCTCACCGATCTCAGATTCGGTCGGCCAATACTGACGGCCGATCCACCGTGCCCACTCTCTTTCAATGTACCCGCGTGCACGGGGGGTGGCCATCCGGTTCTGGCACGATCGCGAACACAACTTGGGATCGTCGATGTCAAATGTGCGTCACGTGCTGCGGAAGTCCAGACCTTCGAAGTCACCGGAGTCGCGCCAATCTCTGATGTAGTCGAAATAAGCCACCGGACCATCGGGGTATCCAAGAGAGTTGAGCCGAGCGCCCGGTCCGACATCTTGGCCTTCGTTGTTGTAGTAGCCCGGAGTGCAGGTCTGGTCGCCACCGAACGAGCGACCACCGGTCTGGAGCTTGGCCAACCAGGCCGATTCGGCTGCTTCGCTGACCTCGACTGCGGCAGCCCCGACATCCTCCGCGTGGGCGATGACGGATGCAATCGTTGCACCCGCCTCCGTGAGGTTGTGGGGAATATTCGAAATGAGGTTGGCGCCCTGGGCGGGTCCGACGACGAAGACGTTGGGGAAGTTGTGCACGTGGATGCCGTGCATACTTCGCATCCCGTCTGCCCAGTGGCCGGACAGCTTCACGCCGTCTCGACCGGTCATGTCGAAACCCGCACGACGAGTGAACCCCGTGCCGACCTCGAACCCGGACGCGTAGATCAAGCAGTCGAGTTCGTAGTGGACCCCAGCGACGACAACGCCGGCCTCGGTGATTTCCTCGACCCCTTTGCCATCGGTATCGATGAGGTGCGTCCCAGGAGTGTTGTATGACTGCAAATACTGATCGTGAAAGCACGGTCGCTTGCAGAGTTGCCGATACCAAGGTTTGAGCGCTTCGGCCGTAGCCGGATCCTCGACGAGCTCGTCGACCCGGGCCCGAATTTCGGTCATCTTCTCGTCGTCGCTCTCGTGGTACGCACGCAGGAACCCCTCCGGAGTGAGGTCTGGATCAGGCGCAGAGAGGATGTGGTCGCGAATTCGCTGAGAGATGTCGGTCCAGCCGTCCTTGACGAGATCCTCGTCGGCAAAGCCTCCCGTCTGCAGCGTTGTGAAGTTCAACAACCACTTCTGCTGCCAACCGGGTTCGAGCGTCGCAAACCACTCTGGGTCGATCGGCTCGTTGTTGCGCACATCAATCGAAGAAGGTGTGCGCTGGAAGACGAACAATTCACCACAAGCAAGCGCCAGATGAGGAATGCACTGCACCGATGTCGCGCCGGTGCCGATGATGCCGACCCGCTTGTCGGCGAGTTTGTCCATCTTCGCGCCCGCCGGGTCGCCGCCGGTGTAGTCGTAGTCCCACCTACTCGTGTGAAAGCTGTGTCCTGTGAACGACTCGATTCCGGGGATCCCGGGAAGCTTCGGACGATGAAGCGGTCCCGGACCCATTGCGATGTACTTCGCGCGCATCTCATCGCCGCGATTGGTGCAGATGATCCAGCGTGAAGACTTCTCATCCCACTTGGCGTCGGTCACCTCGGTCGAAAGACACGCGTTCTCATAGAGCCCGTAGTGATTGGCGATGCGCTGGCAGTGTTCGAGGATCTCAGGTGCATGGGTGTACTTCTCGGTGGGCATGTGCCCGGTTTCCTCGAGCAGCGGCAGGTAGATGAACGCCGCCGTGTCGCACTGGGCGCCCGGATAACGATTCCAGTACCACGTGCCACCGAAGTCGCCGCCCTTCTCGATAATCCGCACATCGTCGATCCCGGCCTGCTTCAGCGCGGCACCGGTGACAAGGCCCGAGAAACCGCCTCCGATGAATGCCACCTCGACCTCATCGAACAAGGGCGCCCGCTGCACGACCTCGAGGTAGGGGTCATCGACATAGTGCGCGAATTGACCCTCTACTTCGATGTATTGATCGTTGCCGTCAGGACGTAGGCGCTTGTCACGTTCGGCAATATATTTCGCGTGAACGGCATCAAAATCGATGTCATTGGCCGACACTCCTGGTGAGGATCCGTCAGTTGTCGTCACGATTCACAGTCTGGCATTGCACACTCTGGCAGCCGCAGACGAGCTGGACGGCAAGTCGAGGATGCGATCTCGACATAGTGGAACGATCTACCGTGCAGGGAGCAACGAATGGAGACCAATGAGCGACAAGCCAGACAGCTGGACAATCAACTACTTGCCCCCCGAAGGCGGACGCTACACGGGGAAGCTCGCGGTCACCGCAAATGGATTGCGATTCGAGTCGCTGTACGAGTCGAGCAACAAGACCGTTGTCAAGGCCATCTTTCTCGATGTCGCAACGTTCACAGCAGCCGGTGGTCACACCGTCTACCGCTACTCCAACGACGAGGAAGCGACTGTCGATCTGCCGGCCGCCGAGATCTCCGAGGTCAAGGCAGCCAGGAAGGGCTTGATGAAGCGAGCGGTGGTCACCATGGTCAACGGCGAAGAGTTCGTATTCGACTATGGAATGCTGTCGGTGAAGAACCTCGTCGCCGCAATCGACGCGGTTGCAGGGCAATAGGGCCAGGAAACCGCACCCAATCGACCGCGTCGTGTTGCCGGATGCTCGCGACGGAGACGTGTACGGGCCGGCTGTCAACGTCCCGAGCCGGTTGGGGAAACGTCCCGGCTACGCATCAGCGACCGGGGCACTCACTTCGAGTTCGGGCAACGGCCGGATCGCCATCGCGCTGGTGCGACCGACACCTTTGAGGTCCAGCGACCGGCGAATCATCCGCACTTCGATGTCTTGACGATCACCAAACTCTTCCCCTTCGACTCGGGGGAGCACGATGCTGTCCGGTCGTGCCACGGCCGTGAGACGGCTGGCGAGGTTGACGGTCGGCCCGAATATGTCTCCACCAACAGGAATTGTCGGCCCATAGGCCAGCCCGCAATGGATCGAGGGCACGATCTCGATTGACCGGAGCTGAACGATCAGATCGAGGGCGATGTCGACGCCGTCCTCGAGGTGCTCGGCGACGAACATCACCTCATCACCGATGAACTTCACGACACGGGCCTCGTGACTGGAAATCACTTCGAAGGACGTCGTTTCGAACGTCTCGATGATCTCGGCGATTTCCTCGCTACTGGCCTTCTTGCTGAGTCGGGAGAATCCAGACAGGTCGGCGAAGCAGACTGCTTGGAGCCCATCAGACTCCCTGACCGTGAGCTGTCGGGCGAGAGCCGCCAGTAGGTGCCTACGCCAGACGTAGTTCATCGTGCGTTCTAGAAAACTCAGAACACTGGCCTCGCCGCCATCGACGACCGGACGCGGAACCTCGGTCGGCTGGCCTTGCGCGAGCATCGCAGCCGGCGCGTCCGGCATGACTTCGAGCTGCGCCTCCACAAGACGCGAAAGAGACGCGCCAGTAACGCGCGCCAGTCGCAAGACGTCGTCGTCACTCACGGCTCCCGCCGCTATGAACGCCTGGAGGTGTTTCACGATGTCGACGTCTTCAGGGCCGAAGGCAATCTCGTCATCAGCAACCTCCGGGAATCCCAAGGCTCGCCACCAACGCACCGACTGCGACGAATCGACTCCACCGAGAGCCGCCACACCGGCACGCGTCAGCGAAGGAAACTCGAGCCCTGCGAGCCGATAGATATCTTCCAGGTCACCCTCGTACGGGGTGCTGTCCGGGCTCGGCATAGACCCCATCATGCCCCAGGGCCGACATGTAATGCGCGAACCGAAACCACCCGCGCGCCAGTCTGCAACACTGTGTCAATGTCCGACGCCGACGAGGTCTTCCGACACGGCGAGCGCTCGATGGCGAATGACCAGGCCACCGACCCCGCGAGCCTGGCACGGCATTTCGGTGGGGGCGACGATCTACTTGCACTCTGGATCGCCGAACCGTACGTCGACCTGGCGCCCGAAATTGTTACCGCTCTGCAGGCACGGGCTGGCCGCGGGTGGTACGGCTACGAAACGCGACCGACTCGAATCATTGACACGTTCTGGTCCTGGATGACAACACGCCACCAATGGAACGACTCCGGCCTGTCGACAATGGTCAGCCCGAGCGTCGGTACTTCAATTGCTGTCTTGATCGATCAACTGACTCATCCCGATGATGGCGTCATCCTGCAACCGCCGGTATTCACTGACTTCAAACCCCTCGTCACCTCGGCAAACAGAACCGTCGTGCGCAACTCGTTGACCCTCACCGACCAGGGCTACCGCATGGACCTCGAGGATCTTGAGGCGAAAGCAGCCGACCCGCGCAACACCGCGATGATCTTGTGTAACCCGCACAACCCGGTTGGCCGCGTCTGGACCAGCAACGAGCTGACCGAGGTCGCAGCAATCTGCGAACGACACGAAGTCTTCGTGATCGCCGATGAGATCCACGCGGATATCACCATCCCACCGTTCGAGTTCACCCCTTTCGGCTCGGTCGCAGTCGGATCTGACCTCCGGTGGGCCGCACCCCACGGTCCGATCAAGACCTTCGGGCTTGCTGGTGTCTGCGACACACTCGTGGTGACCAGTAACGACCAGGTGGCTTCACTCTTCGAGGAACGGAGTTCCCAGCTTCACTTGGCCCGTAACAACGTCTTCGGTCTCACCGCGTTCGAAGCGGCCTACCGTGACGGTGGGCCTTGGCTCGATGATTTCCTCGAGCTGGTGTCGGCCAACAGTGCGCTGCTCCGCGACCAACTCCCCCACGGCATCGAACTCGTCGAACTCCAGGGCACGTACCTTGCCTGGCTTGATTGTCGCCAACTCGACATGGGCGTGCCGGAACTGGCCAGTTGGTTGGCCACCTCCGCCCGGCTCGGACTCAGCCCCGGGCACTGGTTCGGGCGCGAAGGCGCAGGCTTCGCGCGCATGACGATCGCAGTACCAACCAAGCAAATCGAGATCGCCATCGATCGACTGACCCAGGCGGTTCCCTAGCGCGCTTACCCGGCGACCCCCTCGTCAGAAACGACGATCGTTGGTTTTCTTCTTCGGCGGAGCCTTGAACGGCGCTTCGATGAGCATCTCGAAACGTGCATCGTCAGGCTGCTTCGGCTCATTCAACTGCTGCAAATAGCGCTTGATAGCGGCCCGCGCCGGCGCGACGTGGGCACCCTTCATTCCCGCCGACCGGCTCATTGCGTCTTTGGCCTTCGCGACTCGTTCCTTACGAAGGGCCTTCTCCTCGTCCGAGTAAACCCGAGCCGCCTTGTTGGCACGCGCATCCTCCGCGGCTCGCCGGGAGGCCTCCGACTCTTGAAGCGGTGTTTGTCTGGATGAGTTTGCCATGTTCGTGATCCTTTATCTCTGGGAACCCGGACGATATCGGGCATCCGCGAAGAGGCTCGCTGCATCTCGCCGTTTGCGCAGTGACTGAACACGCTCGGCACGCTTCGCGCGCAGTTTCTCACCCCGGCAGTATTCGAGCGGGTCGAAGTCATCTGGGTCTGGCGGAATGCGCTCCGGATCGACCAGTTTTTCACCCATGAACATCTCGGCGATGAGTGGCCGGTCCAGGATGTCGCTCGCGCAGAAGACGCCGCCGGTCATCGCCCCCGCGATGCCGTGGCCTCCAACGGTATTGGCGCCTACGACCCAGAGACCGTCGATCTCGGTCCGGTACTGCGGCCGGTTCTCGCCGATCTGCTCCGGCGAGTGCATGTATCCGTAGCTCGTGCCCTCGCTACTGCGGATGTACCGCTCGTGAGAGAGCGTGGTGGCCATCTCGACATGCACAATCTTGTCTCGGAAGGGGCCAAGCACCTTTTCGGCGGCGTCGAGCAGGCGCTCGGTGAGCTCTTCCTTGCGCTTTCGGTAGGTCTCGTCGCGCCGATAGGAACCACCATCGGCAGGCCCAGTATCGATGCCCCAGTAGTCGTACCCCCGCGGTGAGAGAGTCATGACCTGGAAGTTGGTGTGGCCAGGGGGGCAGAGTTCGGCGTTGTCAGGGTCCTTGCGTGACGCAAGCGCCACATAGGCAAACGGCATGTCGCCCGGTGGCATTTCTCCTCGGTCTAGATCGGCGTAGGTCTCGTCGGTTCGATAGTCGGGGAACACGAAGTAGTTCGTGTTGGGGCCTTCGAGAACTTTGTCGACCACGACGTACACGCACACGAGACCGAGCGTCATCTTCGCCTGCTGCGCCCAGGACGTAGTACCTGGAGCAACATGGTCGGCGCCCACGAGGTTCTCGATGGTGCGTCGATAGTCGGCGTTGCTCACGATGATCGGTGCCTGAAGCTCCTTCCCGGACTCCAGACGCACGCCCGTTGCACGCCCGTCTTCGATCGTGACGCGGTCCACGGGCGACAGCGTGCGCACCTCACCCCCGCAGGCCTCGATTACCTGCATCAGCCGGGCCGGGATCATCTGACCACCACCCTCTGGGTAGTAGGCGCCACCCATGTAGTGACCGATTAGACGCGCATGCATGACGGTGGCTGTCTGACTCGGCCCACCGGCGTACAGACCGGACCAGTGATCCAGGACGGCGCAGGCCTGAGCCGACAGTTCGCTCTCCTCGAAGAGTTCCGACAGCGGACGCATCGCCCATTCGTCGTAGGTGGGTCGATCCTCACCGAAGACCATCCGGCCCTCTTCGGCAACCGCGCGCAGCACGCGCAAGCAGCGGTTGATTCCCGCTCGCTCGTTCGGGAACTGGTCGATCAGCCGCTGCTCGTATTCTTCCCAGCTAGCCGGGACCCGGAAGGTGAAGTCGGGGAAGCTCAGTGTGTCGAAGCCATCGCGATCGAGTTCGCGAAACTGCATTCGTTCGCCAACACCGAGGCCATTGAAAATATTGGTGAACAGCCCATCGGGGCCGCATTCACCTATGTAGTGAACACCGACGTCGAATTCGTACCAATCATCTCCATGGTGGCGTCGAAAGACCTGGGTGTTCCCACCCGCGACATCGTGTTGTTCCAGCACCAGCACTCTCTTGCCCGTCGACCCCAGACAAGCGGCCGTGGTAAGCCCGCCCGGCCCGGAACCAACCACGATTGCATCCCATTGCTCAGACTTCATGAGTCTTACCCTTCAGTGTTCGCGAGCGGCTCGCCACTCTTCGTAGGTGACGGTCGGCAGACCATCGGCCTTCCACCCAACGATTCCGGTCTCGATGTGGGAGACATTGCTGAGCCCCATGTCATTCAGCGTCTTTACGGACAAACTTGTCCGTCCGCCAGATCCTCAATAGAAGATGAATTCACGATCCTCAGCGAAAATCGGCTTGTGGTACGGCGACCCGGGATCAACCCAGAACTCGAGCATGCCGCGCGGTGCGTGGTGGGCACCGGCGACTACACCGTCTCTCTGGAGTTCACGCACGTCACGGATGTCAACCAGCAACGCGTTCTCTTGTTCCGCGCGCCGCAACGCCTCGGTCGGACTATGACCGGTGATCTCCTCTCGCGCTTCGGCGATCAATTTCTCAACGGACTTCATGATCTTTCCCCTCAGGCCTGGGATAGCTGGGTCTATTGCCTTTCATCATCGCGCTGGACCAGCCCGACCACCGAAGTGGAAGACCGTGCCCAATCGTCCGGATGATTCAGGGATCGACATCGAACTTCAGTCCTCGTACATTTCGAAGTGATCTGCAGCAGGGACCATCTCGAGGAGGACTTCAGCGTCGAAATCATAGTATTTCGCAACGCTGATGTCGGCCCCGGCGAAGGCCTCGATCGACTCCAACGAATCCCAGAAGGTCAGCATCAAGAACTCGGCACGATCTTCATGAAGCCGTCGCAGCGCGAATGCACCGCGGTTTCCATCGGTTGAGCGGTAGTCGGGGATGGCGACTTTCCGCATCCGCTCCAAGTATTCGTCCGAACGATCGAGTGGGACTTCACCCTTCCAGATCCGGGCAATCATCATGAGGTCCTTTCGTGCGACTGAGCGGCTGACACATGTTGCACTATGCCACGCCGACTCAACGAACCACCTCGAATGCCGCCGCCCCGGCCATCCGGTCTCGGCAGCCAATTCGTTCGGTTGGAATCGACTTGTCAATCGTCATGCTCGTCCCTCGCGGCTCTCCTCATCAAGATCGCGGTTTGAGCAGGTGTGAGCCGTGCAGTGGCAGGCTGCGTCCACGATGACACTCCATCAACTCAGCCGAACGACATACACTTCCAGCAGCAATGAAGTTCGTTTCGGACACCGATCACTCGCAGCAGCGCGGGCCACGGTTCAACGCCGCGCTCGCCGCCATTCTGATCCTCCCGCTGCTCGTCTTCGGCATGGCCGCCGCCGATCCAGAAGGCGAAGCGGAGGGTCTCGTAATCGGAAAAGAAATCACCCTGCCCGCGGCCGGGCCACTCGGCCCGGTGACAGTATTGGGCGACTCGGTGCTGCTGGGTTCGGCGCTCTGGGGCCCGACGCTTCCTGACCAACTCCAAGAACGCGGCTGGGGGCCGATCCGGTTCCGGGCTGCCGTCGGCTACAAGGCGGGGCCGCCGACCAACGACCTCAGCGCCGGATGGTGGATCAATTCCTGGAGAGCGGCGGGGTGGGACGCGCCGAACGTGATCGTGAACCTCGGCGCCAACGACTCGGGGATCTGCCAGACCAACATCACCTGCTCGCGCCGCCGCATTCTCGACGTCGTCGACACGATCGGCCCTGGTCATCGAATCTGGTGGCCGATGGTGACTCGCGCCCCGGGCCACGAGAGCGAGGCCGTTGCCTGGAATGCGGCCCTACGGCAGATTGCCGCTGAACGCATTGACTTCTTCACGTGGGACTGGCCAACAGAGATGGCCACGGGGGGCTACGCGAGCAACGACAACACTCACCTCGATGCCAACGGGTATCGACGTCGCTCACAACTGATGGCGACCATTTTCACGACCGACGTTGCCCGCTCCACTCGGGTGGCTGGCGACGCCGCGCTCCCCGCGCCGGCTGCGAAGCCGAGTACGTACTTGCCACTCACTCCAGCGCGGGTCGTGGACACGCGCCTTGATCCACCGGGCCGGCGGCCTGCCGGCACCGAGTTTGCGGTTGACTTCGGTGAGCTCATTCCGCCCGGAGCGACGGCGGTGGCGGTCAACCTGACCGCGGCCGAGCCTTCCGATGCGGGCTATCTCGCTGCCGGGCCGTGTGGTTCGCCCATCGGCGGTTCCGTCGTCAACTTCACTCGCGGTGTGTCCCGCGGTGCGATGGCGGTGATCCCCCTCGGTGCTGCCGACGATGTATGCATCCTCAACAGCTCCGATGCCGATGTCGTCGTGGACCTCCAGGGCGTGTTCTTGGAGGGTGCAGCGGCGAGCGGGTTCAATCCGCTCGACACGAACAAGCGCCTCGCCGACACCCGCTCTTCAGGCCGGACCAGCAGGCTCGTCATCGACACACCTCCTGGCGCAGCAGCAGTTGCCGTCAACCTCACCGTCGTGAACGCTGCTGGACGTGGCTGGCTTCGTGCCGTTCCGTGCGGAGCCGACACCAGCGTGTCGAACGTCAACTTCGGGTCATCGGAAGCAGTCGCCGGCTCGGCATTCGTGTTGACGTCGGACGAGGACACGATCTGCGTCGAGACGAACGTCTCGGCTGATGTCGTAGTCGACCTAACCGGCACGTTCGACTCCGTCGGCCTTTTGTTCGTTCCGGTCCCCCCGAGCCGGATGCTCGACACGCGGAAAGCGATCGGTGGCTGGTCGCCGATTCACGGTTCGGGACAGACCCTCGACGTGCGAGTCACGCCGGACCACGCTGAGGCGGTCACTGGCACGGTGACGATGGTCTCTCCTGTCGCCCGCGGCTACCTGGTCGGACATTCCTGTGGCTCGACCCCTCCGACATCTTCGGTCAACGCGGGTGCCGCTCAGGTTCTCGCCAATTCGCTCACGACCGGTGTTTCCGACGATGGGCGGCTATGTCTGTTCTCACTACCCGCGACCCAGTCGCTGTTCGACGTGACAGGTTGGTGGATCAAGTGATTCCGCACGGCACGAGACCGGCCCGCCAGGTCGCGTTCCTTTTTGCTGCCGTTCTCGTTTGCGCAGCGTCGGTGCTTGCGCCTCCGACTGCCGATATCGCTCACGCCGCGCCGCCCGAGCAGCGCGTCACTCTGTTCAGCGATTCCGTCGGGCTGGGTGCGGCAGGAGCTTTGCGAAACGCTTTTCCAGCTGACTGGGAGGTGAACACCTTCGGCACACCCGCCTACATGGTCGAGATGCTGCGCGATGGGCACGTGATCCCCCAGCTGACCTCCAACCGTTCGATAATCGGCGACCACGTTGTGATCGCCGGCGGGTACAACTATCCGTACTGGGACCCTCAGCGCTTCGACCGCTCGATCGATTCAATGATCGCCACGCTCACCAACGCCGGTGTGAAGAACATCTACTGGGTGACTCTTCGTGAGGTGAAACCGGAGTACATCTCGGCGTCCGCCTGGAATCAAGTTCAGCCGTATTATTGGTATTTCCCGACGGTCAACGACCACCTCGAACGCGCGGCCGCGCGGCACCCCAACCTCACCCTCGTCGACTGGGCAGCGGCAGCCGACAGGACCGGGCTCACGTATGATGCGATCCACCTCAACCCGACTGGGGCCGCGCTGTACAGCAGCCTGATCACCGCGGCGGTCAGCAACTCCGAGACCCGCCTCGACAACGGAACCGTCACCCGGATACACGTCTCCGACGACCCGTCGACCGTGGCAGCTGCCATCAACATGACCGCCACCGGGACCCGTGCCAGGGGCTGGCTCGGCGCCTACCCGTGCGACGGAGACCAACCCAACGTCAGCAATCTGAACCACGCTCGCGATCACACGGTCGCGGCCGCGGCGATTGTGCCGGTCGGGCCGAGCGGGGACATCTGTGTGTTCAACCAAACGTCGTCGCAGCTCATCATCGATCTGTTCGGCCTGTTGGATGACACGGCCGATCTCGGCGACTCGATCCCGACTCGTCTGCACGACAGCCGCCTACTGGGTGCGCGCCAACCCGCGCTGACCGAACTCGAATTGCACGTTGCCGAGCCCGGAATCAACGCCGTGGCGCTCAATCTCACCGCCTTATTGCCCGAGACGAGCGGTTTCGTGACCGTCCAGGAATGCGGCTTGACCACCCTCGATACTTCGAATGTCAACGTCAGACCCGGAAGTGTGACGCCCAACCTCGTGATGGCGAAGCCCGACGCCGACGGCAACGTGTGCATCACCGCATCGACCACAACCCATCTCGTCATCGATCGGTTTGCGTCCTTCGCGAACGAAGCAGTGATCAACCTTGTTCGCCCAGACCGCGTGACCGATACGCGGGTCGACGGCTCCGAACGCAGAGCCGGCCGTGTCGCCCGCTTCTCCGTCGAGGACACCGGGCTCGACACAGGCTCAGAGATCACCGGAGTCCTAATGAACCTGACGATCGTCGGAGCGGACGACCGTGGTTTTGGAACCGCATATCCATGCGACGACGGGCGCTCGGACACCTCGAACATCAACTACGCAGCAGGCCAAACAATCGCCAACTTCGCATTGGTGCAACCTGACGCCGACGGCGAGATTTGCGTGTATTCGCACGTCGCAGCCGACATCTTGATCGACGTGATGGGGTCTACCGGACCCGGGTTCGAAGGAGTCGGCCCATTGAGGCTGTTCGACTCCCGGAACTGATACCAAAGTCTCACACTTACCGACACCCACCCCCACCTACACCCACCCCTACCTATCGACAGGTAGATGCAGCAGCACGCAAGTCGCCCCTGAATGCCTTCAGAAATCGAGGAGCCCACGCACGTAGGCCGCCTGCCCGAGATGCTGAAGACTGTCGTCGGCGATGCTGATCAGCCGTACGCCGAGAGTGACGGGCGGGTCCCATCTGCGATCGACTATCCGGTCGAGATCAGCTGAGGTGATGTCTCGCAGAATTGACCGGGTCCGCCGATCGACAGCGTCGAGGTACTCCATCAATACTCCGGGACGATCAGGCCGGACGGCCAACACCTCCTCCGGCGAATGGCCATAGCCGATGTTCGACGGGTCCGGCGCTAGGCCGAAATGGTCGACCCAATTGCCCTCGACCCAGATCTGATCAGCATCGAGGATCTCTGACACGTGATGGTCCTGGACTCGTGCGAGATGCCAGACAAGCCACCCGATGGGGTTCGCGCCATCGGCGGGTTGTTCGGCCAACTGAACAAGGTCCAGCCCCTCGACGACATCTCGCGCCAAGGGCCGAATTCGGCCATAGAGCTCGAGGAGTAGCGCGGCGACATCCATACCGTCATTCCATCACAGGAATCGCGGTACACCCAGGGTTGGGGTCAGGATTGTGACGTACCGGCGATCGCGTCTCGGTAGATGGCCTCGACCCGCTCTGCGATCTGTCTCCAGTCGTACTCGCGCTCGATCAAAGACCGACCGCGCCGCCCACGGATCCGACGCTCCGTCTCATTGCTCGCCGCATCGATGAGTGCAGCTGCCAGACTCGCCTGATCATCGGGCGTTACCATCCACCCGTTGGGCCTGTCCGGCTCGATGTTGACGAATGACAGTGGCCCACCCGAACGCGTAGCTATAACCGGCAGGCGAGAGGCCATCGCCTCGAGGTACACCTGACCGAACGGTTCGTCAACGGACGGTGCCACGAATATGTCGGCGCAGTTCAGCGCCACCGAGAGGTCGTCATGGCCACGCCAGCCGGCGAAGAACACCCCTTCGACCCCGAGCGATGACGCCACCGTGTGCGGGTGCTCTCCCTCCCACTCCCCCGGGTAGCCACCCCAGATCACCAACGGGGGCGCGGCCGCACCCAGGGATTTGCGAACTTCGGCATAGGCCCTGATGAGCAGCGGCACCCGCTTGAAGGCCAAGAAGCGCCCCACATACAACAAAACCGGCAGCGGGTTGCCCGTCTCGGCATCGACAAATCCGTTCTGCACGTCGTTCGCCGAATACCCGACTGTGCCGGGATTGCCAGACTCGTCCCATCCACATGGATCTTCCACCAGCCATCGATGCCAATTGGCCAGGCGTTCGCTGCTTGGAAGCTTTTCGTTGGAGAACAATCCGAGATCGACACCGTTGGGCATCACCACGATCGATTCAGCTTCCACGCCCAGCAGGTCGGATGCCAGAACACGATCGGCCGCAGATACGACGACCAAACGACTCGCTCGCCGCGCGGCCGCGACGAGCCGCTGCTGCCATTCGCGCGCATACGGCCACGACTCTGCGCCGACCGCACGGATCTCGTCCAACATCTTCAACTCTGTGCCATGTAAGTGGACGACCACAGGAACGTCCCCGAACGCGAGTACCGCGTCGTTCACATGGGTCAGGTGATGAACGTGGTACAGATCGGGTCGGCCCACCTTCTCGAGCAGCAAGCGCCAAGCTTCAACCTGATGCCAGTACTCGTCATCATTCAATGTCGCAAACACTCGATCCGGCACATCGGGCCGATCCTCGAAGGAAGGATGCATCGGAACTGGGGCCGCCATCGGGTCGCGGCCCCGCCCGTGCCACGCCACCGCCTCAGTGAAATCGAGCGCTTCGACGTGGAGTCGGTCAAAGAATGTCGCGGCATTCGAAGACGCGCCCGGCGGCCCCAACGATCCGCAACACACCGTCACCGAGTCGCCACGATCGACGAGCGCCCCTGCGAGATAACGCACCACCTGAGCCGAGCCTCCCCGCGGATAGAACGCCAGCGTCATCACAACTTTCAACGACTTGGTCACGGTTTGCAGTCCTTCGCAGGCTCGAGGCTCGGCTGAGAGGTCTCAAGCGTAGTTCCGGGCCACAACGGGACCGGTGCGCGATGACCACACCCATGCGGATACACCCCCCTTGGATAGGTCGGCTAGCGGATCTGTCTCGCTGATTTCTCGTAGTGACCTATGGTTAGACATGGCTCGGTGTTCATTCGTCACTGTGGAATTGGCTCGCTTCAGCGACCTGAAATCGATGGAGGGCATTGATACAAGTGCCACGGCAGGTCACCCCCGGATGTGGGCCGTTGGCGCCGATGAGCCCGATGCGAATGTCGAATTCGGTGCACAGAAGGCTTTCACCTGGATCGGGTTTGGTCTCCATGACGACGAGCGTTCGGCCGTCGAATTGTTCGATGCTGGTGATGGCGCTGCACCATGCTTTGCCGGGGCTGACGAGCGGTGGTCAGGTGTTCTGCAACCGTTCAACCACCGCGGCGAGGTCAATTGGTTGGACCCCGATGAGCCGGGACCAGTTCTTTCGTCTGGGCCCATTCCCGCGGACGGAGAACCGTTTGCGGTGATCACTTCGGTCGGGTGGACACTCGATGATCGGTTCGACGCCGACAAGGCAACCGATTTCGGTCGTGGTGTACTCGAGGTCCGCGCAAGCATGGACTCGGTCGATGGGCTGCTCTCGCACCAGTCCTTCGGCTTCCCGGGCAACTTGGACGTCGATGGTGCGACTGTCACGTTCTGGCGTGACGATGCAGCGATGCGGGCCTTTGCCTATCGACCCGGCATACACAAGACCGAGATGGATCGCTACCGCGAGCGCGACACCGCCGATCGAACGTCGTTCACCCGTCTGCGAGTCCTCAGGTCGAGAGGATCTGTGAACGGAACGAACCCCGTCGTTACGTGACTGACTTACCCTGGAGACTCACCCGGACTGCGTGATCTTATTGCGCACGTACTGCGCAACTTGTTCACGCGTTCGCCGGACCGCGCTCGTCAGCGTTCATGACTTCAGTACCTCGATTCCACCCAGCTCGAAGGCTCTGACCAGCTCCGCCCATTCCTCCTCGGAGAACCTCTTCAACCCGAGCCCGGGTTGGTGGGCTCCGATCATCTCGAGTTTTGCCTCCCCCATGTTGTGATACTCGAGCAGATGGATTTGCGGCCTATTCATCTGGTGTAGGAAGTCAATGGCTGCGTCGATGTTCGCTTTGGTGTCGGTGTAGCCCGGAACCAGAGCCATTCGGAACTCGACCGGAAATCCCCGACTGGCAAGGGTCACGGCGTTCTCAATGATTCTTGAATAACCAGGGCCGAGAAGCCGTTGGTGCAGGTCTGCGTCCATGATCTTCAAGTCGAAATAGATGAGGTCCAGCATGACCAGCGTGGCCTCCCACATCTCCCACATAAAGGTGCCCGAGGTTTCGAGATTGGTGTGGATACCAGCTTCCTGGCAGCGCCTCAGCACCGCGTCCAGGAACCGGAGATGGAGCGTGGGCTCACCACCCGAGAAGGTGACTCCCCCGCCCGAGGACTCGTAATAGGGCCGGTCCCGAGCGATCCGTTTCATCAACTCCGTCGGCGTCAACGTTTCGCCGATCGTTCTGAGGGCATCGTGGGCGCAGGCTT
>Ga0209013_10002634_pt1 | contig 16153 bp, 14 predicted proteins | sample Cruoilmetagenom2_FD_187291 | JGI IMG/M metagenome (GOLD analysis project Ga0209013, IMG submission 187291) | Oil polluted marine microbial communities from Coal Oil Point, Santa Barbara, California, USA - Sample 2 (SPAdes) (version 2) | ecosystem: Environmental > Aquatic > Marine > Oil seeps ...
CTATTTATAATGAAAAAAGCAGGCGGCATTCGTGTTACAGAAGAGGAAGAAATCATGGGCTTGGATATGAGTGAACACGGTAGTTATGGCTATCCTGAACAAATGATTTTAGACCAATCAAAATCTAAGTAATAACTTAATAAATAATGCAAAAGCCTCTGTAATCAGGGGCTTTTTGCATAAAAGGAAGTGTTGATTGTGGAAACATATGAATCGATTAGGGAATGGAAAGATCAACATATCACGGACTTCCTAGATGATACCCTTTCTCTCAATGATTTTCATGATCAAGTAATGCATAAAGTAATGGAAATCGCCAAAAGTAAACTACAAAAAGATGATTATCCTTGTGATTTTACATGGTTTATTACCGGGAGTGGTGGGCGATTTGAACAAGGCTTTATCAGTGACCAAGATCATGGTATCGTGTATGAAATTTCAACCGAAGAAAATGATGCTTATTTTAAGGAGCTAGGAAATGAAATATCATATGGGCTCAATGTGACTGGTTATCCATATTGTCTAGGAAATATCATGAGTTCAAATCCAATCTGGTGTAAGTCATTAAATGATTGGCAAAAACAACTGCAACAATGGATGGAAGACGAAAGTTTCGAAACCATCAGGCAGCTGCAAATTTTTTATGATGCAAGAGTTTTGCAGGGGGAATTTGGCTATGTAAATCAATTAAAATCTTTAATTTATGAGTATCAATTAGCCCATCCATTCCTTCTAAATCGTTTTTCCGCAAATGTTAGTCATGTCAAAAATGTTATAGGGCCGATAGGGCAAATTTTAGTGGAGCGCCATGGTGTTTATCAAGGTTGTGTGAACTTAAAATATGCTGCATTTTTACCGTATGTAAATGCTATTCGTTTACTTACTATTAAAGAGGGCATTTTTGAAACATCCACATTAGCTCGCATGGAACGATTAATTCATTTAAGTAGCTATGAAAAAGTACTCCAAAATTGCAATAGAAATTTTTTGGACTTGTTAAAATATCGTTTATCGTTATTTCGAGTAGCGTCATATTCAGATACTCATTATTTAAATATAGAAAAATTGTCTAAAACAGAACGGAAAGAAATAAAACGAATTTTAAAAGATGGTAAAAGACTACATGATGAAGTAATTACTTTGACTTCTTTATCTAGCAAATAATAGATGCAAGTTGAAATAGGATTCTCTTGCGTATTTGATAAGAAAAAAGGTGATGTCAATGGCATTTGAACCGTTCATGCAAATATTTCGTGGTCTACAAGGAAAACGTTCCAACGTTGCTCTTGGCGATATACAAAATGCGCAACAACTAGCATTTTTGCGGAATTTACAAAAAGAAGTGAATCAAGAAGATTCGCTGAGCATCCCACTAGAAAAGCTAAATGTAGTGGTGTTTGATATTGAAACGACTGGTTTTTCTCCAGAAAAAGGAGATGGTATCATTTCTATTGGTGCAACGAAAATGTGTGGTACCAAGATTCAAGAAGAGGAAGTTTTTTATTCTCTGGTCCAATATGGAAAAGAGATACCGCAAGAAATTGTTCAATTAACAGGCATTACAAATGAGCAGGTAAAGGAAGCAACTCCGTTATCTGAAGTTCTGATCAACTTTCTTCAATTTAAAGAAAGTTGTACGCTAGTCGCGCATCACGCAACTCATGAACGAAATTTCATGCAACATGCCAGTTCAAAATTATTTCGTGCGCCATTCAAGCATCGTATTGTGGATACTTCTTTTCTATTTAAAGTAATCGAACCTAAGATGGATCTTGTTAAGTTAGAAGATTTGTGTGCACATAATAACATTCCAATTGTCGGTCGTCATCATGCACTTGGCGATGCCAAAATGACTGCAAAACTTTGGAGCATCTATTTAGAAAAAGCGAAACAAATTGGCTGTGAAAATTTGCAGGATGTGTATAATCGATTTTCAAGGATTTAAAATTAAGGATAACCCGGCGATAGAGGAGAGGAAAGTGAATCAGTCACTTTCCTCTCCTCTATTTTTTTTTGTAAATAGTGCTAGCCAAAGTGCTGCTTAAGGATATATGAAACCCATGTTCTGTGTACTTTTGTACTTATAACTAGTTACTAAATATAATCATGCATCGAAAAACTTTTCTCCGTCAGCAATCTTTCAAACTTTATGTCTATCATTAGGGTTCTATTTAACTAGCTTATTTGAGATTTATTCTTGGAAATCTTGTTTTTATTTCTATTAACTCGTCCTAAAATCTTTAATCTAGTTCTTTTTTAGTAGGGGTACTGAATATACTTTTTTATAGCTCATATTTTACGAGGGATAAGGAGACTGTGTTTTGGAGGACCTAAAAGATTTTGAACAGCAACAAACCACTTATTATTTGTATCACCACATTGGTAAAAGAACAGCGGATATCATAGCAAGTTTTTCCCTCCTATTGCTCTGTTTTCCTTTATTTCTAATATTTGCAGCAGTTCTGTTCTGTTTTTCTGGGAGACCTATTTTATTTAAGCAGTTACGAACCGGGCGGAATAATAAACCTTTTACTATTTGGAAGTTTCGAACGATGCAACCGACGATTTTGGAGTCCAGTAATCATCAATATGAATGGGAAAGCGAGGTTCCGGAAGACTTTTATTTCGACAAGCCAGGTCATTTAAGAATAACTCAATTAGGAAAAATCTATCGTAAATATAGTATCGATGAAATACCCCAGCTATGGAATGTGTTGAAAGGTGATATGAGTATTGTTGGACCTAGACCAGAAATAATTGAAATCACGAAGCACTACTCATGGGATCAAAAGAAACGGCTGCTTGTAAAACCAGGAATTACAGGCTATGCCCAAGTAAATGGACGATCAACTATTACACATGGGGAAAAAGTCACGCATGATTTATATTATGTGAAGAACTGTTCATTTTCGCTAGATCTGAAGATTTTATTTCGTACGTTAGTGATTGTAGTGACTGGGAAGGGAGCTCACTAATCTTATTTTTCTGGATTAGATGATGAGGACTTTCCATGGAGGAAACTATAACTTTCTACAGATTTATATATACTAAAAAATTCTAAGAAGGGAGTGAAACACTTTTGAAAGAAACGATCAGCCTACAAGAATTATTTAAAATATTGAAGAAACGGATTGTACTAATATTCAGCATACTAGTTATGTCAGTGATGATTACAGGGGTAATTAGCTATTTCTTTCTAAGCCCCACTTATGAAGTAACAACACAAGTTTTAATAAATCAAAAGGAACAAGAACAAAATCAATTCAACACGCAGGATATAGAAACGAACCTTCAATTAATCAACACCTATAATGTCATTATTAAAAGCCCATTTATCCTGTCAAAAGTAATAGATAATCTAGAGTTAAATACCACAACAGAATTACTCTATGAAAAAATTGAAGTTAACAGTGAGCAAAATTCACAAGTTATTAATGTAAGTGTTCAAGATCCTAATCCTATAAGAGCTGTAGATATAGCCAATATGACTGCAGAGGTACTTCAAAATGAAATTCAAACTCTTATGAATGTTGATAATATTACTGTAATATCACCGGCAGTTAATAAAAAAAATATTAAACCTGTATCTCCCAATATTCCTTTAAATTTAGTGATTGCAATAGTAATAGGATTAATGATTGGAGTTGGGATCACTTTGCTGAAAGTGCATTTAGATACCTCTATAAAAACAGAGCAGGATGTGAATGACATACTAGAGCTATCAGTTCTTGGTCTCGTTAGTCCCATTACTCAGAAGAAATCTATAGGTTCAAAAGAATTGAGGAGTCTTAGAAAGCAGAGGAGACATAAAAGTGTTTAAAAAGAAGCAAATCAAAACTGCGAGGAAACTTGAGACAAGCACTAATCCTAAATCAATTGTAGCCGAACAATTTCGTATGGTCCGTGAGAATATAAAATTTGCTATGAAGGAAAAGAAACTGAGTACACTTTTAGTCACTTCTGCTTCTATGGGGGAGGGGAAATCGACGATAGCAGCAAACATTGCTATTTCTTTTGCGCAAGAAGGTAAGAAAATACTTCTGGTCGATGCTGATTTAAGGAAGCCCACGATGCATTACACATTTAATACACTAATTTCTCCCGGAATAACTAATCACTTAATGAGTCGATGGGGCATTGAACAAATTGTTAAAGATACTGGAATTAAAGGATTAACTTTAATAACATGTGGCCAGATTCCTTCCAATCCATCTGAACTCCTGGGATCGAATGTTATGGACGCCTTTATTGAAAGTATGAAATTAAAATATGATCTTGTTATCTTTGACGCTCCACCAGTCCTTTCTGTTGTGGATGCACAAATTTTATCAAATAAATGTGATGCAACAATTATTGTCATCAGTTCCGGAACAACAGATAAAGGAAACAGTGTAAAAGCAAAGGAAGCACTTCAAGCTTCAAATGCGAATATTCTTGGGGTAATTCTTAATAATTTCAAAATAGAAAAAGATCATTACTATTATCAATACTATGGAGAAGCGGAATAGTAATATGTCATTTTTCTATTCTTTTGAATTAAGTTATGTAAACACATCCGTCTATCTTATCCACTCAAGATGAACGTAGTCGCTACATGAAACAATTATTTCAATATCTAAAATATAGGATATGTACAATATTGTTATTTCAAAGTCGGGAACAAGGACTGAGCCAGTCATTAATTTTCGTGTTTTGATGAAATATATATAATTTAAAAGAGGGTTATAGTTTGAAGAAAAAAAGTATTGTACTTTTAAGATCAAACCCTGTAGATCCTGATTCAAGGGTTGAAAAGGAAGCTAATAGCCTTATTAAGGCAGGATATGATGTTAAAATTGTTGCATGGGATAGAGATTTTAAATACAAAATAAAAGAATCATTCTTAGAATTGAGCGATGGAAGAGTGAAAATTTATAAACTAGGTATTCCTTCTACCTATGGTGAAGGAGTTAAAAACCTAAAACCCTTTTTAATATTTCAATTCCGTCTACTTTTATGGTTATTTAAGAATCGAAAAAAGTATCATATAATTCATGCTTGTGATTTTGATACAGCCTACACTGCATATCATTGCTCAAAATTACTAAAAAAAAAGCTAGTATATGATATATTTGATTACTTATTTACTAATTCAGATGGCAATTTTAGTATGTTGAAAAAATATATTGTGCACTTGCAACACACAATAATTAATCATGCTAATGCGACTATTATTTGTACAGAAAAAAGGAAAGATCAGATAAGAGGATCAAAACCGAAAAAATTAGTTATTATTCATAATAGTCCACCTAGACTAGATGAAAATTTACCAAAATTAAATCTAAATAAGAATAAAGTTAAAATTGTATATGTTGGTGTACTTCAAGATAAGAGATTTATAGAAGAATTAGCTGATATTATTAAGAAAAATAAAGAGTGGGAGTTACACATAGGTGGTTTTGGAAAGTTTGAAAGTTATTTTAAAAAGCAAGCATCTGAATATGACAATATTAAATACTATGGAAAACTTTCTTATAGTAAAACATTAGAACTTGAAAAAAGTTGTGATATTATGACTGCAATATATGATCCAACAGTAGGGAATCATTATTATGCTGCGCCTAATAAATTCTATGAGGCAATAATGCTTGGAAAACCGTTAATAATGGTAAAAAATACAGGAATGTCAGAAATAGTCACACAATATAATATTGGTGAAGTAATTGATTATAATTCTGAAAGTCTGAAGGCTGCAATAGAAAATTTAATAGCAAAAAGAAATGAGTGGCCAGAGATATCCTTCAAAATGAAAAAGTTATATCAAAAAGACTATAGCTGGGATGAAATGGAAAAAAGACTAATAAGTCTATATAGGGAATTGGAAAATGATAAATAGTTCTAATACTTACTATATTTTTTTGAAATTCAGGAGAATTTTTAATGAAAGGAATTAAGTATGAAACTATTATTTGTAGGTCAAAATTTACAAATCGGTGGTATTCAAAAAGCACTAATAAACACACTCAAGGAGTTAAAAAAAGAAAATGTAAAAAAAAATATAGATTTTGATATTGAGATAGATCTCTTTTTATTTGGTGATGGAGTCCTTATAAAAGATATACCTTTTAAAATTAACTTATATAGTGGGTCATTGTTTCTAAGATTAATTTCAACACCTTTTTCTGTAGTTAAAGATAAAGGAAATATATTTCACATATTACTAAGAATCGTTGGTATGGTAATTGTTAGAATAATTGGATCTGAGAAGTTTTATAGACATCTTTTTAAAATGCAAAAAAAATTAGATGAATATGATTATGCTATTTCATACTTTAATGACGTTCCATACGGATATTTTAACCGTGGAACAAGTCAATTTGTTGATGAATTTGTTGATGCGAGTAAAAAAATTGCTTGGGTACATACAGATCCAATAAAAGCAGGATTTAAATACAGTACTACTATGAATACTTATAGAAATTTTGATAATATTGTGTGCGTCTCGAATGCTTGTAGAGAGAATCTAATCGAACTTATACCTGAATATAAAAAAAAAATAAATGTTGTTAATAACCTTTTTCCAATTGAAGAGATAAAAACCAAGGCAATGGAATACACTCCATTTAAGACAAAAGGAATAAGTATTGTTTCTATAGGTAGAATAGAAAATTCAACAAAGCAATTCCATCTAATACCCAAATTATGTAAAATGCTAAAAGATGATTCAATAACTAATTTTCACTGGACAGTTGTTGGTGATGGGCCAGATTTTGTAACAAATAATCTTCTTGTAAAAAATTTAGACGTATCGGATTTAATTGAATTTGTTGGTAATAAAGATAATCCATATCCTTATATTGAAAAAAGTGATATTTTTGTTTTAACATCTGCATATGAAGGCTATCCCATGGTTATAGGGGAGGCTTTAATTTTAGGGACACCTGTTGTTACAACGTGTTTTCCTTCTGCGCGTGAGCAAATAACGGAAGACTTCAATGGCATTATTACAGAAATGGAATTGGAAAGTATTTTTTCAGCTTTAAAATCCTTGTTAATTAATCCAGATGAAATTGAAAGGATGAAAACCAATATAAATAATAGTGTTTTTACTAATAATAAATCCATGGATCAGTTTTTAGAGGTGGTAAGACTTGGTTAGGAAAAGTATATATGAAGGAAAAAACAGCATAATAATTTGTATCATATCAAGCATCTTTGTAGTTCTTAAAATGTATACAGGGAATAATATTTTTCTATTGATATTTTTACTCCTTACTTCTGCCGGGATATTATTTGATCGTATTGAATATAAATTTGAATATCTTTTGTTTTTTATTTCTTGGGTATATGTATTGAAATTTCAGTATTCTGACTTTTCTTTATTTATATTAATATCTGCCATTTATATTTTTATCTGCATAATGTACATGCTGATTCATAATAGTAAATTAGAAATAAAGTTCTTATTAAGCTACATGTTATTTGCAGCATATGTTATTACAATACCATTGATAGGTGGAAGTTCTTTAACAACCGTATTAGGTTTTTTGTTAAATTACACACTATTATTTTTTGCAGTATCGTTTGTAAAAAATAATAGGCTTTTTGGAAGGTATATTCGAATGTATGCTCTAGGATTGTTATTATCAAGTTTCATTAGACTTATTAGTTACAAAATTCCCGATTTAAATCAATATTTTATAAATATGACAGAAATATATACTTTGATAGTTGGTGGGAAATTGAATATTAGGTTCGCTGGAGCTGATATAGACCCGAATTATTATTCAATTCAAATCTTATTAGCTATATCATGCTTGTTAGTTAGTATTTACTACGATAGAGAGAGAAAAAATATATCAGTTTTGTTATGTATGATGTTATCGGTCTTAGGATTTTTATCTCTTTCAAAAATGTATTTAATAGTTTTCTTATTCTTAGTTATCTTAACATTGGTTTCTTTTTCAAGAAACAATATAAAAGTTGGCATAAAATTCACATTATCAATACTTTTATGTGGTGGAGTGGCTGCTTTTTTTGCATTCGATTATCTCTATAGTTCTTACTTCCAAAGATTTGTTGGATCTGGACAAGGATTTACAGGTTTGACAACAGGTCGAAGTGAAATTTGGCAAATGTTCTTGTCCGATATAACTATTGATATGAGAATCTTGATTTTGGGAGTTGGATATGGAGCGGTTTCTTTAAACGATACAATGGCACACAATAGTTATTTGACGGGTCTTTATTATATGGGAATCATAGGTACGATTATTACCTTAATTTATTTTAATAATATACGTGAAAATTTAATAATTGAAACTAAAAATAAAAAATATTTTAAAATATTATCTGTGAATAACATCCCGCTTTTTACATTACTATTAGCAAACTTTTCATTAGATTCATTTGTTATGGAATATTTTCCAATCCACCTATTTTTAGTTATTTTCGCTATGAATTATAATGGATACACAAAGCATCAAATGATCTAGATAACCATTTATCTAAACAGAAAAATCTAACTTTCCCTCCAAGTCTCTAACCTCCAGTAAAGGAATATTTCTAGTTTACTTTGGTTCTGTTTACCTAACCTACTTGAATATAATTCTAGTACAGCTTCATCCGTATAGGATGTGAGGGAGGGAAACTCGCTAATACGATGAAAAAAATAGCAGTACTTTTAATGTCCATAACGATTCTTTCTAAAATGTTTGGATTTCTACGTGATATTATACTTTCCTATTTTTATGGTGCATCTTCCATAAGTGATGCATACATCATTTCAATTACCATTACTTCAGTTTTATTTAGTCTTATTGTTGTAGGAATATCCACTGCTTATATTCCAATGTATAAGAAAATAGAGCATGATGAAGGTCTTCGTTCAGCCACAGGATTTACAAATAATCTTATGAATATTGTTTTAGTAGTGACAACTGCAGCGATTATATTTGGTCTAGTATTTTCAAATATATTAGTAAAATTATTCGCATTAGGCTTTGATGGTGAGACATTGGAGACAGCAGTCTTATTTACACGTATTGCATTAGTAGGGGTATATTTTACTAGTGTTACCCAGATATTCATAAGTTATTTACAATTGCATGGGAAGTTCACTGTACCGGCTATGATTGGATTTCCCTTCAATTTGATTATTATCCTTTCGATTATTATCAGTGCACAAACGAATATTACTGTTTTAGCAATTGGAAGTGTTATTGCTGCATTAGTTCAATTGCTTTTTTTATTGCCTTCCCTATACAAGATTGGTTATCGATATAAACCAGTTATCCATTTTAGAGATAAGAATATTAAGAAAATGGCTGTTATTGTCTTTCCAATTATGATTGGGATATCCATAGATCAAATTAACATGATGATAGATAAAACACTTGCTTCTACATTGGTCGAAGGGGGGATATCTGCTTTAACCTATGCGAGTAGATTAAATGATTTCGTCCAAGGGGTATTTGTCATTTCTTTTGTAACGGTAATGTTTCCACTTATTTCAAATATGGCAGCTAAAAAGAATACGGAAGAATTTAAAGAGTCCATTAATGAAGTTATTTCTAGTGTGCTTCTTATTGTAGTGCCAGCTAGCATTGGAATCATGATTTTATCTGAGCCAATTATTCGGCTACTTTTTGGACGTGGCCACTTTGATGAACATGCAATTAATATAACTTCCCAAGCGCTTTTTTTCTATTCCATCGGGATGATTGGATACGGTATTCGGGAAATTTTAAATCGTACTTTTTACTCTCTTCAAGATACGAAAACTCCTATGTATAATGCTTCAATTTCAGTAGTCTTAAATATTATATTAAATTTACTATTATCCTCTTTTATGGGAATCAGTGGACTTGCATTGGCTACTAGTATTTCTGCAATTTTCTGCTCGACACTTTTATTAATTACTCTTAGAAGAAAAATCGGTTCTTTTGGATTGAAAGGGAATTTCATTATCTTTATAAAAGTGACCTTATCCTCCTTTGTGATGGGTGTAATTGTATATGGATTATACGAATATATATTAATTGATTGGAACGAATTATTAAAGATGTTCATCGTCATTTTAATAGGAAGTATCGTCTATTTTATTCTAATTACATTATTAAAAGTGAAAGAATCGAAAATTATTTTAAAATTTTTTCTTAGTAAAATTCATCGTTAAAGGATAAGCGAGAAAGGTAAGGTGCTAAATAAAAGTGATTACTATTGAAAGAAAATTAATGAATGTAAAGATTAAAATAAATTATTTTCGAAATGAGAAGCATCCAAGGGAATCTAAAGTTCCGTTAACCTGCTATTTACATTCTTTAAGTCCAGAAGGTTTATCTAATAGTTACGAGACGCTTCAAATTGACTTACAAAAAGATGAGTCAGAATTATTGAAGGAAATGAATAAAACTACAAGAAGGCAAGTTAGAAGAGGAGAAGAGCTAGAACTTGAGCATATTGTAATTGAAAACCCAACAGATCAAGATTTATTAGAATTTCAAAATTTTTATAATGATTTTGCTAAAGACAAAAAAACGCATTCTTGCAATTTCTATCACATGAAAACGATGAAGTTACTTCGAGATACAAAGTCGTTACTGATAACTTACATGAAAGATAGCAAAAATATTCTTTGCTATCGCGTTTACATTATAGATGATAAAGTCGCCATGAATTTGTATTCTGCTTCAACATTTAGAAAGATTGACAATCCAGAGTTTAAAAAAATGATGAGCCAAGCAAATCGCTTCTTAACGTGGACCAGCATTCTTTGGTTTAAGAAAAATGATTACGAATTATACGATTTTGGAAGTTTAACTAATGATGAGAACATCCGGAGATTTAAGGTTGGATTTGGTGGAGAAATTATTCCTGTATATTTTGGATATAGAGCAGGCACAATTACTGGATTTATCCTCCTGAAAATGAGGGACCTAAAATTCATTGTAAGTGCTATCAGAAAAATAAAATGAGGGATACTCAATGGAAATTGTTCAACTCATTACACATATGCATGAAATAGGAGGAGCGCAAGTGCATGTGCGCGATATTTCGAGGCGTCTTTCCGAGGAGGGGCATGGGGTTTCGATTATTTATGGTGGAGGTAAAGAAGCTACCGAGGATTTAAAGATAGATGGGGTCAACTATTTTTTTAGTAAGTATTTAATTCGTCAGATACATGTTTGGAAGGATCTTCTTGCTTTTATAGAAGTGAGGCGAATGTTGAAAGACATACAACCAGATCTTGTAGCAATTCATTCTTCAAAGGCAGGGATTATTGGAAGGCTTGCCAGTTGGTCCGTTCGAATTCCATGTGTGTTTACGGCGCATGGATGGGCCTTTACAGAAGGTGTAGAGCCGAAAAAACAACGATTATATAGAACAATTGAAAAGGGTGTAGGAAAACTTTCCAAGAAGGTTATTACTGTTTGTGATCAAGATCGTAACTTAGCGCTAAGTCATAACGTACTTCCAGCCAATAAAATAAAGACGATTCATAATGGAGTATTGGATTCTCATTACAAGTCTATTAACAGCATTGCTAATGAAAATGTGAAAATCATGATGGTTGCGCGTTTTGACCAACCAAAGCAGCAGTTACAACTATTACATGCACTTATGCATATAAAGGATTTGAACTGGCATATGATTTTTGTAGGAGATGGTCGATTAAAACAAGCATCTGTTCAGTATGTGCAAGAAAATTATTTGGCAGATCAAGTCACTTTTTTAGGTACCAACTCCAATGTATCGGAGCTTTTAAATGAGGCAGATATTTTCGTCCTCACTTCTGCTTGGGAAGGACTTCCTCTAAGTATTTTAGAAGCGATGTCACATGGTCTTCCAATTATTGCATCTAATGTTGGAGGAGTGAAAGAAGCTGTTCGGGACAATGAAAATGGATTTTTAATAAACGATAATTTAACAGAATCTATTAAGCTGCTAGTAGAAAATGAGCTGTTAAGAGTGAAAATGGGTACGCGAAGCAGAGAAATTTATGAAGCAAGCTTTACTTTTGACAATATGTATGAAAAAACAATTAACTTATATAGAAATTTAATTGAATCGGAGGATATGCTATGAAAGTATTGGTAACAGGAGCAGCAGGTTTTATCGGTTCATACGTAGTCCAAGCATTATTGGAGCAACAATTTTCGGTAATTGCTGTTGATAATCTGTCGACAGGGGAGTTAGGTAATCTCCCAGAAAATATTGTCTTTTATGAAATGGATATTACAAAAGATGAAATAGAAACTGTTTTTCAAATAGAACAGCCTGATTATATTATTCATTTGGCTGCGCAATCTTCTGTTATAGAATCGATGAGTAAACCGGTAGAAGATTGCCAAGCGAACTTATTTGGCACGTTGAATATTTTACGATATGCAAGGCAGTATCAAATAAAAAAATGCGTCATTGCGTCCACTGCGGCAGTTTACGGAAATCCAGCGACACTACCAGTTCTAGAAGACAGTAAACTGAATGCCCTCTCTTTTTATGCCCTTTCTAAATTATCTGCAGAAAAGTATGTTCAACTTTATGAAAAATTATTTAATGTAAAAAGCTGTATCGTTCGTTTTTCAAATGTATATGGTCCCTTGCAACCAAATGGAGTAATCACTACTCTCATCAGTCGATTAATAGAAGGGAAAAAACCAACAATTTATAATGGCAAACAAACAAGAGATTTCATCTTTGTAAAAGATGTCGCACTTGCTTGTATTCAATCGATGTTATCAGAGGAAACCGGTATTTTTAATATTAGTTCCAACACTGAAATTTCTATTCAAGATTTATATAAAGAAATAGCTCAATTGGTAGGTGTTCATACAGAACCAGTCTATGAAAGTTTGCGAGAAGGTGAGATTGAAAGAAGTGTTCTTTCAAATGTAAAAGCGATTCGATCACTTGGGTGGACTCCGTCTTATCGTTTACAAGAAGGTTTGAAAGAAACGATCGACTATTATGTTCAGCTAAAACATTCTTAACTTTATTCAGTGATGCAAATTTGATACGAATGGATGATTACTTGGAGCTTATTCAGATTAGAACCTACAAGCATTTAGAAATATATGAAAATGAATGGAATACTATTTTAGAAGAAAATAACAATTCTAATCCATTTGTTGAATATACATTTGTCTATAATTGGTGGAGAATTTTAGGATTAGAGCAACAAATAGAAATATACGCAATAAAAGAACATAACCGAATCATTGCATTTTTTCCATTTCAAATTGAAAAAAAGTGGTTTGGATATATGGTCCATTTTCTAGCTTTAGGTGATGCAAATTATATGGATTTTATCGTCCGAAAAGTGGACAAAAGTAGAGCCATTATGTACCTATTTGATGAATTAATTAAGTTGAAAAAAAGTGCCGTATTTAATTTACATGGATTGCTAGAAAGTACGGATACACCAAATATATTATCGGATTATTTAAAAGCTAGAAATATGAAACAGCGATATAACCGAATTGAAACACCATATGTAAATCTACAAAATATGGATTTCGAGGATTATATGAAGTCGAGACGAAAGATGCACGGAATGGATCGTAGAGAAAAAAGGTTGCGTGCACTTGGAGATGTATCATTACAGATTGCTTCAGCCTCCGTAATGGACAAAATTGTGAAATTGCATAAGAAAAGATGGGAAAAGAAAAATGATACTAGTGGGTTTTCCAGTGAAAGAAAACAAGTTTTTTTTCGTTATTTAGCGGAACAAAAACCAGACAAAATGGGTGTCAGATTGTCTACATTACTTGTAGGTAACGAAATAATTGCTTTTACTTATGGGTTCACATGTAGAGATCGATATATGGGCTATGTTCTTGGTCATAATTCTGATTTTGACTGTTATGGGCCAGGTAGAATACTCATAAAAGAAAAGATTCAAAGATGTTTGGTGGATAACTTTCAAAAATTAGATATGAGTATTGGGTATGAGCCATATAAATTTGATTGGAACACAAATCTTGACTATACAAGAAAAACAATTTTTTCAACGAATACAATACGAGCGAAAGCTTTTAGAAACCTATTATGGGTAAAGGACATGCTTATCGCGAAGATAAAGAAATATCGTGTAGTTGTATTGTTCCGAAGAAATACGATTGGAAAGTTAAAGTATTTGATAAGAAATAAGTGGGAATTGCAAGTGTGGAAGTCTCTATGGAAGGAAAAGATACTTCCTTTTTTCTATGAAAAGAAAGAGTATGTAATTGTAAAACTTTCAGATAGTGAGTTGAAGAAGGACAGTAACTTTAAAGAAATTACTACTCAAATGGTGCTTGCCTGCACAAATAACCGGAATGAAATGTTGCAGAAAATTTATAATGGTTATGTAGGGCACTACACATCAACGATTCAGGATGCATTTTGGGTTAACAAAAATGTCATTCGTTTAGATGATATTGAATTAGTAACCAACTTAAAAAAGAGAAGTGTTTATATTAGAGATTGGAAGAAAGAAAACTTAGAAGATATTATTTCATTTGTTCAAACACAATATAGCGCAAAGTATATTTATATGCATGTAAATAGGAAGGATTTTGCAAGTGTGGTTGCATTAGAATATGCTGGTTTTCTATGGGAAGAAAAGTTAACATACTCGAGAAAGCTAGGTAGAGCAAAATTAGAAAAAGTAGTAGCAAATTAAAAAAGAAGGTGCTGCCATTATCCTTTTAAAAAGAAAAATATTAAATTTAAGCATGCTAAACTATTACTTTATAAAAGAACCTAATCTGTATAATAGATCAGCGCATATTGTGGGATTTATGCATTCCGCGATTCCTATTAATACATTACCAAAAATTGAAACCATATATATTGATTTAACAAAAACAGAAGAAGAGTTATATACAAAGTTGCACAGATCAAATCGAAAACAAATTAATAAAGCATCTAGCTATGGATTTCATATAGAGGTTTTAACACAACCGACTATTGAAGATATTCAAGAATTCCAAACGTTCTACAATCAATTTGCCAAACAGACGAAAACATATTCATGTGGTTCTTTTCATTTAAGTACAATGCGATTAGTGGCAGATCAAAACGCACTTATTATAACGAAACTTTTAAATGAATCAGAAGAAGTCCAATGTTACCGAGTATACATTTCAGATGGAGATATTGCTTTTTCCTTATATTCAGCTTCTCATTTTCGTCTTTCAAATAAAACGGAAGAGAAAAGGAAGTTAAGTGTAGGAAGTAGATATTTACTGTGGAGAAATATTTTATACTTTAAGGAACATGACCATTTATCTTATGATATGGGGGGGGTTACAACAAATGGTAATATAAAGGAATTTAAAATGGAGTTTGGAGGAGAGGTTGTCTCGGTTTATTCAGGATATGAGGCGAATTCAATGATCGGCAAACTTGTCCTCTGGTTACGCTCTGTCAAAATGACGAAAGGATGAAGAACTGGGCGCCCTTATTATTTCTCTAGATGTGGAGTTGAATTGGGGAGTGCATGATGTATTTTCTCTTGATGAATATGGAGAGAACATATTAGGTGCTAGGCATGCTATCCCTAAAATATTAAAGTTATTTTCCACATATAATATCCATGCCACCTGGGCTATTGTTGGCATGCTTTATTGTCAAAACAAAAAAGAGTTAAGTTCCATTTTAGATACATTAGAACTTCCATATGAGAACCATTTATTTTCTCCTAAGCGTAACCTTCCTTTTGTAGGAGAAGATGAGCAACAGGATCCATATCATTTTGGGAAGTCCTTTATTGGTGAAATTGCAGCGTCGGTCAATCAAGAAATAGGTACTCATACATTTTCTCATTATTATTGTTTAGAAGAGGGACAAAAGCTAGTTCATTTCGAAAAAGATTTACAAGCAGTTCTTAAAATGGAAGACAGTGTCACTTCATTAGTATTTCCGAGAAATCAAACAAATGCTGACTACTTACAAGTTTGCAAAGCGAATGGAATAACAGCTTATCGAGGAAATGAAGACAGCTGGATTTATAGACCTTACACAAACAAAACGAATACTAAAACAAAACGAGCTCTTCGTCTTATGGATGCCTATTTTAATATAACTGGTCATCATACATTTTCTAAGAAGGACATAGAAACAGAGCCAATTTTAAATATTAAGTCTAGTCGATTTTTACGTCCTTACAGTAAAACATTAAAATACCTAG
>Ga0209013_10002635_pt1 | contig 16152 bp, 13 predicted proteins | sample Cruoilmetagenom2_FD_187291 | JGI IMG/M metagenome (GOLD analysis project Ga0209013, IMG submission 187291) | Oil polluted marine microbial communities from Coal Oil Point, Santa Barbara, California, USA - Sample 2 (SPAdes) (version 2) | ecosystem: Environmental > Aquatic > Marine > Oil seeps ...
TCGACCGCTTCGGTCTCCATCCCGATGACCGTGTAGCCGAGCATTTCGATCTTGACTTTGAGGGTGTCGACATCGACTTTGCTCGGCCGATAGGTCGCCTCGGCGATACCCGTTTCGTGGTCGGCCAACGCCCCTTCGACCCCTTCCACTTTCTCCAGGGTGGTGACAATACTGGTCGAGCACGCATCGCAATGCATGCCGGTGACGGTGAAAACTGCCCGTGCCCGATCAGGATTCTGATCGCAGGCAACGAGAACAGCGAGCAGACCGGCCATCACCAAGAGTGTTGCCGCCGACCTGACATTTCGCACCTCTCACCCCCCAGCTGCCGGCTCGAGTTCGGGCAGGCGAACCATCGGCAGCCCGTCGGAACCTTCAGCCATTCGATAATAGATCGTCATCCCGTCTCGGCGCGACTGCACAAGGCGACCGGACCGCAGTCGGCTCAAATGCTGCGACACCGCCGCAGGGGTCATTTCGAGCACGCTCGCCAGATCGCAGACACACAGTTCGCCACTGCCGGTGAGCAGGGTAATGATCTTGAGGCGGGTCTCGCCGGCCAGCAGCGAGTAGTGGTCAGCCATTCGCCGCAGCGGTTTGGCCCTTGCCGCCAGGCTTTGGCGAAGAGCAGCGAGCTCGTCCGGTGATCGATCAGGGGAAACACAATCGGGCCAGGATTGGCTCATGGTCAAGACCTTCGAGGCCCACAAAGCACTGGATCGAGAGAGATATTTAATATCAACATATCGCTATTTTAGAAACTTCTTAAGGAATGTCAAGCGCGATTCTCAGGTTGACTCAAGCGGAGAGAGTATTTGGACACTTCCACTGACAATATCCAACAACTCGACATTTGGATGGACGGAGAATGCAGCCTATGCCAGAGATCGAGGGCGTGGTGCAAGATTCGCGATCGGAAGGGGCGGTTTCACTTCATCGACTTCCGCACCGCAGGTGAGACCGCGCTGCCTTTGACCCGTGAAGACCACGAAACATCGATGTGGGTTCGGGATTGTGATGGAAATTTGCTCGACGGTTTTGCGGCCTGGCGGAGGGTTATGTCAGAGATTCCAGGGTGGAGATGGGTGGCCCGGCTCGCGTCACTGCCACCTTTCACCCTGATCGGGCCACCTTTCTACCGGCTGGTCGCCGCCAATCGCAGGCATTTTCCGTGGTGAATCTGGACAGTGAGTTTCTTACCGCCGAGATTTTACGCAAGAGATATCAAGCTAATTCCTACTAGCTAAAAGCTAACGGCTAACAACTCCCGGTGGAGCCGGAACCGAAGAAGTTCCGGCTCCACCGGATTAGGGACGCCATTCGTCGACCGGAACCGGCTCGCCGAGCTTGAAATCCTCCGTCAGGCTCGCAACGAAGATGTCCTCATCCATTTCAGGCGTCCGGTATTTCGGTATGCAGAAGAAAAGCCAGCGTCCATCATCGGTGGTCGCGGCCTGAGTCATCGGCACACGATGCGGTCCGGGCAGACGCAGCGCGCGCACGTGACCGTCCTTGAGAATGAGTTGGCGATCGGCGCGATTGAAGAGGAGCTCACCCTCCGGGCCTGTGCGAGGATTCCATTCATTGCCAGCAGTGAAAATTGGCGCTTGGAGCGCAGCCGGAGTTTCTTCGGCCTTGGGATCATAGAGAAAGAGGTCACCCTGGGTTGCACCGGCGCGAAGAGTGGCGAAGACGATCATGCTACTGCTGCCGGCGAGATAGACCCCGTCGCGCGCATCATCGCCAAGACCTTCGATTTTCTGCGGGGCGGACCAGCGCCGATTCACTCCACTCCTCGTGGCACGTCCTATCCACGGTGCCTCTCCCGGCATTGTGACCGTCACCAAACAAATCGTCTCGTCGTCCTTGACCCAGGTAACGCGCACCTGAATGGCCTCGTCGAGGTCTGGGAATCGCACCAGCTCAGGGGCCGTCCAACCCTCCGCTGTGAGCTTTGATCGGAAGCTCCGCTCCACAACGGCAGCCCCTGGTTCAGGCGCGGCGAAACCCTCGCGGAAGGATCCATGCCACGAGTCATCCTCGGTCGCCGGCGAGCGAAGACGGGCCGAGAAGTACAGAACTGTTCCGCCGGCTACCGGCACCGGGGCGAGTTCCTGCCCGGCCGAGTTGATCATTGCCGGATCTGTGACCTCAACGTCAGATTCTGGGTCGAGCTTCGGCAGCCGCCACCGACGGTAGGTGGCGAAATCTATCACGGCACTCGCCTCGAGCCGGAGATCATTGGAGCCATACATTTCCGATGTGCCCAGCACTGGAAGAACCACGATTTCGGTGCCGGAATCGATGTCATCAAGCAGTCCCGGACGGTCGTCAACCAATACCACGGTGTCGGCACCAACTGTTATGGTCGCCTCGAGGGTTTTTTCAACCAACGGGGTCGGTTTCCCGGAATCCTCGTCGGCCGCTCTGACCGACCGTGGCGCCCCGACCTGAACTCTCACGATCCACGAATTCGGATCGCCGGGAGTTCTTTCGACATCGAGTAGATTACCGAAGACCTCCGCGTCTGGCTGCGCGGTCGGTCTTGCCGGGTCGACGACCCCGCACCCACTCACAACGAGCGAAACAAGCACAACTGTCAGAACTCCCAGTGATCGCATGAGGCCCCCTTGATAGAACACAGATTACAGCAAAAGTCCGGCAACGGTGGCCGTCAACCACGACGCGATGGCGCCACCGAGCATCGCCTTGAGACCAAGGCTAGCCAGGGCTCCTCGCCGCCGCGGGGCGACCGCGGCAATCCCACCAATCTGGATACCGATCGACGAGAAATTTGCGAAACCACAGAGCGCGTAGGTCGAGATGACCGCCGCTCGCGACGAGATGGCGCCTTCTTGGATGTACGCCCCAAGCTGACCATAGGCCACCAGCTCGTTGAGAGAAATTTTGATTCCGAGCAGATTGCCAACCAAGGCAGCGTCGGCCCACGGAACTCCCATCAGCCACGCGAGAGGTCTGAGCACTGTTCCGAAAAGCGTCTGCAACGAGCCCGGAATCACCCCCGCGTACTCGCCAACAACTGGCGACATGCCACCAGAACCGTAGGTGACCCACTCCCCGTTCAGTAGGCCCCCGTCAATCAGGGAGTCGATCCAATTGAGGCCAACGTCGAGGACCGCGATCAGCGCGATGAATCCTATCAACATGGCACCGACATTGACGGCCAGCTTGAGGCCATCGGTGATCCCGTTGGCGGCGGCTTCGATCACGTTGCCGCCCGAATCTATCTCGGGCATTTCGACGTCACCTGCGGTCGCCGAGTGCTCGAGCTCAGGGTAGATGATCTTGCCCACCACGAGCGCGGCAGGTGCCGACATCACACTGGCGGCGATGAGATGACCGGCGGGGATCCCCATCGCGATATATGCCGCGAGAACTCCACCGGCAATGGTCGCGAACCCGCCGACCATGATCGTCAGAAGTTCGGAGCGGGTCATGTCGTTGAGAAACGGCCTGATCAGGAGCGGTGCTTCAGTTTGACCCACAAAGACGTTGGCCGTACACGAGAGAGTCTCGGCGCCGCTCGTGCCAATCGTCCAGCGCATGAAACGGGCGAGCGCCTCAATCACCTTCTGCATGACACCGAGGTAGTAGAGCACTGACATGAAGCCACCGAAGAATATGATCGTCGGAAGCACCTTAAAGGCGAATTGAAAGCCAAATCCCGGCCAACTCGCGGCGCCGCCCGGGAAGAAGTACTGTTTGTCCGCAAGGTTGCCGAAGAGGAATCTGGCGCCGTAGTCGGAGAGCTCGAGGAACGCCGACACCTTTTTGCTGAAAGCGTCGAAAATTTCCTCTCCGTAAAGCCCGGATGCGACGAGCCAGGCGACCGAGAGGGCCGCCAGCAGGGCGCCAATCGGCCCCTGCGCCGCTGGAACAAATCGAAAACGCGCATTCACCAGCATCAGCACCAGGACGACAAGAGCTCCAATACCAACCACCGGAGCACCGAGCAGACCGAGGACGACGGCAACCGCAGTCGCGGCAGCCAGCAACAACGCCACCGGGCCATAACCCCGATCCGGAGTCGCCGCGTCACTCCGCAGTTGGTAAACGGCCACCAGGCCGCCGACCACTCCCATTCCGATAAAACTCCACACATCCTCTCGGAGGATGATCAATGCGAAAATGAATTGCAGGCCAAGACCCCAAAAAACGATACGCAGCCTGACATCGCGCCGGTGATAGGAAATGGCCCAGGCCAGACCGAGCAGGGCCAACACGCCGAGCACGCCAATAAACCGCATGGAGCATCCTCCCGGAGAGACACTTTACACCGTCGTCGTGTCATGCCGAGACGGAATCGATATAATTACAGTGTTGGCGGGATAACCCAGAGGGAGAAATGCCGTGGCGATGGACTTCGAGACCGTCAGGTTTTTAAGATATGTCTTCGCAGTGGTCGGTTTCTTTATCGGCGGAGCTTCTGGCATCAAGTATTACGGCACCATTGGTGGTTTGATCGGCGGCGTCATTGGCGCGATTGTTGGATGGAATACACCGGACCTTTTCAAGGGACGCACCCAGAAGTGATCCACCGACCGGGCCGGCGTGATTGCTCGCGGAATCGTCGGCCATGAGACGTGACGAGTTTGAGGACGCTGTCGCTGAGGCCCTCGACGGCCTTCCGCTCGAGTTTGCCGAACTGATGTCAAACGTCTCGATTCAGGTCCGTGAGAAACCAGACGCTGAGACCATCCGAAGTCTCGATCTTGACCCGAGGCTTCACACGCTTTTTGGCCTCTATACCGGCGTTCCACTCGACGAGCGCGGTGGCTGGTACGGCAACGTGCTGCCGGACGTCATTGTGCTCTACAGGCGGCCACTGCTCGATGTCTGTCCCACCCGTGCCAAGCTCATCCACCAGATCCAGCTCACCTTGCTGCACGAGATCGGCCATCACTTCGGGCTCTCGGATGAGGAGATGGATGTGTGGGAGCAGGAATTTGGCGGTCTCGATGAAGAGGATGATGACCTCCCGAACTAGTTTTGAGTGTTGAGTGGAGTTTTGAGTTTTCCCCCCCTCCCAGATGGCATTGTTGAGGGGCAGGCGGAACTCAAAACTCATAACTCACAGCGGAGTTGTTCTGAGATCCGGTATCCTCATTCCCGTGAAACCAGGCGCCGACAAACTCCACCCGATTGAGGCATCCCACCTCCAGGCGAGACGCGAGCGGGTGTTCCTGATCTTCGCCGGCATCTTCCTCGGTACCTTGGCGATGCTCAATATTCTCGGCATCAGCCGGTTCATCAAGCTTTTCGAGACCGAGACCGCCGGTGGGTTTCCGCTGGTTTTCGCGATCGCGGTCGGCGTTCTGCCCTACCCCATCACCTTCCTTTGCACCGACTTCATCAGTGAGTTCTACGGCCGGCGACGCGCCAACTTCGTGGTCTTTGTCGGACTCTTGCTCAACATCTGGGTGGTCGCAATCATGTGGATCGGCGGCGTACTGCCGGGATTCGAAGCCACTGATCCGGCTACCGGAGCCATCGTTCGTGACGCCGCTGGGCGCCTGCCGGTGTTCTTCGAAATCCGCGCCCTGACCTTCGGTGCGGTGACTGCTTCGATGATCGCTTACATGGCAGCGCAATTTTGCGACGTCTGGGTCTTTCATTTCTGGAAACGGGTGACCAGGGGCCGCCTATTGTGGGTCCGCAACAACGGGTCAACGATGATCAGTCAGTTGGTGGACACCACGGCGGTCATCCTCATCACCCACTACTACGCGCACGCCCTGCCAATCGACCCGGATCTTTCAATCGGCCGTCAGCTCGCCCTCTTCATCATCACCGGCTACACCTTCAAGTTCGTGGTTGCTGCTTTTGACACCATCCCCTTCTACATCGGGGTGCATTACCTCAAACAGTATCTGCAGATCGATCCGACGAGCGAACATGATCTGCGTGACAATGACCCGGCGGAGTGAAGGGTCAAGAGTTAAGGGTTAAGGATTAAGAAGAGAACTTAACTCTTTACTCTTAACCCCGCCTCGGACACGGCCACAAATGGCTCTGCTTTCGCCCAGACGACAAAGCGCTGCGAGCCACCCGCCGTGGGCGAGTTAAGCGGCCAGCAGGTGACCAGAACGAGGGTCAGACCATCGTTGTCGGTAATCACCCAGGTGTCACGCTCCTCCACAACCGCAGTCGCCACGACCCGGTAGCTCCGGCTTCGGCCCTTCTTGTCTTCGAGCACCACGATCTGTCCCTTCTCGAACCTGTCGAGATTGGAGAAATGCGTGTCGCGGTGGCCCGCAATCACGCAGGTGCCGCCACCTCCCGGCTCCGAACTGCCATCGAGGTGTCCAGGTGCAAAGGCCAGATTGCGGCCGGTCGCACCGGAGAGCACGATGTGCTCGCGACCTCCCGGGAGGGTGAGCCGGGCCACGGGCCAGGTGTCTGCCCAAGGCCACGGCCTCACCTCTACCCCACACTCCTGGGTCCGCTCCCACGAACGGTGAAGCAGGACCTGAGCAAGACCCGCCTTGGCGTGGATCCAGCCTCCGCGGACTCCCTGCACAATGCCGGTCGCGAGCAGCAGGGCTGAGAGTCCGGAGAGGACACGCTGAACAATCACAGCGCGCCCCGCAGCTGGCGAACGAATACACCGAGAGCAATAGCAAGGAGGGCCGTCAGCAGGTAAAGACGGCTGGCGGTCCCGCCCTTGGGCAGGCTGCCAAAGACCTTGTCGTACTTCCAACCCGCCGGCAAATTGGTCGGCACGGCGCCGGTACGAACCTTTTCGTCTGGCGGCCGGGTTGGTGTGACATCAACTGCCACCAGGCTGGTGTATTTGGATACCAAATGGTGGGTCAAAGCGATCTCCACGACTTGCGGACGCACCTCGTCCTCGGCGACGCCACGTGCCCGCTGATCCATGATCGAAGCAATCTTTCGCCGTGCCCAGAGGCGGTTGACTCCGGCTCTAGCCGCCCCGACGGACAAAACCGTACGCGCCTCCCACGACTCACTTGCCCTGACACCGGTCGCCAGCAGTTCACCGTGGACGGTTCCGAGGCGCGCCGTCACCACCACCGGCCGGCCGGCGTAGAGATCGGGCACCTGCTCGGGCCAAGATTCGGCGTCAGGGTCGGGCCACTGGAGTTCAATATCGGCGAGGACCGGATTCTCGAGCTTCGCGAAGAATTCGCCCATCCGAAGCGAAACCTCCGAGGGGGTCCCGATGTGGGTGAAATCGCCCCGCCCGAACGAAGCTGCACGTTGCATGAAGTGCGAGTTCGGTGCGGAACCAATACCGATGGTGAAGAGCCGGCTGCGACCAACCTCGTGGTGGATTGCCTGGAAGAGGGCGTCCTCGTTGCCGACGCAACCGTCGGTGATGAAAACCACCTGACGGAGGGGGGTGTGTTCCTCGATGTCTTCGAGTGCCGCCACCAGCGGACCCATCATCTCGGTACCACCATCGGCTTGCAGACCGGACACCCACCGCTTGGCTTTATCGATGGCCGCCGGCATCGCCGGCACGCTGTTGGGGTAGAGCTTGCTGAAGTTCGAGTCAAACTCAATGATGTTGAAGTAGTCCTCAGGTGCGAGCTGCTCGAGAGCGAGAACCAGCGCTTCCCGAGCTTGGATGATTGACGTCCCACCCATCGATCCCGAAGTATCAACGACGAAGATGACTTCTCGTGGCAAGCGCACGGTCTCTGCAAACGTATCGTCGGGAGGCATCAGCATCGCGAGTACGTAGTAGGAGCCGTCAAGTTCCTCGGTGAAGACTGCCGCCCTCGGCTCGCTTCCTCCTGCCGGCGTCCATTCGAGCACAAAGTCGCGGTCGGCAGGCACGCCGTCAAGGCGAATCGTATGAACTCCATCGGTGGTTTTCTCTATTTGCACCGCATGCGATGGGCAATTGAGACGCTCGAGAGGCATTCCAGCATCGAGGGACACTTCAAGCCGTACCGGGTTGACCGCACCCTGATCGGGATGAAGGGCCGGCGGAGTCACCCGGGACGCATCCTCGACCTGATCTGTATCGAACGCCCAACCGGTACCGTCTGTAGCTTTCGTCGAAATCGCCGAACCGGGTATGTAGCGCGGACCTACGACCATCGGGAACCGAAGCTCGAAGCGACCGAGGTCATACTCGAGGACCTGCTGGTACGAGATCCGCACCGCCACCTCCTCGCCGGGCCCAATGTTGGCGACCGAGGTTGTGAAAACGTTCGGTCGCTCCTGTTCGACCAACGAAGTCTTTCGGCCCTCCTTCTTAGCCTGTTGATAGACCTTGCGAGCCGCTTCCCGCTCCTTGATCTGACCTTCGATCATGCGTTCGCCGATCTCGAGACGCATTGCGTGAACGGCAGCATTCTGAGGAAGAGGAAAGACATACACTCCCTCGAGCCACTCATCTCCCGGGTTGTGGAAGCTCTGCCGCACCATCGCTTCCACCACCAACCCGCGCACTGAAATCTCTACATCAGCGCTCTGCAGCGGGGCCGGGACGTAGCGTCCCGGAGTGTCAGTCTTGAAGAGCAGGCTGCCCTGGCCGACGTCTCTGAGGCCAATGGTGGTTTCCGGTTCTTGCTGCTCCTGTGCGGAGAACTCTACGGGCACAACGAGCAGCACCGCGGCGATCACCAGACCGAACAATCTCTTTGCCATGGTCCACCTCCATCTGTGGTTGTCCGCCCACAACCACTTTGGGCTTGGGAGGTGGCGAGACAGCAACTCGACCGGGGAAAGTCAGAGGCGGTTTGTGGCGATCAGGGGGCAGAGGGGCAGAGGAGCGGTAGCGCGTGGGCGCGTTCACCGGAGGTGCCTGGCATCCCGCGGCGACGATGTCCTCATCGTCGGCGCGGCGTGCCTGGCATCCTCTCGGGAAGGGCGCTCACAGAAAAGCGCGTCGCAGCTTGGGTCCTTTTCCCGGGTGGGCAATCGAGACGGCGTCAGTACTTCGCGGCGATGGGGTACCTTCGGCCGACCCCGAAGGCCTTGGCGGTGATCTTGATGCCGGGAGCGGCCTGCCGGCGCTTGTACTCATTGCCGGTGATCAGACGCACGACCTGGCGCACGGCCTCTGGATCGAGGCCCTCGGCGATGATCTCCTCCACAGAGCGGTGCTCCTCCACCCACGCTTCGACGATCCGGTCGAGGATCTCGTAGGGAGGCAGCGAGTCCTGATCCTCCTGGTCAGGGCGCAACTCCGCCGACGGCGCTTTGGTGAGCGTCGACTCCGGGATGACCTCGCCGTCGGAATTGATGTGCCGAGCGAGATCGTAGACCAGGGTCTTGGGCACATCGGAGATCACTGCCAAGCCGCCGGCCATATCGCCATAAAGGGTGCAATAGCCGACCGCCACCTCTGATTTGTTGCCCGTCGCCAGCACAAGCCGGCCGAATTTGTTCGACAGCGCCATCAGAACCCCGGCCCGGACACGGGCCTGAATATTTTCCTCAGTTACGTCTTCCTCGAGACCTTCGAAGACCGGGGCGAGACCGTCCAGATAGGCCTGGAATATGTCGTCGATGGGCACGATCCTGAACTCGATTCCGAGGTTTGTGGCCAGGGCCTCGGCATCCGTGACGCTGCCCTCCGACGAGTAGCGGGTCGGTATCGCCACACCGAGCACGTTGTCAGGTCCAAGTGCGCGTGCAGCGATGGCTGCGGTCAGCGCAGAATCGATCCCACCCGACAGACCGAGAAGCACCTTTTCGAAGCCACATTTTCTGACGTAATCACGAAGGCCGAGTTCGAGGGCCGCCAGCGCTTCGGCCTCCGTCGACTCGGCGACCTCTCGGATCTCTCCGATCGGGCCTTCGAGGCCTTTGGCGTCCTCGAGCGCCTCATCGGGAACGTCGTATATGAGCAGGTCCTCTTCGAAATCCCTGGCCCGCGCGACGACCTGTCCCTTGCCGTCGAAGACCATCGAGTGGCCATCGAATACGAGGTCATCGTTGGCACCCACCTGGTTGGCATAGACGAAGAAACGGCCCGAGTCCTCCGCATACCGCTGGACAAGCTCGCGCCGCTCGCCCGCTTTGCCGAGCTCGAAGGGGCTCGCGGAAAGGTTGACCAGAATCTGTGAGCCGCGGTGAATCAGCTCGAGCACCGGGTCCCGGTGGTAGAGACTGTGGCCGTCAAGATCGGGATCGGCCCACACGTCCTCGCACACCGACACCCCGATGCGGACACCCTTGAAGTTCAGTGGCCGCGCATCCGCACCTGACTCGAAGTATCGGGCCTCGTCGAAAACGTCGTAGGTGGGCAAGAGGCACTTGAGGTAGCGCTCCACCACCTTTCCCCTATGGCACAGTGCGACCGCGTTGTGGAGGCCCTTGCCGGTTCCCGTCTCGTTGCGGTCAACAAAGCCCACCAGGATGCCGAGATCGTCATCAGAAAGATGCGCGATCCGCTCGAGTTGGGCGAGGTTGCGGTCAACGAAGTCCCGACGCTCCAACAGGTCTCCTGGAGGATAGCCAATGGTGGCGAGCTCAGTGAAAATCACGAGATCGGCAGCCTCACGACGCGCCCGTTCGACAGCTACCGTCATCGCCTCGAGATTGGCCTCGAAAGCACCAATTGTGTAGTCGAGCTGGGCTATAGCGATGCGCAATGTCGACTCCCTCCTGATACCCAATATTACAGGTACTGCAATTCACGCGGCCCAGCACAGCTGGACCGCGTGAATTGCGGAAACACCAAACCCGCCGAGGGACCGGCGGGTTGGCGAGGAAGGAGGTGAGTCAAAGAGGTTTTGTTCCCTGATCTCACTTTCTTTTACGGGGTGACTGCCCGTTGTGTTTAGTTCCCAAAGTGTTTTGCGTGCTAGCATCCAAAGGGCCAGGTCAAACACATCAACGCCCTCGGCGTCAGCAAAAAGGAGCATACGATGGTGGACCGTATCGGTCACTACCGAATCGTTGCCGAGCTCGGTCGCGGCGGCATGGGGATCGTCTACAAGGCGCACGAGGAGTCCCTCAATCGTTTCGTCGCCATCAAAGTCCTCGGCGAGCATTTGACCGAGGATCCGGGCCACGTCGAGCGCTTTCTGCGTGAGGCGCGGAGCGCGGCCAGCCTCAATCACCCAAACATCGTCCAGATATACGCGGTCAGCGAGGAGGACGGTCGCCACTTCTTCGCCATGGAGTACGTCTCGGGCAGCAGCCTGCAGCAGATCCTGCGTTCCTCGGGGTCTCTCGACCCGATCCAAGTCGCAAAAATCGCCCTGCAAACAGCATCCGGCCTTCGCGCCGCCCACGAACAGGGCATCATCCACCGCGACATCAAACCCGCCAATCTTTTGATCGATGACCGCGGGCTGGTGAAGATCGCTGACTTCGGCCTCGCCCTGGTGACCAGCGGCGTCTCGCGCCTCACCGCCACCGGGATGTTCATGGGTACTCCTGGCTATCTTTCACCTGAGCAGTGCCTTGACCAGGACCCGGACCATCGCACCGATATCTACTCGCTCGGCGTCACTCTGTACGAAGCTCTGAGCGGCAAGGTCCCCTTTACGGCTGACAGTCCTCTCGCTCTGCTCCGTCAGATCGTCGATGTCGAGCCGCCGGATCTCGGGGAACTCAAACCGGAGGTTGATCCCGAGCTCCGCACCATTGTCGCCCGCATGATGACTAAGGATCGCGATCTACGTGTCGCAAGCTGTGCCGAACTGATCGGCGAACTTGAAAAATTTCTCGAAAGTCGAGGCGCTTCCGGAAACCTGATCGAAAGGGTCGCCGCATCGGCAGGCAGCCCGACCCCGCCACCACCTACTCCCACCGCCACCGCTGAACTCGATTCACAGCCTACCCGGCAGGTTTCGAGCGACGCCATTGCGGCCGGTGTATCAGCGGTCACCGCACCCGCAGGGAAGACCGAAGTTCCAATCGTGGAGACCTCTCCGCTCGAGGAGCCGCCCTTGGGCACCAGCTCCGGCAAGCGGCTGGCGCTGGTGGCCGCCGTGGTGGTGCTCTTCGGCCTTGCGGCGGTCGTCGCAGCCGGCATCTTCGCCTGGAAATCCGGTCTCTTCAGAGCCGCCGTGGATGAGCGTGCGAGTACCACTGTTGCTGAAGCCGAGACGCCGCCGCCCGATATTGAGAAGAGCCCCAATGACGTCATCGAAACACAAGACTACGCTGACCAACTGACCAGAGCGGCCGGATCTGCGACGGAGTCGACAGCCGCCGAACAGCGTCCGGAGCCGACCGTACAAGCAAGATCCATCGACTCGGGTCGTGCCGAGTCCGAAGTGACCAACCAGGAAAACAGCAAGCGACAGGCTGCCGATTCGAGCCGGCCTCGATCCGAGGCGAGGCAGGAGCCTGCCTCGCAGCCACCACCGATGCGACCGCCTCCAGAGGGTACGGTGGTCGTCGCTGTCGGCGAAACCGTCCTTGCAGGCGAGGCCGAGGCCGTAGTCGAGCACACCCTGGCACAGGCCGGCATACCACTTGTCGATGAAAACGGCATCCCTGGAATTGCCGCCTTCCTCGGCACCGATCTGGCGCCGGAACCGGGAGAAATCCACCGACTACTCCGTCCATACGCGCAGTACCTCGTTTTCGTGAGGGTGGAATACCTCGGCGAACGGCCACTGGTGTACATGGGCCAGCAAGACGTCGCTTTCCAGGCTCGGGTGATCATGGTGCCCGTCGACCTGCAGGCGGGCAACGCCGTGGCGGCGCCTGTGAGACTTCGGACTGAGTACACCCACCTCAACGCTCAGGGGGTGGCGGAAAAAGAGCTACGCCGCCCTGCCTACCGCATCGCACAGCTTCTGGCTAACAGGTAGACAACAGACTTCGATGCGAGATGCCACCAAATGAAAGGTCATTCCGCCCATTGAAATCTCGTCTGCCCGAATAGTCCAAATAACTCCCCGCAGATCACGCAGATTGACGCAGATGACATCAAAAAGTGCCCACGCTTAATCTGCGTTATCTGCGTCATCTGCGGGCAAACTCATGATGGCCGCAGGAACGAGTATCCAGTATCGAGTATCGAGTATCGAGTATCGAGTATCGAGTATCGAGTATCGAGTATCGGGCGAGCGGGTGAGATCAGTCCCTTCGACCGCCGAGAAGACCCGAGCGGACCAGAAAATAAAGTAGGGTGGCCAGCGACGAGGCGACCGCCGCCACATACGTCATCGCCGCCGCATTCAACACCTTGTCCATGCCACGGCGTTCATCGATGCCGACGATCCCTTTCTCAACCACCAACGCCTTGGCACGATTGGAGGCGTCGAACTCGACCGGCAGGGTCACGATCTGGAAAACGAGCACCGCCGAAAAGAGGACCGCCCCCACCATCACCATATTCTGCGAGGCAAAGAAAAGACCCATCAGCATCACGATATAGCCCAGGTTGGAGCCGATGCTGGCTGTTGGGACAAGCATCGACCGTAGCTTGAGCGGACCGTAGCCCTTGGCGTGCTGGATCGCGTGACCCGCCTCGTGGGCGGCGATACCCACTGCGGCCAGCGAGCGGGAGTCGAATACGCCATCCGACAGCGCGAGGTTCTTCTTCACCGGGTTGTAGTGATCGCTCAAGAGGCCTCGGGAGCGGCCGATCGAGACATCTCGAATGCCCGCACCATCGAGTATCCTCTGGGCGGCTTCGGCGCCGCTCATGCCGGATGACACCCGCACCTTTGAATATTTTTTGAAGTTTGCCTTCGTTCGCCAGCTCGCCCACAGCGAGAAAATGAACGCCGGTGCGATGAATAGGAAATACATGGGATCGAAATACATGGTTCAGCCTCCACAGCGATCGACGACGGAAGTTGTCGATCCACACCACATACTACCAACCTCCCACAGAGGAAATTCCTCGCGCCGGTGGTCGGATGGAGTTACCATCCCTCGCTGGAGGCGGTATGAGTTTTCGTTCCGGCAGGTTTCTGGTGCCCGTCCTGGTCACGCTCGGGATCATCGCGACGGCGTTATTCATTTTCTCGTTCTTTGGTGGGGAGGAACTCGCAATTGGAAACCTCGTCCTGCGCGCCCAAAAAGGTACTACCTACCCGCTCCAAGCGCCCCAGAACCCGATTCCCGGTGCGCGGCCCCCGTTAACGACCAACGGCCCGTTCGGGTTCCCGGACGCGCGAAATGTGATCCTCTTCATCGGCGACGGGATGGGTGTCGGGCACGTCAGCGCGGCGGCCGATCTTCTTGATTTCCCAGGGAGCACGCCGGCAATGATTGACACCCCACACCTGGCGTTGGTCCGCAGCTGGGTCGCCGACAACCTCGCCCCCGACTCGGCCTCTACCGGCACCGCTCTGGCGACCGGTTTCAAAACTCGGAAAAAAGCGGTTGGGGTACTGGAGGACGGCAGGGTGGTGCGCAACCTGTTCGAAATTGCGCGCGATCACGGCCGCTCCACCGGAGTCATCACGACATCCGGTATCGTCGATGCGACGCCGGCAGCCTTTACCGTCCACGTGGAATGGCGCGACGACTATCACGAGATCTTCGGAAAAATGCTCGCATCCGGCACCGACCTCATGATCGGTGGTGATTGGTCCAATTTCTCCAAGGCAAAGAAGAACTCGGCCTATCTCGATCTCCTGGCCAGGTCCGAAGAGCTCGGCCAACATCACGACTACCAGGTGACTCGAGATCCGAGTTCGATCGCTACGGCAGAGCTCCCCTTGCTGGCTCTCTTCCCCCCCCGACCTAGCGGCGGCAACAGTCACGGACCGCCACTGGCGGTATCAGCGCTGCGAGCCATCGAACTGTTGCGGGAAAATCCAATAGGTTTTCTTCTGTTGGTCGAGTGCGAAATTACTGACGAGTTCGGCCACTCCAACGACATCGAGGAAGTCATGAATGGCATGCGCGAGCTAAACGACGCCGTGGCGTCGGTTCTCGAGGCTACCGAAGGGCTCGGCGACACACTCGTCGTGGTCACGGCCGACCACGACACTGGCTCGCTGGCCGTTGTCGACGGCGACTACGAGGAGGGTCGGGCAACCGTTCGGTGGGCCACCGGCGATCACTCCTCCCAGTGGCTGCCACTCTTCGCCTTCGGACCGGGTGCCGATCGATTTACTGGAGTTCTCGACAACACCGAGGTCGGCCAGCTGATGGCAGAGGCCCTCGGCCTCAAACCATTCCCGCAGTTGGCCGACTTCGTGGAGAATTGACCGAATAAGGCCATTCTGCTAGACTTTGGGCGTTCTGAGCGGTAAATCGGCCGCGGGAGATGGCAGTATGAATCTTCGTAACAGCCTCAAAAGATTGGTTCTCGGCCCTGAGCAGCAGGCCATTCCGGCGCTCGGTCGCAACGACCGCTGCTGGTGCGGCTCGGGCAAGAAGTACAAGGCATGCCACCTTTCCTCCGACGACCGAAAACGTTTGGCCGAACGCAGCGCCATGGGCGGCCCCAGCAAAGGTGGGATGTTTTAGGCCGCTCGCCCGTCGCCCCCGGCAATTTTTCTCATCATCAGATTCCGTACCCGATGCCTTTGATGATATCGCTGCGTTTTCCGCGAGTCGAAAGATCACTCCACCGGAGCGCTGTACTCGCCCAATCCGGGAACGAGTTCGGGATCGGGATCGGGATCGAATGGGCACGCGGGACTAAGAGCTGACTTTCATTTGTTGGGTTTGATGGGAGTCCAAGATGGCAGAACTGAATGTCCTCGAGCCGGAGCGACACGACCACGGTGCCAGCGCGATTGACAGGGTGCTGGCAGAGGTCGTCGAAAAGCTGCAGGAGCAGGCAGAACAGCTCGCGACACCGCTCAGAAAGACATTCACCGGCCACCCGTTGCCGTCGCGCAAGGAAGTCGTAAAGATGATCGAGCTCCTGCAGTCGGTGATCTTCCCCGGCTATGTCGGCAACCGAGACGTGACTGAGGAAAGCCTCGGTTTCCACATGGGATCGAATTTGCACCAGGCCTCGCTGATCATGGTCGACGAGATCCACCGCGGCCTCTGCTTTGCCTGCCAGCGCGATAAGGTCGACCGGACGCCTGAGGCCTGTTTAGGACAGGCACAGCGGATCACGGCCGACTTTCTGCGCCATTTGCCCGAGATTCGGCAACAGCTTGCCCTCGACGCGGTCGCCGCCTACGAGGGCGATCCAGCGGCATCGAGCCCGTCAGAGGCCATCTTCTGTTACCCGGGAGTCCTCGCCCTCACCTGCCACCGGATTGCCCATGT
>Ga0209013_10002636_pt1 | contig 16148 bp, 13 predicted proteins | sample Cruoilmetagenom2_FD_187291 | JGI IMG/M metagenome (GOLD analysis project Ga0209013, IMG submission 187291) | Oil polluted marine microbial communities from Coal Oil Point, Santa Barbara, California, USA - Sample 2 (SPAdes) (version 2) | ecosystem: Environmental > Aquatic > Marine > Oil seeps ...
GCTTATTAGAGAAACCACTATAAAGTACTAATGATGCAGTCGAGGGGTGATTATAATGATTCCTACAGAGCTACAACAAATGTTCGAAAAAATGAAGCGAGATTCGGAAAAATATGTAGACGAAAGACTCGTTAAACTACGCAATGAAATGAGCTTGAGAGATTTTTATAAATCATTAGAAGACATAGATTATCGTTTATCTACTCTAGAGAGAAAAAATAATTTAGATCATATTGCGAATTTAGAATTAGATTACACTAATATGAATTGTGACTTCCCTACAGTTTATAACATGCTCAACAACGTATATCAGCGACTTGCTACATTTGAATTTAGCTATAAATTGAGAACATTAGATTTTAGTCTTTCTGAAGTCATTTCACATGCTTCTATAATTATCTCCGAAAAAGATATGAAAAAAAATATTGTTTCTCTGGTATCTATAGAGGTCCGAGTAACTCTTATTGAGGAAAAGGCATCACAAACTAACCAACCTGTATTTCAATTTAAACTTCCTGAACATAGTGTGATTAAAACGTTTAATGTTGCTGATGAAGGATTAAGGTTTCAAGTTTTGGAGCGAACTTTTTACGATGCACTAAGAGTCATAGATTCCCGCTTGGCGGTCTTAGAACAAAAAATGAATCTTTATCAGATTTCAGATTTAGAATTAGATTATTTAAATACGAATTGTGACTATTCTATAGTTTCTAACATACATAAGCGACTTGTTACATTAGAAGTTAGCTATAAATTGAGAACAGCAGAGGGTTATTATAGTCCTGAGTTCCTTGTTCATGCTCTGCTGATTAATACTAACTCTATATTTTCCAACGAAAATAGCATGCAAAAAGATATTAATTCTCTGGTACCTATAGAAGAAAGAATAACTCATATTGAGAAGAAAGCACTACTAATTAGCATGGCTGTAAATCAATATAAACCAAGCATTGTTCTTCAACAAAAACCAAACAAAACGATTATTGCCCCCAAGTTACAAAATGATATTATTGATGATGTAGTAAAAAAGTTATCAAAAGAAGAGTTATGGGCAGCAAACATATCATTGTATGGTGAATTATTAAAACAAAAAGCATTAGAATACGATACCGTTTTAGAATCAAAAGAAGAACATGGTCACATCTATACTCAATACAGAAATGAAACATTATTAGAAGAACAAAAAAGAGAAATAATATTTGAAGAAAGAAAGAAACTCTTACAATCAAAATGTAGTTCTTGTAATCGAATTCCTGATAATTTTGGACGTTGCGGGTGTAGTTAATAGGGAATAAATAAAAGTCGAATTAACGAATGAAATAGTGTTTCTATATGAGTATTGCGGACAGATTGAGCCAACAGTGCGGTAAACAGTTTGAGCTGATACATTGTTTGAACACTCTATACATCCATTTTTGCATTTGAACTGGCTGAATGACTTCATTCTTAGTATTACAAAAAACTAGTTGATACTTTTTTTAAGTGTTGATGCCGAAATTCATATATTTTTGCTTTTGTAGCTTGTTCCATTCTTTTAGAATTGCTGTTGTTGTTTGATCAAGTTTAATCGTGCGTGGCTTGCCAGTCTTTGTCGGCTTAAAATAGAGCTTTTCCTGTTTACCGCACCAAGGACGAATAGGCGTTGGGTACTGCGATCGGTTGTATCAAATCGAGCGCAAAATTAAACACCTTTCTCCAGAAGAACGCCAACAAGTGAGACAAAAAGAATCGAAGTCCATAGTGGATGAATTTTTCGATTGGATTGATCACTCACCATTCTTTGGTAAAAATGCGCTGGCAAAAGCAGCTAGATATACATTGAGCCGGGCTGTAGGTTTAAAAGCATTTCTTGATGGTGGGCATTTAATATATATTAATTCCGCTGAAAATGCGATTCGGCGGAATGTGATTGGTCGCAAAAACTGTCTTTTCTCCGTAAGTGAGGCAGGTGCCGAAGTGAATGCAATCTGTCTAAGCTTGGCCGAAACATCAAAAGTAAAAGGCAGCGATTTTTATCAATATTTAGTCAAGCTACTAACAGAGCTGCCAACTTTACCAATTTATCAGTGGCCTGAACTGTTATAAGACTATCTCCCTTGGTCTGAAAAAATCAAAGTAACATTTGCAAAAAAGCCAACTATCTGAAAAAAATCGAGATAGTTGGCCATTCGTCGTGCGTACCAGTTGGTGCGCTTATTTTTTTAAAGTTTGGGCTTACCGTACACAATTATAATTAAATTGTTGGGAAAGTATGTAGAAATGTTTATTTTTGGGGTACAATGTATTAGGGAAATATAACCATAGGTGGGATGTAGATGTTATTTACTGATATTAAGTATACTGAGCTTTTTCAAACTATTGAAAATAAATATAATTCTCTTGGAGATTGGGAAAAAGTAAGGGATTTTGAATTTTTAGAAGGACTGCCAAAAGAACAGAGTTTAAATATATTAAGGTTGTTAAATGGGTTAAAGGAAGAAGAATTAGATGTTGATATTTGGAATAAAATAATTGATTACTTCGAAAATCGAGAGAAAAAGCATAAGGTCGTTAAATTAGGCAAAGATATATTCAATGATGCCAAAATACCTGTTGATAAATATTCCGCTTGGCAACTGTATAAAAACGGTTTAATTAAACAAAATTGGTCAGATAATTCGATAAAAAATATTGAAAAATCCTCACATGAAATATTAAAAAATTTATCAATGGATACTGTAGAATCGGGACCGATTAAAGGATTGGTAGTTGGTAATGTACAGTCAGGTAAGACGGCAAATATGGCGGGTTTAATGGCGATGGCAGCTGATAATGGATTTAATTATTTTATTATTTTTTCTGGAGTTATTGAAAATTTACGCCAACAAACTGCAAATCGCTTATATGGGGATATGAATACAGCTGGAAATGGTAATTTGCATTGGCATCAGGTAGATAATCCTTCATTGCGTTCAAAGTTGCCAGAACATAATATTAGTAATTTTAATTTAGATACAAGCGCAAAAGATAGGTATTTTACTGTTTGCTTAAAAAATAGTACACGTTTAAATTCGTTAATAAAATGGCTGTATGACGATGTAAATAAAGCAAAACAATTAAAAATCTTAGTTATTGATGATGAGGCAGATCAAGCAAGTGTTAATACAAGAAAGATTAAAGAAGAAGATAGAACAGAAATTAATAGATTAATCCTAAATCTTGTAAATACAGACAAAGTGAAAGGCATGAACTATATAGCTTATACAGCTACACCATATGCGAACATACTAAATGAAACGGGTAAGAATACTTTATACCCTAAAGATTTTATTGCTTTGTTAGAGCCTTCAGAAGATTATATCGGTCCAAAGCAAATTTTTGGTACAGAAGAGCCGGAAATGAGCCCCTATATAGACATTGTAAGACATATCCCTTCAGCTGATGTGGAAAGTATTCGTGAAGCACAAAAAGAAAATCAAGAACTACCTTTAGTAAATAGCTTGATTGATTCTTTACATTGGTTCGTATTAACAGTTGCAGCTATGAGAGCAATTGATTATCGAAAGCCAATTTCTATGTTAGTACATACTAGCTTTAGAATAGACCACCATAAGAGTATCGCAAAGAAAATCGAAGAATATTTACGTGACTTCAAAATAAATTATAAAAAAGTAATGCCTAAGTTAAAAGAAATGTATGAGAATGAATCTTTGGATCATAAACGCTCATATTTCTTAGTTGGAATGAAAGAATATTCTACTAAAGACTCAGTACCAGATTATCCAGAATGGGAAGAGATAGAGCGTTATATTGAAAGAATGATTCGATTAGATATGGATGAATTTATTAGTCATATTCCAATTGGCGAAGAAGGTCAACCGAAATACCATAAGGGTTTTCATTTAGTTATTGATAATAGTAAAGCAAAAGCAGATAACCAAATTGTGAGACTAGTTTATCCAAAGAAACAAAATTCAAATACAGCACCTGCGTTTATCGTGGTAGGAGGTAACACTCTTTCACGAGGATTAACATTAGAAGGATTGACAACTACATATTTCTTACGGACGACAAATCAAGCAGATACATTAATGCAAATGGCTCGATGGTTTGGATATAGAAAAGGATATGAAATTTTCCCACGTGTATGGTTAGATAGTGAAGCTTTAGAACGTTATCAATTCTTATCGCAAATGAATGAGGAATTGAGAGAGGAAATTGCTTTGTATGCCCAAAACGGTCTTACTCCAACAATTTATGCACCAAGAGTTAAGAATTCAATAAACCATAAATTAATAAGAATAACTTCAAGTAACAAAATGCAGTCTGCTGAACCGAACGAATATGATTTTGCAGGATTCAATTCGCAAACTGTGTACTTTGAAAACGATGTAGAAATGCTAGAACATAATTTAAAGCATACAAAAGATTTCTTGAATAGTTTACCATCTCCTGACATCCGAACTAGCAATATGATATGGAGAAACATCTCTGTTGAAGAAATAAAGTTTTTCTTAGAAAAATATCTAGTGTGCGATAAAGATGTGAAAATGTCCAATTTACCTGCTTTAATTGAATGGGCTGAAAAAAATTCTGGGGAAATATCTAATTGGAATATAACTCTATCTAGTATAGGGAAAGTTGAGGATACGCAAGGGCAGGATAGTGACTGGAACATACATGGATTCAGTCCTAAGCCGATAGTCCGAACAAAATTGAAAGAACGTAGTACAGATAAGATTGCTAATATAGGAGCTTTACGTACACCATCAGATTTATTAGCAGATATTGATCAAGAGTTGACTTCGGAAGAAAGAAATACGTCTAAAATTTTAGAAATTCGTTCAATACGTGTGAAATACGAATATGGAAGAGTACCCCTAATTACTATTTACAGAATTGATAAGGGGCAAATAAGTGAGGCAAGTAACGATGAAAATATAAAAGGTAGCCGGACTCGAGAGCCGCTTAATTTACCTAAAGATGTTATTGGTATAAATGTAATGATCCCAGGGGTATCTAAAGGTGGACAATTAGCTACTTATATTTCTGCAAAATTAAATATAAAAGAAAATAATGAAGATGAGAATTATTATAAGGAGCTAGATGATGAGGATTAAACATGCGATAAATGACGTACAAAGTATGTCACATGATGGAGGGAAAATCCTGAAATCATTACAGAACAATTATTTACCTTTGATTGATATTGTTGTACGAGAAGCGATTCAAAATAGCTTAGATGCCTCAATTGAAGGTGAGCATAGTACTAATGTAGATTTCAAAATTGATAAATTTCAATCTGAAAAGTTAGCGCCAATATTTGAAGGTGTGGATAAAGACTTAATTGAAAGATATCCAAGTTATCAAACATTCATGGCTATAAGTGATAAGAAAACATACGGTTTAACAGGTGACTATACATCTGATGACATAAAAATTCTGGATGGAAGTAACTTTCATAAATTAGTTTTTGGGATTGGTAAAAATCAGAGTAAAGAAGGGGCTGGTGGAAGTTGGGGTTACGGTAAAACTAGCTATTTTAGATTAGGAATTGGAATTGTTCTTTATTATACACGTATACAAACAGGAGATGGATATGAAGAACGATTAATAGCGTCAATTATTGAAGATCCATCTAAACAGGACCGATTGTTACATAATAATGAGCGTGGGATTGCTTGGTGGGGTGAATATGCTTCTGATAATAGTAGAATTTATCCGATTACAAACCAAGATAAAATCGCAAATATACTTTCAATATTCGGTTTAAAAAATTACTCGGGTACGGAGACTGGTACAACTATTATTATTCCGTATTTAAATAAACTTAATCAAGAAATGATAGATAAAGAAGCTTTAAGATTCCCATGGGAAAATAGTTACGAAGATGCTATCACAATGGCTGTTCAGAGATGGTATTTCCCTAGAATATGGAATGAGCAATATCGTGAAAAGCTAGAAAGTTCTTTTTTAGAGTGTACAGTTAATAAAAATGTGTTACACCCAGCACTAGAGTTTGAACCAATTTTTAAAATTTATCAAGAGTTATATACTTCAGCGCTCTTAGGGAAGCCTATTACATCAAATATTCAAGTTCAAGCGATAAATTTAGGACGCAACGCATTGGAAAATTCTAAAGAAGAAGTGGGATATGTAGCTTTTCGTGAAGTAAGCCAAATTGAACTAAAAACGACACCTCCTGATAATAAACCATCTGGATTGGCTTATTTAGGTGTGAAGGATAAAAGTTTACTTGAAAACAATATGCCAAAAGTTATCGCATATAGCCGTAAACCAGGGATGGTTGTTGAATATAGCGTTAATGGGTTATGGGCTAACGGAAATATAGCTTTAAAAGAAAACCATGTTTTACTTGGTTTCTTTGTGCCAAACTCCAATGCATTATTAATGAAAAATTTCCAAAAAATAGGCTATGAAAATTTGGAAAAATATTTAAGATCTATTGAAAATTCAGATCATGCAAACTGGGAAGATGATGTAGATATTACGATTGTAAAACGTGTAAGAGAGCGTACAAATCAAGCTATTACAAATATATATCAAAGGGATAAAGATACAGAAAATTCATCAGTTACATTAGGTCTATCCCGTAAATTTGGAATGATGTTATTACCGCCTAAGAACTTTGGGAAAACATCTTCTCGTAAAAACGAGGATAAAGATACCAATGGAAAAGTAGGAGGAACTAAATCTAGGGGTTCTGATGTTTCGGTTATCCGTTCTATTCCTCAGAACGGAACAAAAGTAGATGTAATATTTAAAGCATTTATAAAAAAGAAAACAAAAAATAATCTATTGATACAAGTTTTAACTCAAGATAAACGTATGGATTCAAGCACATGGATTAAAGCTATGGGTAACACTATTCCATACCCATTCTGGATTTCCGATGTGAGTATTCAAAGGATTAATGATGAAGATATAAATCAATTATATAAAAATTATCAAAATAAAGATTTTATTTTTAATTTAGATAGAAATCAATCGAGTATATTTGAAATTACTTCTGATTCAGAAGACGATAGTGTAATTGAAGGTACGCTCACTTTAAATATGCATTCTAATAAATATGTACCAAATTTAGCAATCCGTACTTTATAAGAAAGGAGGGATATGACGTTGATACAATCTACTAATCAAGTATCTTTATATAGACAAATAGATTCAAATATGATTGAAGCAGCAGGAATAGAAGTCAGCACACCGCAGTTTTTTTATAATACGAGTGAAGGGGTTAAAGAGATAGAGCTCGGTGAAGAGTTTGATAACGTTTTAACAATAAATGAATTTGATACAGAGTGGTCTCCCAAGGAAAATGATTTAACAGTTAAGCAAAAATTCACTTTTGCTAATCCTTCAGTCTTGTTTGGAGATAAAGGAGTGACTATGAATGATAATAAAATAGGACTGGCTGTCCATATTCATTCTAAAACTTCTGGTAATCAAAAGAAAATTAACTTTGGTAGCCAAATAAATACGCAAAACAAAATGGAAGTACAATTTGAATATAACTTTCCTAAGGACAGTATACGCGGGATTATAGGGATGGACTTTTTCATGTATCTACAAGATATTGTAGAAACTAGAACATACCACGCTAATCAAATAGGGATGAGATTAAGTGCAGAAGATTTATCTAATCTAATTATTGTTGTAGATGGTGAAGGTTCAGCATTCCCTATTACCGAGTTTAATGAAAAAAATGGTCCTCTATGGATTCTAGAAAAAAAATGGGCAGATGCGACTGAAGATATATTTGATAGTTCAAATGTCAATCTAAGTTTAAACATTGTTCATCCACTTTTTGAACAAATAAAAGGTGGTAAAACGAAAGCTATTAGAGCTTTGATGGGCGATATTATGGTTCAAGCCATGTCAATGCTAATCCAACAAGTATTAATTATAGAAGAGAATACTTTAGACGCTGTGGATGAGTCTATTTCCAATAGTATATTAGCTGTAGTAAAGTATTGGGTAACGACCTTTGAAGTTGATACTACTTCACTATTTACGATAATGAACTCGCTAAGAAGAAGACTTGATCATGAAATGCTAGGTGGAGAATAATATGATTAATTGGGAGAGTATAATTTACGAAATAAATAAAGCAAGTAAAGATTTCGAGAAACTTCAAGTCAAATCTACTTCAATAGAGCCAATACACCCAAGAAATGAATTTATAGAACTTCGCCAAGATTTAATTAAGGCACGGGATGAGATATTTGAAAAGCATAATTTGGATAATGCAAATAAATTAGATTATTCGTTTGATTTATTATTTGGCTTAGAAGTGTATCAAATTTTCAATGAGGATATCGCCTTTACAAACCGAGTAGCTACTAATGACGATGTTTGGCGTTATCTATCCATTTGTGTAATACCGGATATAGTACATTCTCGTTTTTCTTTAAATGCAGATCATTACTATAAAATAACGAAAAGAATCTGGTTAAAAACGATTTGGTGGTATATTCATTTATCTTGGAGAGGAAATAAAAAGGATACATATGAGATTTTAAAAGATAATTCTACTGATACGATATTGCAATTGGTTGAACGACCAGGGATAGGTTATTATAAAGAAATGTATCGTGAATTGATGTTCCAATATACTAATTATGAGGATAAGTCACGTGATCTATTTCGTAGGGCGCTTAAATTAAATACAGCACGTCTTTTAACTATTTCTCCTGAACTTGTTGAGGGCGGTATACAAGGATATGTCTATAATTTATTTGAGACTGCTAAATAGTAAAGGTTGAGATTTATAATGGAAATATATATTGAGGATTTGTATGAAAATATATTTGGTAGAGTAGCTAATGATTACACATCTTTAAAAGTAATAAGCGGCTATGCATCTGCCAACTTTTTATCGCGTGTAATCAATGATTTTCCGCATTTGAAAATCGAATTATTTTTAGGAATGACGTCACAAGGAGTTTCTGAAAAAAATCATTTAGATTTTCAGTCCTTGATGAAAAAGAACGGAAACATAAGTGTGTTTTATCAAGTTGAAGGTATACCAAATCATATGAAAATTCTTGAATTTAGTAAAGGCATACCAATCAATAAAAAAGTATTTATAGGTTCGGCTAACTTCTCAGAGAATGGTTTTTTTTATAATAAAGAAGTAATGACAGAAATTGATTCTTTACCTGAAATATTATTTGATGACCAAGTAAAAATTTCTTTGTCTTGCTTAGATGAGCACATAAATAGTTATGTTGAAATTTATGGAAATGAAGCAAGGAAACAAGATTTAGGTGATAGTATTGAGAATGAAGGCTTTAATCAGACAGAGAATGACACTTCGTTACAAATTTCAGTAACTGATTTACGAAGCAAATTATCAAATAATCAAAACAGAAGAGTAGCAATTAACAGTTGGGAATTGCTAAAAAATAAAAGGGACCCTAAGTATTATCATTCTTTTGAAATAACAGTAGTATTGCCGAAAGAAAACAATGCTAGATGGGCTAATAAAGGTATAAATGGTTGGGTGGATTATCGAGTGCCGGTACTTGAACAAACTCCTAAAGTCCTATTTATTAAGGTATTCCCGCAAGATGAAGAGTTTACTATATATACAGATGATAATCAAATATTGAATGCAAAATTAACTGGTAACTTTAATGGACAATTAGAGGTTTTAAATTTGAATTTATATGATTACATTCGAAGTCGCATTGGTTTAATTGAAAAAAGGCCTATTAGTTATGATGATTTAGTTACTAGCGGTTATACAACAATGTACTTTACAAGAATTAATCAAAATGAATATAAAATGAGCTTTAATCGGACTACTAGTTAAAAATTTTAAGAGATTGAGAGGGAGTTCAATGTTAAGAGTAATAGAAACATTTAGCGGCATTGGAAGCCAAGTACAAGCTCTTGAAAATATTAATATAGAACACAGAGTAGTCGCTACAGTAGAGTGGGAAATAGGGGCAATGTATGCATACGATATAATGCACAATGGACCTCAAGATTTAAGGAATTATAGACATCATACTAAAGAATCTTTAATCAATCTATTAGAGAAATATACTTTATCTAGCGATGGTAAAATGCCGATGAGTAACAGAGCGTTAGCTTCATTACCTGTAGCACAGCTTAAAGCTATTTTATGTTCAATTGAAAGAACAAATAATTTAGTTGACATAACTAGCGTTAAAGCAAGCAATTTACCTGACACAGATGTATTAACATATTCATTTCCATGTCAAGATTTATCGGTAAGTGGACATTGGCATAATAATACTTCAGGAATTGACCGTGATGCTAATAATCGATCTACATTGTTATGGGAGATTGAAAGAATCTTAAAAGAGTTTGTAGAATGCGGGAAAACATTACCGAAGTTCTTACTTATGGAGAATGTAAGTAACATACTTTCTAGTAAGCATATTGAAAACTTCAATGAATGGCAAACCTTTTTAGAAAGTCTAGGGTACGTTAATCAAATTTACACGCTAGATTCAAGAAATTTTGGAATCCCTCAGTCTAGAGTTAGAACATATTTAGTGAGTGTTTTTGCTGAAAGCCCGAAAAAAATAAATGAAATAAATAACTATTTTCTTTTAAATAATTTAGGAGATATTTATTTAGATAAAGAACAGATTCCCCCGATTGAAATGTTTTTACGTTTAAATTATTCTGAAAAACATTACAGGATTGAAGCAATTGAGAGTACACCAGCATTTACGGAATCACGTAAAAAAATCTATGAAAATAATGTAATATTAGCAACAGATAATATTGCTAATAATAAAGAACATGCACGTACTATTACAACGAAACAAGACCGACATCCTAATTCGGGTATTATAGAATACAAAAATGAAGAGCTAACTAGTATAAATAAAAAATATAGGAACCTTACACCAAGAGAATGTTTCTTATTGATGGGCTTTAAAGAGGAACAATACGATTTATTAATGAAAAATAACATTGAAATAGGACATGATCGTAAAATTTTATCGCAATCAAAATTAATGCAATTAGCAGGTAATAGTATCGTTGTGCAGGTTTTAGAAAGTATTTTTAGCCAGATTAATGAGATTAATGAAAAAATTTTGACTGTAAAACCGCAAGATATCATAGAAAAGAAACAAGTGGTCATTGCTGTTTAAATATAATCTTGTAGCCATTTGTATTTTGAAATTGAAATGTGAGCCATATCGCAATTGAAATATTAAGACATTCTGAATAAAGCTGATGTGTACTTCTGAAAAATACATGAAAAAAATTCAAAAATATATTAGGGTGTGTGGATGATGGTATATTATTTAAAGAAATTAGGGCATCAAGAGTTAGGAAGTATAAATGCTACTACTGGGAGGCCTTCCAGAGGACGTTATATTTATATATCTAAAGATACTAGTGTCTTATCTTTTTTTCCTCCCTTATCTAAAAATGTAAAAAATGATTCATCTCTTCTACCGATCATTCCTTTGTATCTTACAAATGCCGCTAAAGTATATTGTAATTTTATTTATCATAATGATAGCTATCATGGCGGTACTAGAAATGAATATAGAATCTATTCAAATAATGCGTTAGAAGGTAACTCATTTCTTTTTTCTGAAGACGATATTTTCATTATGAAAAAACAAGAGATTCAAATAGAAGATACAACTCAAATGGTTTATTTTTTAGATTTAATAAAAAAATCTAATCCCGTATATACTGAATTTAATGATGCAATTATAAACTCTTCTATTAGAGGTAATCATGCGATTGTAAATAATGAATTTCAATGGTTCGATCATAAAATTCAATTAACTTTAAGGACATCTACTTTCAATACGGTTATTGATCAAACAGTCACAAAAAAAGTTGAGGAATCAGAAAATAATGTTGAAGATTTATTTTCAGCTACTAGCTTCAGAGATTTTGTTATGAATGGTTATAATAATGTTTGTGCTGTGACAGGTGATGTAATAAAATATGGAAATTTTTTTAATTTAGAAGCAGCCCATATTAGACCTAAAAGCCACGGTGGTACATTTTTACCTAGTAATGGATTAGCTTTAAGTAGAGATATACACTGGGCATTTGATAAAGGTTTCTTCACTTTGAATGATGACTATACAATATTGATACATGATGAAATTGAGAGTGCTTATTTGAATAGTTATCAAGGGAAATCTATTTATGTATCGAGTATTGACTTTTTCAAGCCTAATTTGGAGTGCATTAGGTATCATCGAGAAAATGTGTTTGGCTTATTTAAAACGTCAGGACGTTTATAAATAACGAAAATCCCTACGAATTAAGTTCGTAGGGATTTTAAAATGTGGTTGTCGTGAATGGTCAATTGTAACTTAAAAAACATAGCTAATAAAAAGGAGAACATCTTATTATCTGATTTTGTCCATAATTATAAGAGTTGTGTTAATGCTTGTGCTAGTTTTTCTGCAAACCTTGGTGGCACAGCATTCCCAATCATTTTATAGTTATCTCCAGCGCTAGAGATAAATTCATAATCATTAGGAAATGTTTGTAATCTGGCAGCTTCACGAACAGTAATCGAACGCCCTTGTTCTGAATCTGGATGAATATGTCTTAATCCATCTTTATATAAATGAGCAGGTATTGTATTACTTGGGTTGTCCCAACGTAATACATGATATTTATGAACATTAGAATTTTTCCCAGTAAGCTGCGTATAAAGGTTTTTTAATGCTTCTGTCGTGATGAATTTATTTCTGCCTGTTTCAATATCCTCTGCAAGCATACGGAATACTTCAATATCTCTTGCGCTATGGAATCGGGGGAAATGATTTGCAATTGCAGACTCTTCATCATAAGAATGTGATACTTTTTTTCCACCTATTTTTTCAACAGTATTTAATGGATAAAGACGTGGTAAATCCGATATTGCATCACGAACAGTACGAGTTATTTCTCTGTACTGAGGTAATATATTTGAATAAAAATTTTCTAATGTTACTTGCGGATTTTCATATAGATCATTTCTTAGACCAATTATAATCACCCGTTTGCGCGCCTGGGGTACACCATATTCTGACAAGTTGATCTGCGCACTTCTTAAATCATTTATAATTGTATATCCTATATCATTAATGGCTTCTCGAATTAAATCTGTAACATGAACACCTCCTGGAGTAGCACTTAATATTCCAGGTACATTTTCAAATACAAATACTTTTGGACGATATGCATCAATAACTTTTAAATAACTTTCAAATAGATAGTTTCGATAGTCATCACGCATCCCATTCGTATCTCTTATTCTGCCTGCCATCGAATATGCTTGGCAAGGTGGTCCACCAATTACCACATCTACGTTTGTGTCGCCAATAAGTCTATTTAATCCTGGGTGTGATCCGTACTCTTCATCATCAGTCCAACCATTTAAAAGTTCTTTAGTACGCTGAATATCAAATCGCATAACAATATCATCGGCATTTTTGTAATCCCATCTATTTTTTAAGCGATTGATAAGGTTTAATACTTGTGGCTTTTCCCATTCGATCGCAGCCAGTGTTTTATAGTGACCTGTTGCTTTGAATCCCTCAGATAACCCCCCGCAACCTGCAAAAGCATCTATAAAATTATAATTAGCCATATTATTTATCCTCATCAATAATATATTTTTTTAATTGTTTACCTAAAGCAAATCCTAGTAAGGGAGGTACTGCATTTCCAACTTGTTTGTATTGTTGAGTTTTATTCCCATAGAATCGGAAGTCGTCTGGGAAAGATTGCAGTCTGGCATTTTCACGAACAGTGGGAACACGATTGAATTCATAATGGAAATGATTACGGTGTCCGGTATCAATTGTTTTTGATGGTTTATTTCGATGATAACGTGTCCAAGCTTCATTGAACTTTCTGCTATCTCCAACACCAGGAGGTAAATCTTTATGGTTTCCACCTTCAGGAACTTGTGAAATTACATCAATTACAAGTTCTGTATGTTTTGTACCTACATGATTAAATAGTTGAGTAGTATTTTTACGCATCATTTTTTGATATTTACTTTTTGATGGCGATTGATATTCACTTAGTTCAGCTCCTAAGTCATCAGTAAAGTCATGCAAATCGCTAATTGCGTCTCCACATGTAACATATTTTTCCGGTGTTAAAACTGGTTTAGGAAACTCAAATTCTTCTCCATTTAATAAACCCACAAAAAATAAACGTTTTCTAATTTGCGGAACACCATAGTCCGGCGCATATAAAACTTGATCATTAATGGTATAACCTAAATCGCCAAATTCCTTTATTATAGCTTCACGAGCTTTTCCATTATACAGAGTAGCTAAGCCAGGCACATTTTCTAAAACAAAGGCTTTAGGTTGGAAGAATGCAACAGCATTTACCATTGCTTGAAATAAAGAATTCCTTTCATCATCTTCTTCACGCTTTCCAGTTAATGAAAATCCCTGACAGGGTGGGCCCCCTATTATTAAATCAACTTGTTTATTTTCAGTTAAACTAGCCATTTCTAAAATAGTAGATCCTTGAAAAAGATCGCCATTCTTAGCTACAGCATTTCCGTGGTTAGCCTTGAAACTGACTAATGCATCTTTATTATTATCGATTCCCAATAAAACTTCGTAACCAGCATCCATAAAACCACGTGATAATCCGCCACAGCCACAAAACATATCAATGACTGTTGGTTTTTTATTCTTCATATTAATTCATCTCCAAAATCTACAATTTCACATATAATTGTTGATTAGCACTATTTTTATTAACAACTCCAATAAGAAGTTGAAGCTGCCCGTTTTTTACTTCATTTAAAAAAAGTGACCCTAAAGTTCTTCTTTCGCCAATAGCCAAGCGATTCCATTCGTAACCCTTAAATAGGTCTTTAACAAGAAATTCTTCACCTGAATTCAAACTTGTTATTTCTACGATTGCTTGTTTTAAACAGTCCATATAATCCTCCTAACCCATAAACATAAGCTTATGCATATAATATAATTATTTTAAGATAAAGTAAAGGGAAGGGAATGTACGTTCTTTGAAATTTTACAAATTAGGTTTTGATATAAATGAGCTGAAATGCGTTTTGTCACAACTGTTACATAAAGCATAAAGTTCTCATTATGATATCTTTGTGCTTTAAAATTTATGTTAGAAACATTTGCTTTTAAAATTGTTTTGAGTTTTTCTATGAAGGAAGAGTATAAAGCATAAATTTTCCATGTGGAAAGTTTATGTCTTATTTGGTTGACTCTTTGTTGTTTGGGATTTAGAAGCAATACATATTTGCTCGAGCTTGTCTATGCTTGTTAAGACTGATACGAAAATTTAATAGTGGAGGGACGGTCAGCTTAAGATGAACAATTAATAGTATTGATATTCAAAGAAGATCATTAGAATTGGGTGATTCATTTTCTTTTCTACAATTAAACTTGAATGAAATAGTAGATATAAAAAAATGGATTAGTAAGAAGGTATTTCATTACACATCTCGAATACATTATCAAAGGGGTGAGTTTATGAAAAAGTATTTGGTTCATGTGGCTATCCATCCACCGTTTCAATTGATGTATGAAACAAGTGTACAGTCAAATATAAAACCTAAAAAGTTTAACGAGGGTGTTATTAAAATAGGAGATCAATATTTTAACTCTGTGAATGTGAGTGAATATATGTTAGAAGAAAATAGTACGATTTAAAATAAAAGCTGTCCTAAATTAAAATGTACCCAATAAGGTCGACACTTTAAAAAAATCCTTCTTATAGGGTACATTTGTTTATAATGAGAAAAAGATGTTGGAGCGGATAGAAATGGCAAAAAGATTGCTTACTAAATAAGTATGGTGTCCCATAAAGAAGTGAACTCTAGAGAAGCAAATTATTTACTAGACCAGATAAAAGAGAAGATAAGTCTTTGAAGCTTGTATTAAGTAAAAAGACTTAGCCTCATTTCTAGACACAACAAGAGAAAGCATTAGTAGTAAACTCTCAGAGTTTCAAACCAAATCATTTATACAAGTAGAAGACAATACAAATACAATCACCATTTTAGCTGAATTGTCACTTCAGGAAATTGCATGGATATAATCATTAGCTTCCCTGTGTAAGAAACATTAGAAGAAAAGCAGTCTAAGTTCGCCGAATCGTTCGGAAACGCCTGCATGACCCACATCGTGTGG
>Ga0209013_10002637_pt1 | contig 16146 bp, 11 predicted proteins | sample Cruoilmetagenom2_FD_187291 | JGI IMG/M metagenome (GOLD analysis project Ga0209013, IMG submission 187291) | Oil polluted marine microbial communities from Coal Oil Point, Santa Barbara, California, USA - Sample 2 (SPAdes) (version 2) | ecosystem: Environmental > Aquatic > Marine > Oil seeps ...
TTGGAGCTCCGAAGGGTGTGCCGCTTAATCCGCCAACGGCGGTATCGAAGATGCGGATCCCCGACTCATACGCGGCAAGACAATTTACAAGCCCCAGGCCGTGAGTATCATGAAAATGGACTGCCAGGTTCGCATTTAGATCAAGGTCCAGCAATGCGGCAATGGTTTCTCTAACCTGTTTTGGACTGGCCATGCCGGGAGTGTCGACCAGGGTTATTTCGGTGACACCCATAAAAGCGAGTTTGCTGGCCAGTTCGACAATCTCCTTGATTTGTACCTTTCCCTCATATTGACAGTAAAAGGCGGCCAGGATGTAGACCCTGAGGGTCTTTCCTTTTTCAAGGCAGGTCTCAAATATGGACGGGAAGGTTTTATAAAGGGTTTCTCTGATACTGGTACCCAGAACCGATTTATTGAAAGATTCACTGCACCCGATCAGGGTCCCTATTTCATCGACATTGGTATTCAGGGCTCGCCGACAGGCGATTTCATTGGGCGCAAGCCCGATGATGGTGACTTCGGATCGTTTATCGAGGGCATTGATGACGTCTTCTGCATCGGCATATTCCGGCCTGAGGCGGGGATGGGTAAAAGCGACGCAGTCGATCTTGGTCACACCGCTTTTCATTAAGCGGGTAGCCAGCGCAACTTTATCACGCGTGCTAATTCCCGTAAGCGCACCAAGCCCATCCCTGGGCGCACAATCCACTATGGTTACTTTCGCCATTGATTTTCCATCTCGTAGCAACGGAGCTCATACTATTTGGTGATCGGGCGAGGATTCACAGGTCCCAGTCCCGATGGGCTTATTCGCTTCGATTTAGACCGCCTACCGAACTCGCTTACCAAGCATTGGTCCGTATATCGCTCCTCTTCTGCTACCTGGTTAGACATTTAATAACGCAAAAACCATGCCGGTAACATAACCCACTGTTTGTATAAGAAAAGAGTTGAGTGCTGGGTGGAGGGAAATACCATAAGTGTATATTTTTTAAATAGAATTTGCCTAATCGAGTTGATATCGTTTAATTTTGGTATAAAAAGTCCTCCTGCTAATGCCGAGTATCTTGATGGCCTCGGTTTTATTTTTCGCTTTTTGCAGTACCTCTTTGATGACTTCCATCTCGGTTTGTTGCACGATAGAGGATAGGAGGCCCTGATTCGGATCGATTTCGAAATCAAGCACGCGTTTCAAGTTGCTTTTTCTGGCATGAATTTCCTCGGACAAGAGAAAGTCCGGGAAGTCATTTTCTGTGATCAAGCTGCCTGTTGACATGGTGACGGTGTAGTCGATGACGCCCCTTAACTCACGGACATTTCCGGGCCAATGATAAGACTTCAGAGCTTCGAGGCAACCCGTCGATAACGACAGATTCCGGTTTTGCTGCTTGGCATGCTGCATCAGGAAGAAATTTGCTAAAAGGGGAATATCAACCGGACGTTCTCTCAATGGGGGCAGATGGATGCAGATGGTATTCAACCGGTACAACAGGGCTTTGCGAAAACGCTTTTCAGCTATCAATTTTGACAGATCTTTATTTGTAGCCGAGATAAAGCGAGCATCGATTTTAATATTTTTCGAGCCGCCCACTCTCTTGAAATGGCCTTCATTCAACACGCGAAGGAGTTTCGCCTGGGTTTGAAGCGAAGCGTCCGCAATTTCATCAAAAAAAAACGTGCCCTGATGCGCTTCATAAAAAAGACCGTGCCGCCCGCCGGGTGCGGCTCCGGTGAATGCTCCTTTTTCGTATCCGAAAAGTTCGCTGTCAATCAGCTGGTCAGGAATGGCGGCACAATTGATGTCAACGAAATTCTTGCCGCTACGGCGGCTAGTTTGGTGAATGGTGCGCGCGAGTATCTCCTTGCCGGTTCCGCTTTCTCCGGTGATTAATACGGGAAAGTCGCTTTTAGCGCCTTTTTGCGCGGTCAGCAGTACGATTTTAAATTTTGAGTCTTGCCCAATCATCCCTGCTATGGGTTTAGAGCGCATGAGATACTCTCTTTCCCAGGAGGTTTAGAGTTGGAATACGGTACGGGGAACAACTCGAAACCAGTTTTGTTTAATAATTAAACAAAACTGGTTTCGATTGTTTAGATATAATACAAATCAAGTTATAGAAGTCAAGCCTAAAAGTATGCATTCTCGCAACCCGTTATTATCCCATATAAAAATTTGATGGCATAAGGATTGCAATTCTTTGGGGTATAATAAAATATTCCCGACTTTAATCATAGAGAGGAGTGCTTCACTTTAGATTTGAAATCGAAAGTGGTATGGATCCTTAATGTAGACAATCCGTGAATATGGAACGGATTGCGGAGACTTTTTATGGCATTTGATTTATCCCCATTGTTAAATCCGGCATCGATTGCGATTGTCGGTGTCTCCGAAAACGCTTCAAGAATCGGGGGCCGGCTTTTTAAATATCTAGTAAAACATGGGTATCAGGGCAGATTTTCCTTGGTCAATCCGAAATACAAGGAGCTCTCCGGGGTAAAGTGCTACCCAAACGTAACCGACATCCCCGTCCCTGTGGACTGCGCACTTGTTGCCGTTCCAGAAAAATATGTCATTCCGGTTTTAAATGAATGTGCCGATAACGATGTTAAGGCTGCTGTTGTTTTTAGTTCGGGTTTTGCGGAGATGGGTGCTCAAGGCCAAGAGAAGCAAAACAGGATAAAAAAGATAGCTAAAACCAAAAATATACGGATTTGTGGTCCGAATTGTATCGGATTGGTCAATTTCAATAGCCATACGGCCCTGTCTTTTTCTCAGATGCTGGAGCTCGATACCCTGATCCCGGGTAACATCGGGTTTATTTCTCAAAGCGGTGCCCTCGGCGGCTCCCTGGTCAATCGCGCTATGGACATGAACATCGGGTTGAGTTATTTCATTTCCAGCGGCAATGAAGCCGACCTGGAAGTGTCCGACTTTATCAAATATCTGGTGCTCCATGATGAAAACACCAACGTCATCGCGGCATTGGTAGAGGGATTTAAGGATGGCCCCAAATTTATCGAGGCCGCCGAATTAGCCCAGAAGCATGGCAAACCCATCATCATGTTAAAGACCGGGGAGACCGAGGCAGGTAAAAAAGCGGCCGCCTCCCATACCGGTGCCCTGGTGGGTTCCGACTCTGCCATCGATGCCGTCTTCAAACAAACGGGTGTCATCCGTGTGTGTAATTACGATGAGTTGCTTCAAACCGCTGCTTTATTCTCAAAGGGTAGAGTGCCTAAGGGAAACAGGGTCGGTATCCTTACCAGTTCGGGCGGCGGGGGCATTATCATGGCCGATTATTATACCAAGATGGGCCTGAGGATTCCGGAGCCCTCCCGACAGACGGAAAAACTTGCATCAAAAGAGGTTGCATCTTTCGGAAAGGTGGCCAACCCATTTGACTTGACCGGCCAAATCTTCAGCGATCCAGATCTGTTCAAGCGATGCATGAAACTTTTCCTGGATGAAAGCGATTTTGATATTATCCAAGTCAATATATCGATGGTGGCCGGGGAGTCCGGTGTGAAGAGAGGGTTGCATATTTTGGAGTCAGCGCGAAACAGCACGAAACCTGTAGTAACGTGGTGGGGTGCAGGAAGTTTGTCAGATCAGGGGGTGCGGGTATTGAATGATAGCGAGATCGCGGTTTTTCGATCACCCAAGAGGTGTGCCGCCGCCGTGAAGGCGCTGGTGGAATACCATTGTCCACCGTCCATTCAGCCGGACCACAACAGCTACCTTCAAGGCGCTGGCGTTTCAATATCCTCGGATAGTGTCAAACGCATACTAACCACCGGCAACAAGGCCCTTAGCGAACATCAGGGCAAGAACCTGCTGAAGCTGTATGGAGTTCCGGTAACAGAGGAGAGGGTGGCAACATCGCCGGATGAAGCCGTCGCCTATGCCGAGGAGATCGGGTTTCCGGTGGTGCTAAAAATCGATTCGCCTAATATTATTCATAAGTCGGAGGCGAAGGTCATTCGGCTAGGCGTAAGTACCCAATCGGAAGTATTGCATTGCTATGATGAAATAATGGAAAGCGGTCAACAGTATGATCCGAACGCACGAATAAACGGCGTATTGGTTCAGCAGATGATCTTAGACGGGACGGAAATCATGGTCGGAATGTCCGAAGACCGGCAATTTGGACCGACCATTGCTTTCGGACTGGGAGGGATTTTCGTCGAGGTGTTGAAAGATATATCTTTGCGGATTGTGCCCTTGTCACCATCGGATGCGGAACAGATGGTCAGGGAAATTAAGGGATACCAAATCCTGAAGGGAATCCGTGGTAAGAATCGTGCCGATATCCCTGCGATTGTTGATGTCTTGTTAAGAATTTCCAGGTTGGTGGAAGATTGGAAAGACTACATTTCAGAGATTGATATCAACCCACTGATGGTTTTTGATGAGGGCCATGGTGTAAAGGCATTGGACGCACTCGTAGCCCTAAAAAAGTTCAGCGACATATAGGCCCACGAAAAAAAATAGAGGAAATCATCTAAATGAGTGACCTGTTTGGAGAAATTTCAGAAAAACTGATCGTCGGTCAAATAGACGACGTGGCAAACCTCACCCAAAAAGCCGTGGATGCCGGGTACGGCGCTCAGGAGATTCTGGAAAAAGGCCTCTTGGCCGGTATGGAAATGGTGGGTCAACGCTTCAAGGCCAAGGCGCTTATCGCGGCCTGACGGGCAGGGTGCAACGGTACATGAAATGTGTAGAGGTTTTTACGCGAACTTAAAATATATCCGCCAACTGTAACATAACGGAGTCATAATGCTTATTGAAGAGAAATTTACCATTAAATCCCCGCTGCGGGAATTGTGGAATTTTCTTCTGAACCCTGAGACTATGAGTACCTGTATCCCGGGGTGTGAAAAAGTTGATGTCACCAGTAACACAGAGTACCAAAGTATAATTGTGGCCAAGGTGGGGCCCATTGCCGTTCGATTCAACGTTAAAACTGTTATCGATGAGACCCGGCCCTACAGTTTCATTCATACCGTAGGGGAGGGCAAAGAGTTAAGAAAGATGGGAAGCTTCAGGCAAAAAACCACCATCGAATTAAATGAATTATCAAAAGGTGAAACCGAGATTTCTTACCGATCTGAGGTCACCGTGGTTGGACGCCTTGCCACGTTTGGGGACAGGGTTCTGAAGAGTAAGGCGGCTGAGATCGGGAAAGAATTCGCGGACCGGGTGAACAAGGAACTCACCGGACCGGAAGAAGAAATTCAACCTTCTGAAACCGAATCTGAAGACATTTCTCTGATGGCGAGGATAGTAATGTTTTTTAAGAAAATTTTCGGAATTACCACCTGAGGGAGACAGAATCCATAAATGCTTGGAAAAGGAACTATTTACCATAATTTTAAAGGATGTGACCGATGAATAGTTTTAAATATTTACCTGCAAAAAGTGTAGAAGAAGTTGTTGGACTACTTTCCGAATATGGTGACGAGGCGAAGATTCTTGGCGGAGGACAATCCCTGGTCACCCTGTTGAAGCAGAACCTGGTATTCCCGTCTTATCTCATCGATATAAAGGCGATATCGGATCTGGATTACATCCGATACGATACTGGAAACGGACTGCGTATCGGGGCGCTGACCACCCACCGCACGCTGGAGACATCGGCTGTCGTAAAAGACAAGTATGCCATGCTGGCGGCGATGGAGCGCACCCTATCCTCGGTTCCGGTCAGAAATTGGGGCACGGTGGGAGGCAGTCTCGCCCATGCTGATCCGGCATCGGATTTGGCGGCAACTCTTTTATCCCTTGGGGCGGAAGTGACATTGATCGGACCAAATGGAGAGCGGGTCGTCAGTCTGGACGATTTTTTCGTCGACTACTTTGAAACAGCTTTGCAGTCGGATGAGCTCTTAACCGAGATCCGTGTCCCCAATTCGAGTCGAGGCAAAGGATTTTACTATAAATTTGCCCAGCGGCCAACGGATCTGGCTGTTGTAGGTATTGCCGTCAATCTTATTTGTGATCCGGACAACCGCGGCCTGTGCAAAGATATTCGTATCGTGATGGGATCTGTGGGGCCAACGCCGCTGAGATCCAAACGGGCAGAAGATGTTCTTAAGGGACAAACGCTCACCGATACCCTCATTGAAGAATCCGCACGGATTTCCGCAGAAGATTCGCAGCCAACTTCGGATATTAACGGGTCTGAGGAATTCAAGAGAGAGATCATTCACGTTCTGGTGAGAAGAACAATCAACGAAGCTGCATCCCGTGCATGAAAACGTTGGCAATCTCGGACGGATTGAAAGAAAAAACACAAATCACAGAGATAAGGTAATAATAGATAACTCTTAATAATTACAAATTAGCAGGGGAGGCCATTCATTATGGAAACCTTGAGTTTAGCTGTCAACGGGGAGAAGGTGGAATCCATGATCGATCCCAAAACGACTTTACAGGAGTTTTTGCATGACACATTGAGGCTGACCGGCACCAAGGAAGGCTGCGGTTCAGGTCTGTGCGGTTGCTGCACCGTTATGGTGGACGGCAAAGCGGTGAAGTCCTGTCTCATTTTTGCACTGCAGGTCCGGGGCAAATCCATCCAGACCATTGAAGGACTGGCCCATGAAGACACCCTGGACCCCATTCAGAATGCGTTTGTCGAAAACGGCGCCATCCAATGCGGGTTTTGTTCGGCCGGAATGATCATGTCAAGCAAAGCGCTTTTGGACGAAAACCCGAGTCCATCGGAAAAAGAGGTTCGGCATGCCCTATCGGGAAACCTCTGCCGCTGTACCGGATATCATAAGATCGTCGAAGCCGTACTGAGTGTAGGCGAGAAATAAGGGAGGTCTGCCCCATGGAGTCAAAGGAAGAATATCAATATATTGGTAAGTCTGAATTTAATGTAAACGCTGCAGCAAAAGCTACCGGCCGGGCAATGTTCTGCTCGGATATGGAACTTTCCGGAATGCTTTATGGAAAAGTGAAACGAAGCCCGTATCCCCATGCCAGAATTATCTCCATCGATACCTCGGCGGCCGAACGCCTGCCCGGTGTAAAAGCCGTGATCGTGGGTGATGACAAGACCTGCCCATTCCGTTTTGGTGCCGGAATTGCGGACGAGCATGTTCTGGCGAGGGAAAAGGTATTATATGTCGGTGACCCGGTTGCGGCGGTGGCTGCCGAAAGTAAGGACATCGCCCAGGCAGCGGTGGATCTCATCGAGGTGGCATACGAAGAGCTTCCGGCGGTCTTTGATGGCGATGAGGCCTTCAAAAAAAATCCACCTGCAATCCTGCATGAAGACCTGAAAAGTTACAAGACCCTGCGGTCTGTCCCGCCCAAGTTTGATGAAAACCGGCCCAATGTTTTCAATTACTTCAGAATCAGGCGTAATTATGCTGAGGATGCTTTTAAGGAAGCTGATTTTGTTTTTGAGAACCGTTTTGAAACCGCCATGATCCATCATGTCCAGATGGAACCCCACTGTGGAATAGCCCAGATTGATGATACCGGAAGACTCGTGGTCTGGGGTACCAGTTCGAAGCCTTACGGCATGCATCGGGATATCTCGGAATCAAGAGGCCTGCCGCCATCCGCGGTGAGGGTAATCATTCCCGCCCATGTGGGCGGAAGTTTTGGTGGACGGGAGCCAAAGGCGGAACAGGTCGCCGTCTCACTGGCCCTGGCCCAGAAAGGAAAGCCCCAAAGACCCGTTAAAGTATGGTGGACCCGGGAAGAGCATCTGAGTACCACGACGACCCGGGCGCATTATATTGTGGACATCAAGACCGGTGTTAAAAAAGACGGTACCATACTGGCCAATAAGATGAGACTGCTTCTGGTCGGCGGCGCTTACGCGGGAACGGGTTACCTGACAGCACGCAACGCCGCTTTTGGACCGGCTGCAAATTACCGCACCGAAAACTTTAGTCTGGATGCCTATGGCGTATATACCAACCAGCGTATGGCCGGTGCATTCCGGGGTTTCGGTAATGCCGAGGCCCTGTGGGGGATGGAATCGCAAATGGACATCATTGCCCAAGCATTGAACATGGACCCCCTGGAATTTAGATTAAAGAATTGCATCGATGAAGGCGATTTGAATGCCTTCCAAGAAGTAATGCACAGTGTAGGGGGCAAAGAGTGCCTGCAGGCTGCGGCCGAGGCCATTGAATGGGGGAAAAAAACCGAGGCCGCAGAACCTCACCTGAAAAGGGGCAAGGGTATCGCCCTGGGCAATAAGTACAGTATTGTACCCACAGCCTCAGCAGCGATTGTCAAAGTGCACCCGGACGGGTTGGTTGAACTGCGGACCAGCACCGTGGATTTGGGACAGGGATCGAGCACGATATTTTCCCAGATGATTGCAGAAGAATTCAAGGTCCCGGTGTCAAAAGTGCGGGTCTTGAATCCGGATACCGATATTACGCCGTTTGACCTGGGCACGGCGTCGAGCCGCTCAACGTTTAATATGGGTAATGCGATTATTAAGGCTTGCGGGGATGCCAAGCGTCAGTTGTTTGAGCTCGCTGCCAAAGAGTTGGAAGCGGATGAAAGCGATCTGGAAACAGAGGATTCCAAGGTCTTTGTCAAAGGATCTCCGGAGAAGAGCATCCATATCAAAGATCTCTTCATTCCTATGGTCATCGGCGGGTATACGTTAAAGGAAGGCGCGGAAATCCTGGGGAAGGCAACCTATTACCTGCCGGGCGTGATGCCGGATCCGGAAACCGGCGCCTCTGAAAGGCCGGCCTCTTTCTATATGTTTGTTGCCCAGGCCGCCGAGGTGGAAGTGGACACCCAAACCGGCAAAATCAAGATTGTTAAGATCGTCACCGCCAATGACTGCGGCAAGGCCATCAACCCGATGCAGGTTGAAGGACAACAGGAAGGCGGTGTTTTGAGCATGGGGATCGGGAGCGCCCTGCTGGAGGAAGTGATCACGGATAACGGGGTCATGCTCAACCCGCAATTTGCGGATTACAAGATTCCGACCACCCTGGACTGCCCTGATCTGGATAATTACAAATCCGCAATTATTGAGACCCCTCATCGAGAAGGGCCCTGGGGAGCCAAAGGCGTGGGCGAGGGCACCATGGTGTCTTCAGCACCGGCAATTGCAAATGCCATCTATGATGCGATTGGAATTCGGTTTCACGAAATTCCCATCACACCGGAGAAAGTTTTAAAGGCCCTGAAGGAAAAGAAATCCTAAGGATATTAGCATGGCATACGAAGAAACAGTTTCCGTAGCCTGTGTCAATTTTCACCCGGAGTGGGGGAACAAAGCCGCCAATCTTGCTAAGATCAAGGCCTTCGTAGCGGATGCCGCCAAACAGGGCAATAATATCGTTATTTTCCCGGAACTGGCCCTGAGCGGTTATGAGTGCAGTGAGGAGGCTGCGGCTGAGAAGACATCGTGCCGGATGCATACCGAATTGGCAGAGGCTATCCCGGGGCCGTCAACCGAGAAAATGCATGAGCTGGCGAAGAAATTGGATGTTTATATCATATTTGGAATGCCCGAGCAGGATAAAACACATCACGATAGGCGCTATATTTCCTCGGTGGTCATTGCACCGGAGGGGATTCTGGGGGCCTACCGCAAATTGCATCTTGCGCCCTGGCCCCGTTTCACGGAGAGTCTTTGTTTTTTTCCGGGAGATGAGGTGCCGGTTTGGAAAACCCGCTATGGAAACATCGGGGTGTTGATCTGTTATGATTTCTATTTTTTCCCCGAACTCGCCAGAATAATGGCGCTCAAAGAGGCAACCTTGTTGGTTAACACGACGGCCAGCGCCTCCGGACCGGGTAAACCCTATTACATAGTGCAACAGACCGGCAGTCGCGCCACCGAGAATCTTGTCTATGCCGCCAGTGCCAACCTGGTTGGAAAAGAGCGCACCAAAACCTATTATGGCCATAGTGTTATTGCCGGTCCGCATCATCCCAGACCGGCCTATGTATTTGCCGAAGGCGGTGAAACCGAGGAAATCGTTAGTGCGACCTTAAGCTTTCCAAGGTTGAGCGCTTACAGGGAATTACTCGACTGGAAAAAGGGCCGGCAGTCGCAATTGATTAATAAAGAAATGAATAAGGTATCTGAAAAGTGACCAGCAAAGTAGTCAGTTTACATGACGCCATAAAAAATAATGTATCCCCGGGCATGACTGTGCATATCAGCCTTCAGGCCGGAGCAGCCACCTGCGAGCTTGCCCGGCAGTTTTGGGACAGGCAACCGGACTTTACGCTGATAATGAATATGATCGGCGGACATCATGCCTTGAGCCTGATTCATGGCGGAATGGTAAAAAAGCTGATTTTTGCCACCTGCGCCGATATCTATCCACGGCCCTACCCCAACCCGGTCATTCAGCGGGCGTTTAAAAATAACAGTTGTGAGCTTGAAAACTGGTCGATGCTTTCCTTGACCCAGGCGGTGATGGCAGGCGCGTTGAACCTCCCGTTTATTCCGACACGCTCTGTCATCGGCAGCAGCCTGGCAGATGACAATAAACATGCCGTTCGGGTTGTCGACGACGTTTTTGGCAGCGGGGAGAAAATCGCTTTAATTAAATCCTTATGCCCGGACATATCCATCGTTCATGGATGGGCCGCGGATACCATGGGCAATGTAATTCTTTCCGGACCACCGCGCGATGCGTGGGCTGCCAAGGCCAGCAGAAACGGCATCGTTGTCTGCGTGGAGAAACTTGTCAGTGAAGATTTTATCAGGAACCACTCGTTGTTGGTGAAGATCCCGGGCAGTTTAGTTAACGCCGTTTGCGTGGCCCCCCGCGGGGCACACCCCCAGAATATGAGCGCCCAAAGCCTTTCCGAGTTTGAAGGCTATGGGCTGGATTACGCGTTTTTAAAAGCCTTTCGCAAGGCTACTGAAGACGCCGATGCGTACAGCCGGTGGATAAAAGATTGGATGCTGGATTGCCCCTCACACGACGCCTATCTGGATAAGCTCGGAAAATGGCATGATGAGAATGTGGTGGTCGGGGCGAAGGGCCGGACCTCAGTGAATAAGAAAAAGGTGCCGACAGCCGCAGCGGTTGACAAAAAAGAGACCACAGCCACCGAGTATGCGATCATCGGCGGCGCCCGCATAATTAAAGATATTATTTTAGCCCATCAGTATATGAGCATGTTTGCCGGAATCGGTTTATCCGGGTTGGCCGGCTGGTGCGCGTATTATTTTTTAAAAGAGCAGGATTATCATGTAGATTTGATAGCCGCCGGCATTGGATATCAGCCATGCCCGGGAGACCCTTTGCTGATCAGCGCTGCCAACATGGCGACCGCCAAGATGATTTCAGACAGTTTAGACCTGCATGGTGTCGCCGCAGGCGGTATCAATAGCAGATGTCTGGGAGTTTTGGGCGCCGGTCAAATCGATAAAAACGGAAATATCAACTCGACGATTATTCGGTCCCGCAAAGGGGACGATATTTATCTTGCCGGCGCGGGGGGCGGCAACGATATCGCCAGTGTCGCCCAGGAAGTGGTCGTCGTTGCGGTGCATCGCGCTAACCGCATGGTTGAAAAAGTTCGCTATATCACCTGTCCGGGCACACGCGTAAGTACCCTTGCCACCAATGAAGGACTGTTCGTGAAAAACGACTCGGGGTTTATCCTGAAGGGATATTACCCCAAGCCTGATGTATCTGAGGAAAAAGAGCGGGTCAATCAGATTGCAGGTGCCTGCGGCTGGCAACTGCGCACAGCGCCTCAATTAGAGATATTGAGTGCACCGACGCCGGAGGAGTTAAAGTTGCTGCGATCGTTCGACCCTGAAAGTGTTTTCCTCAGGTAGACCGGGAACGAAATACAATAATAAGGAGATCAACATGTTTGCGAAGCACTTTCCACATTTATTTTCAGAAGGGCAAATCGGAAATTTCGAGATAAAAAACCGGATTGTCATGTTACCCATGGCCCGGCAGTTTCAAGGATTTAATGGGGAAGTGACCCAGAAGACAATTGATTATTATGCGGAGCGGGCCAAAGGGGGCGCCGGGCTAATTATTGTGGGCTCAACCCGCGTATTTCCTCCCGGACACCAATTTTATACGCCGGCATCACTGAATATCGGTGATGATCGCTATATTCCCGGACATTGCGACCTGGTTCACGCCATACATGCCCATGGCGCTAAAGCAGCCATTCAATTCGGGCATATCGGCGGTCAAACCGTTCACCAGAGCGTGGCCGCTTCGGATGTTCAACAATTCTTCTGCGATGGCACGGCCTATTGCAAGCCCAGACCGATCACCCGGGATGAGATTTTCGATATGTTTGAGTGGTTTGGTCAGGGAGCGCTCAAGGCCAGAACGGCCGGCTACGACATGGTCGAAATCCATGCCGCCCATGGATATCTTTTAAGCGGCTTTTTATCTCCCAAGCTTAATCTGAGAACCGATGAATTCGGCGGGAGCCTGGAAAACCGCGCCAGCGTTATCGTGAAGCTGATTCAGCAAATCAAGCGGACGGCCGGCGATGATTTTCCGGTAAGTGTACGCATTAGCGCTGACGATTATATTGAGGGCAGTATTGATTTAGGCGAATCTCCCAGGGTGGCCAGAATACTTGAAGAAGCCGGTGCTGCTGTGATCAGTGTTTCGGCCGGCAGTCATGAGACCCAGCACCTGTCCAATGACATCATGCGCATGGATGAAGATTTCAAGCGGCCGCTGTTTGAAGCGGTAAAAAAAGAACTCAATATTCCCATTATTGTCGGCGGGGGCTACCGCAATCCGGATAGCGCCGAGAAAATTGTCGCCGATGGCGTCGCTGATTTTCTCGGGATGGCCCGTTCGTTTCTGGCCGACCCCGATTGGCCCCAAAAAGCACGGCAAGGACGTGTTGATGATATTCGCAAATGCGTATCCTGCGGCGAATGCCTTTACCAGAGAGGCGGTAAATTTACCTGGCCCCAGGGTTGTTCGGTCAATCCCGTCTTCGCCCGAGAAAGGGAATGGAGCGTTGTCGAACCTGCCGCCGTCAAGAAAAAAGTCATGGTTATCGGCGGGGGGCCGGCCGGAATGGAAGCCGCCAGAATTGCCTCGTTGCGGGGGCATGAGGTAACCCTTTACGATCGGAGCAAGGAACTGGGCGGGCAACTTCTGCTGGCCGCTGCTCCTCCCGGCAAAAGACGGCTGCTATGGATACGGGATTACCTGGCCACCCAGCTCGATAAGCAGGGTGTGAAAATCAATCTGGGCGTTGCGGTCACACCGGAAATGATCGACAGCGAACGGCCGGATGCTGTGGTGCTGGCAACCGGAGCGATCCCCAAGGAGCCAGATTTTATAGATACCGGTGATCAACGGGTCGTAAGCTCCTGGGATATTCTGGGGGGGCAGGTTGAACCCGTGGCACAGAAGGTGGTCGTCATCGGCGGAAATATGCTCGGCTGCGAGGTTGCCGAATTCATGGCGGATCAGGGCAACCTGGTATCCGTGATCAAAATGCGTCCCGGCGGTGCAATGGCGGAGGACTGTGAGCCCACCAACAGAAGGGGATTGTTGGACTCGTTGCAGGAGTGCCGGGTGAGCCTCTTGAGCGACTTCAAAGTGGAGGGGCTCACCGACGATGGCGTTAAAGTCGTTCAACGAGACTCGGGCGAGGAACGCACACTGGAGGCCGAAACCATCGTATTGGCACTGGGCGCGACGCCGGAGCGGAGTCTGGTAGACGATTTGAAAAAAGAGGAAATAGAATTCTACCCCATCGGCGATTGTCGACGGCCCCATAATATTCGACAGGCGATATATGAAGGTGCTCTCGTCGGTCGTCAACTATAGGATCAACTGATAGAATTTCGGAGACATTAAAAGAATGGGAAACCTACCACTTGAAGGGTACCGGGTGATTGATTTTGGCTGGGCCGCGGCGGCACCGCGGGCAACCTGTCTCTTGGCGGACATGGGCGCCGAGGTTATTAAAGTGGAAACACGCCAACGCCCTGACCCCGTTCGCTTCGGCCCTGATAACCTGTCAAGGGATCCGGAAATGGACCCGCTTTTTCACAGTATTAATCGTAATAAGCTAGGTATCCTATTGGATTTAAAAACCTCCGAGGGAGTTGATCTGATCAGGCAGCTGGTTCGCATCAGCGATGTCGTGGTAGACAATTTTTCCCCTGGGGTCATGAAGCGGTTAACTCTGGAATATGATGATCTAAAAAAAATCAAACCGGACATTATCAAGATCTCATTTCCCGGTGTCGGACGTGAAGGACCGCTGGCTGATGTGGTCACCTACGGCCCCTCGCTGGCAGGCCTGGCAGGCCTGGACAGCTTGATTGGATATGAAGGCGAACGTGTCTTAGGCATGCAGCAGGCCTATGCCGATATCAATGCGGCGCTGTTTGGTGCCCTAGCGATTCAAATGGGCTTATATCACCGTGAGCGCTATGGCGAAGGCCAGCACATCGAGGTCGCCCAGATCGAAGCCCTGCTCAGCACAATGCCTGAACCAATCATGGAAGCCAGCCTTAACAACCGCGTTTTGGGCACTCTGGGCAACACGCACCCATTGATGGCGGTACACAATAATTATCCGTGCCAGGGCGATGATAAATGGGTATCCATAGCCATCCTGACCGAAACTGAATGGAAGGGATTTTGTAAAGCCCTCGGTGATCCACCCTGGTCGAAAAAGGAAGAATTTGCAGATAGCGATAAGCGATTATCAAATCGCCAAAAACTCGATGAATTCATTGCCCGGTGGACCGTCGATAAAACACCACAGGAGGTCATGGAAACACTTCAGGCGGCCGGTGTGCCTGCAGTGCCGTGTGCGGATACGGAAGAACGCTATTTTGACCCCCACTTTCAGGAGCGGGAGATTATAGTAAATGTCGAGCATCCGGCAACCGGCGTAGATTTTGTTCCCAAAGTTGTTTGCAATTTAAGCGAAACCCCGGGAGAAATTCGACGTCCGGCGCCGCTCTTGGGTGAACACAACGATTATGTGTTTGGAGAGTTGCTGGGATTGTCCGGTGATGAGATCGAAGCGCTTGTGGAAAAAAAGGTTATTTATTGAAACTACTTCCAAGGAAAATTCGATGTCAGTCGATACTATAGTAACCAATTGCAAGCTAGTCCGACATGACGGGATATTAAATGCCGGCCTGGCGATAGAGCAAGGCAAAGTGGTTGCGATTGCCAAAGACGCCGAGTTGCCTTTGGCTGACCATACGATTGACGGTAAAGGCAACTACCTTATCCCCGGCGTTGTTGATGCCCATGTTCATCTCGAATATCCCCCCGGGGTTGACCCGGAGTCAAATATTAAAAAAGAAACCCGAGCTTGCGCGGCAGCCGGCTGCACTACCATTATACATTTGCTGGCCCCGGCCGATGACATCATGGACAAGGCCGGTGAATTTGTCGGTTTCTATGAGAAACATGGTTTTGTCGACCTGGGCCTGAGTGCGCGCATTTACACCCGCGACAACATAAAACAAATACGCAGTCTGTACGATTTTGGAATTATCAATGTGAAGCTGTTACTTCCGTACAAAGGAGGCGAGGCGGTCTGGAAAGGGCGTGTCGGCGGCATCGATGACGGCATCATCTACCTTACTTTCAAAGAAGTTGGTCGGCTGGCCAAAGAAGGCTGCAAGGCATTTGTGCGGGTTCACTGTGAAAATGCGGAAATCTTCTTTAAGATGAAAGAGGAATTTCTGGAAGAAGGCATTGAACCGGCATCCTGGAATGAAGTCAGACCACGGGTGTGTGAAGCCGAAGCCATGCGAAAATGCCTGTATCTGGCCGAGGTGACAGAGTGTCCGCTATATGTGGTGCACATGACGATTAAAGAAGGCGTTGACCTCATAAATAAAGCCCGGGCCAAAGGCGTCAGTGTGGTTGCCGAAACCTGTGTCCAGTATTTAACGTTGAACACCGATAATGTGGACCCGGTGCTTTCCAAAGTCAACCCGCCGATTCGAGAACATGAAGACAACATTGCACTTTGGCAAGCATTAAATGACGGCACCATTGATGTGGTTGCAACCGATCATGCTCCGGTCCCCAAGGAGCTAAAAAAGAATCTCTGGGATGCCACCCCCGGTATTCCGGGTGCCGAAATGTTTTTACCCCTCATGTTAAGTGAGGGGGTCAACAAGGGAAAAATATCCTTAGAGAGAC
>Ga0209013_10002638_pt1 | contig 16141 bp, 16 predicted proteins | sample Cruoilmetagenom2_FD_187291 | JGI IMG/M metagenome (GOLD analysis project Ga0209013, IMG submission 187291) | Oil polluted marine microbial communities from Coal Oil Point, Santa Barbara, California, USA - Sample 2 (SPAdes) (version 2) | ecosystem: Environmental > Aquatic > Marine > Oil seeps ...
TGAGCGGGAGTAACTCAGCGGTAGAGTGCAACCTTGCCAAGGTTGACGTCGCGGGTTCAATTCCCGTCTCCCGCTCCAATACATCTGAAAATCCGCCCGGCCGATGGCCGGGCTTTCATTTTCAGATGTATTGGAATTATGGATTGAGTGAGACGGCAGATATTGACCCTCTACGAGACGTCCACTAACATACCGTTTCCGAAGGCGACGTGGCCAAGTGGCTAAGGCAGGGGCCTGCAAAGCCCTGATCCCCGGTTCGAATCCGGGCGTCGCCTCCACTTCAATTCTCGGCCGCCGGACCGTTGTCATTTCTTGCAGAAATTGAGAGTTGGTTCGCTACGGTCCGCCGGCCGAGAATTGAAATAGAAGAAGCTCGGCCGCATCCCGAGCAAGACCGCGATGACCCGGGGGTGAGCCGGTTACTTCTTTGCCGTGGCCTTCTTCGCGGCGGTTTTCTTGGCCGCGGGTTTTTTCGCAGCTGGTTTCTTAGCGGCGGTCTTCTTTGCTGCTGGTTTCTTTGCAGCTGGCTTCTTTGTTGCGGGCTTCTTCGCCGCCGCCTTTTTCGCCGCGGGTTTCTTCGCGGTTGCAGGCTTCTTCTTTGCCGGAGTCTTTTTTGCCGGCGCTTTGTCGGCCGGTTTCTCTTCCGGCGCCTTCTTCTTGGCGGGAGCCGCCGCGGGCTTGTCAAGGGCTGCTGCGAGCTGGGCGCCGAAACCGGTGACCGCCGGCTCGGATTCCTTTTCGGAACCCATGTGCTCGCTGTACTCCCTCCGCTCGAGGTCGCGTTTGACGGCGCTCACTGACAGGCTGATCCGGCGGCGGTTGGGGTCGATACTCATGAGCTTGAGCTGGATTTTCTCGCCCGGGGCAAACGCCTCCCGCGGATCGGCATCCCTCTCGAGCCCCAGGTCGGAGATCGGAATCAAACCGCTGAGCCCGGGCTCGAGTTCGACGAAGACCCCGAAGTCGGCGCCGTTCTCCACGGTTCCATCCACTATCTGGCCCTCCTGGTAGCGCATTTCAATGCGTTCCCAGGGATCGTGGTCCGGCACCTGCCGGAGGGTGAGCGCAACTCGCCTGTTGTCGACGTCGATCTCCCGGATCCAACCGCTGATGGTCCGTCCAACTGCCAACTCCTGCGCGTCGCGTTCCATCCCCGGGGGCAGCTGGCTCACGTGCAAGAGCCCGTCGAGGCCGGGCGCCAATTCCACGAAAAATCCAAAATCGGCCGTGCGCACTACCGTTCCCTCAAAGCGGCTTCCGGACGGGAACCGCTCCTTCACGCCATCCCATGGGTCCTTTTCGAGCGCCTTGATACTGAGGGATATGCGGTCCTTCTCACGATCAAGGTCCAGCACCTTGACCCGAACATCCTGATCAACCTGCAACACATCGCGGGGGTGGCCGATCCGGTGGTGCGCGATCTCGGTCACGTGGACGAGGCCGTCGACGCCTCCGAGATCGATAAATGCGCCGAAATCGGTCAGAGACCGCACGCGGCCTTCGACCTCCGCACCAAGCTCCAGGGTGGTCCATGCCTGCTCGCGAAGGCGCGCCTTTTCTGCGCGCAGGAGGGCCGCCCGCGAAACGACCAGACGTTGACCGTCGGGCTCGTACTCGAGGACCTTGAAGATGTAGGTCTGACCGAGATGGCTGTCGAGATCGTCCACCCGGACATCGGAAATGTGGGACATCGGACAGAATCCGCGCACCCCGGAAACGGTGACGTCGAATCCGCCTTTGCGACGGCCCATCACTTTGCCCTCAACCGGCTCGCCCGAAGCGACCGCCTGATTGAGCCGCTCCTTGAGCTTGGCCTCGAGAGCCATCCGCCGGGAGACCCTGATCTCCTCACCAGCCGACACCACGACTACCTCGACCGGGTCGCCGGTGCCGAGTTCGTCGAGTTCGGCCCGCTCGAGGATCGCCTCCGCTTTCGCGGACACGTCCACCAGCGCCACATCGCCATGGATGGCGACGATCACACCCTGGATCACGTCTCCAGGCTTGAGCTCCTCCGCTTCAAAGCTCTCGCGGAGAGCTTGTTCGAACTCATTGACTTCGTTGGACTCCTCGATCATGGCAGGCCTCGCAGGCGGATAATTCGGGCACCGTGTGCACGGGGACGGAAGGATAACACATATGAGTTTTTAGTTTTTAGTTTTTGGTTTTGAGTTACGGATGGCTTTGAGACGTCGTGATTCACTCCCGCCAACGAGCGGCCGATGATTCGTCAGGCAACCTGTGATGAGCTAACAGCTAACTGCTAATTGCTAACAGCTATCGGCTTAGCCGGCTTGCCAGACGATCTTGCCACCTATGATGGTGGCTACCGGCCAGCCCTTGAGACGCATTCCGGCGAAGGGCGTGTTGCGGGCCAGCGATTGGAAGGAGCTGGGATCTACCGTGCGCAGAGTCCGCAGGTCGAGGATGGTGATGTCGGCCGGCGCGCCTTCGCGCAAACTGCCACCAGGCAAACTGTAGATTTCCGCCGGCCGGGTCGACATCAGGCGCACGAGCTGCATCAAACCGATGACCCGCGCGTGCACCAGACGATCGAGGGCGAGGGGAACGGCCGTCTCGAGACCTATAATACCGAACGGGGCATCGGCGAAATCGAGCTCCTTTTCATCGGCATGGTGAGGCTCGTGGTCGGATACAATAGCATCCACCGCGCCGTCATAGATCGCCTGCAGGATCGCTTCCACCTCCACCGCGCTTCGCAGCGGCGGGTTGGTCTTCCAATTGGGATCGTAGTTGGCGCCGGCGACGTCCTCGTCCGTGAGAACGAAGTGGTGGGCCGCTACCTCGCAGCTCACCGCCAGCTTCCGTCGTTTGGCGATGCGCACCAGATCAAGGGCGATCGAGGTCGACAAATGGCAGAGGTGGAGCCGGCCGCCGGTGAGCTCGGAGAGCAAGACGTCTCGCGCCACCATCACCTCTTCGGCCGACGTCGGCATTCCACGCAAACCGATTCTCGTCGACACGGAACCCTCGTGCATGGAGCCGCCGTCCGAAAGATCGAGGTCCTCCTCGTGCACCGCCACAGGAAGGTCGAAGCTCCTGGAATACTCGAGCGCTCGCCGCAGGAGCAGCGCGTTGCCGACCGGACGCGGATCGTCCGATATCGCCACCGCCCCTGCCTTTGCCATCTCACCGATCTCGGCCATCTCCCGGCCCTCAAGGCCCTTCGACAATGCGCCCACCGGGTAGATTCTGGCCAAACCGGCCTGTTCGGCGCGCTCGCGAATAAACGAGGTCACCGACGGATCATCATTGGCGGGTTCGGTGTCGGCCATGCAGCAAATCGCGGTGAATCCGCCCGCCACCGCCGCCCTCGCGCCCGATTCGATGGTCTCCTTGTACTCGAGGCCCGGTTCGCGCAGGTGGGTGTGGAGATCGATGAAACCAGGGGCGACCACCAGCCCCCCCGCATCGATGGTCTTCACTCTGGTCGGCGCTTCGAGGCGTTCGCCGATTGCCGCCACTATCCCATCCTCGACAAGGATGTCCATCCCCTGGTCGAGACCCTGGGACGGATCGACGACCCGGCCGTTACGAATCAGAAGCCGCTTCACTGCGTCCTCCGGCAAGCAGGTAGAGAATGGCCATGCGGACTGCGACACCGTTGGTCACCTGATCGAGGATCACGGACTGCTCGCCGTCCGCTACCAACGAGTCGATCTCGACGCCGCGGTTCATCGGGCCCGGGTGCATCACCACCGCGTGGTCTGCGGCCAGCCGCAGACGTTCGGGAGTGAGGGCGAAGAAATCGAAGTACTCGCGCATGGATGGGAAGTTGATCTTCTTCTGACGTTCGAGCTGGATGCGCAGCATCATCACGACGTCGGCGCCCTCGAGGGCCGGCTCGATCCGCAGGTAGGGACTCACCCCGAGATCCTGGACATCGAGCGGCAGCAGGGACGCGGGAGCGACGAAGCGTACTTCGGCGCCCATTTTCGTTAGCAGGAACGCGTTGGACCGCGCCACCCGCGAGTGCCGGATGTCGCCCGCGATCACCACCTTGAGACCCCCGAAGGCGCCGAAGCGCTGGCGCATGGTCAGAGCGTCGAGAAGGGCCTGGGTCGGATGCTCGTTGATACCGTCACCGGCGTTGATAATCGATACTGGTACGACCCCCGCAAGCCGGTGCGGCGCGCCCGAGTTCGGGTGGCGAATAACGATGAAGTCGGGCGCCATCGCCATCAAATTGCGAGCCGTGTCGAGGAGCGTTTCCCCTTTGCTCACCGAGGAACCGGTAGCCGAAAAGTTGAGCGTGTCGGCCGACAACCTTTTCTCGGCCACCTCGAACGAGAATCGGGTCCGGGTCGAGGGCTCCATGAACAAATTCACTACCGTCGATCCGCGCAAAGTCGGCACTTTTTTGATCGGCCGAACCGCCACGTCGAGCAACTCCTCCGCAGTGTCGAGGATGAGCTGGATCTCGCCCGCGCTCAGGTGGCCGATACCGACCACGTCCTTGCCACTGAGGGCCGTCGCCGCCTCAATCGCCACCGTTCACCCCGCTGCCGATCCAGACGCCATCCTCACCGTCAACCTCGGCAAAACGCACTCTCACGTCCTCGTCTCTCGTCGTGTCAAGCACCTTGCCCACGATGTCAGCCGCGATCGGTAATTCGCGATGGCCGCGATCCACCAGCACCACCAGCCGCACGGCGAGCGGGCGACCCCAGTCGAGCAGGGTGTCGAGAGCGGCTCGGGTGGTACGACCGGTGAAAATAACATCGTCAATCAGGTAGACGATTCGATCATCGATCGAATCCGGGAGCACCGTCTTCTTGAGCACCGGTTGCTGGTGGGCCGGCCGCCAGGGACCGACGTCATCGCGGTAGAGCGAAATATCGAGCCGGCCGATGACCACCTTGCGCCCGGTAGCCTCTTCGAGCGCACTCGCGAGACGACCCGCCAGAGGCACACCACGGGTGTGGATCCCGACCAAAAGGACATCGTCGCCGTCGCGCTCGAGAATCTCGGCGGCCATCCGCGCCACCGTGTGGGCCATGCCGCTCTCGTCGAGAACCTGATGCAGAATCGTGTGGCCGGGGTCGTCCGTCATCTCACCCCCAGGCGAATCCCACAAAAAAGCTCCCCTGGCGGGAAGCAGCGTGTGCGGATTTCTCTGACTCGGTCTCGCATCCGGGAAAATATAACACACCAACAGTTCGCAAGTTCTTAGTTTTGAGTTTTGAGTTGCGGACGCCCCGCCGGCCCGGTAAACCTCTCACCGAATCATTTTCCCGGGACGGTGGGTGGCAGATTCGGAATTCGGAATGCCGCCCACCCAACGACCCACAAATTTCGGATTGACGGGGGAGGACGGGTGGAAATTCCGAATTCCGAATTCCGAATTCGTACGTGGGTATGATGCTGCCGATGACTACGCACCCTCCCCCGCGTACTCGCGATCGGCTGATGATCCTCTCAGCGGCGTTGCTCTTTTCCACCGGTGGCGCGGCCATCAAGCTGTGCTCGCTCAACGGATGGCAGGTGGCGAGCCTTCGCTCGGGGATCGCGGCTGCTGCTCTCCTCGCGTTCTTGCCGGCCGCCCGCCGGGGATGGAGCTGGAAAACATGGCTCGTCGGATCCACCTATGCGGGCACCATGATCTGCTTCGTCCTCGCCAACAAGCTCACCACCGCGGCCAATGCGATCTTCCTCCAGGCCACGGCGCCGTTTTACATCCTCCTCCTGAGTCCGTTCCTCCTCCATGAGCGTGTGCGCAGTCGCCAGATCTGGTTTATCGCCGCTCTTGCCGCCGGGATGTCGATGATCTTTGCCGGCGCCCAGCCGCCTTCCCACACCGCCCCCGATCCAGTGTGCGGGAATATGATCGGCATCGCCGCCGGGATCTGCTGGGCGCTGACCATCATTGGTCTGCGGTGGCTCGCCCGTCCTACCCGAAGTGTCTCGACTGCGGTCGGCGATGCGCCGTCCACCGCTGTCTCGGCGGTTGCCTGTGGCAACCTCATCGCCTGCCTCGTGACCCTGCCCGCCGCCCTTCCGATTCGAGGCGCAACCGCCGTCGACTGGGGGGTGCTCGCCTTTCTCGGCATTTTTCAGATCGCCGTCGCCTACGTTTTCATGACTCGCGGGGTGCACCGGGTCGGCGCTCTCGAGGTCTCACTGCTGCTGCTCCTCGAACCGGTGCTCAGCCCTCTTTGGGCATGGCTCATCCACGGCGAGCAACCATCGACGTTGGCGTCCTTCGGCGGCGCGGTAATTGTCGCGGCGACTGCGGTGTACACGTGGTCGAACACGAGACCGACTACCGCCGGCAAGTCATCAGTCATCAGTGATCAGTGACCAGTGATCAGTGATGCAATCTTCATGACTGGTCACTCGATGACTGATGACCGATCACTCGATGACTGATGACTGATCACTCACCTTGCGCTCACCGTGCGACACGGTGACAACCGTGTGGATCCCTCCGCGGAGACGGTAGTCGAGCGAGACCTCCATCCACCGCGGCGCGCAACAGGCCACCAGATCCTCGAGCACCCGGTTGGCGGCGTGCTCCTGGAAGATGCCGACGTTGCGAAAGCTCGTCAGGTAGTACTTGAGGGACTTGAGCTCGATACAGACCTCTGCCGGGACATAGCTCAGCTCCAATGTCCCGTAGTCCGGCAGTCCCGAGAATGGGCACACGCAGCTCCACTCGTCGCTTTCGACCTCCACCAGCGCCTCGCGCGCAGGATACTCGTAGGGAAAGGTCTCGAGCACTTCGGGCGTCAGCGCCTCCACCCCTTCGAAGGGAAATTCCCTCCCTTCAGCTTCAACCATCGTGGCCTCCTCGGATGATCGTAGCAGGAACCCGAACCGTCATCCCGTCCGGTGTAAGATGAACTTTCTTACGCACAGGAAAGGCGAAGGACATGAGCTACGGAGAAACCTTTCGGATCAAACCCGGCGTGAATATCGATCTCGACACCGTCCATGCGGATTTCACACCCGACGATCTTGACCAGGGTGAGGCAAGAGCAACATTCAAGATCCTCACCAAGAGGCTGCGCGATTTGCAAAACCTCATGTATGCGGAGGACAAACATTCTCTTCTCGTCGTCCTCCAGGGTCGCGACGCCGCGGGCAAGGACGGGACAATTCGCCACGTCTTCGGACCTATGAACCCGCAGGGTTGCCGGGTCACGAGCTTCAAGGTTCCATCGCAGATTGAGGCCTCCCACGATTTCCTGTGGCGCTGCCATGTGTCGGCGCCCAAACGGGGCATGATCCGCATCTTCAACCGCTCACACTATGAGGATGTGCTCGTGGTGCGAGTCCACGATCTGGCGCCGAAAGAGGTCTGGTCGAAGCGATTCGACCACATCAACGCCTTCGAGCGCCTGCTCAGCGACAACGGCACGTTGATCCTCAAGTTCTACCTTCATATCGACCGCGCCGAGCAGCTCGACCGTTTCAGAAAACGGATCGACAACCCAATGAAAAACTGGAAGATCAGCGGCGCGGACTACTCGGAGAGGCCCTACTGGGACGCCTACACGGAGGCTTTCGAGGATGCTCTCTCGAGATGCAGCACAGAGGCCGCACCGTGGTTCGTGATCCCGGCCAACCGCAAGTGGTTCCGCAACCTGGCAATCGCCGACATCGTGGTCGAGGCGATGGAGGGCCTCGGAATGCACTACCCCGAGCCCGAGGTAGAAATGGAAGAGATCCGGAGGATGTATCGCGAGGCGGAAGAGGACGAATAATTCTCAATTCTTAATTCTTAATTTTCAATTCCGATCCTCCCTCCCCGTTCCCCGGTCGGATAAGCGGTCATTCAAAATTGAGAATTGAGAATTGAGAATTCATGATGCCTCTTGGCATCGCGCCCCCGGGAACCCATATTGTTAGGTAGAGGACCACATCAGAATATGGGAGGCAACGATGCGTTGGACTTACGCGTGTCCACACTGTCAGTCGATGCTCAACCCCGACGAGACGGTCGTGCTGATCGGTGAGTGCGGTCCCCATCGCATCCTCATGGGTTTCCACCCCGAGCCCGGGAACTACCGGGCCTACCTGCCGCCGGAGTTCAAGCTCCAGGAGGGGTCGATGTGGGACTTCTCGTGCCCGGTGTGCGATCGCAGTCTGGTCGCCGAGATCGCCCCCGGACTGTGTGCCCTCGACATGGCCGTCCAGGGCGTTCGCCACCGAGTTTACTTCTCGCGCACCGCGGGTGAGCAGGCCACCTTCGTGATCTCAGCCGAGGGTGTCAAAAGCCACGGCAAAGACGCCGAAGAGCACTCACTGGAGATGCTCGAGCTGGTGTAGCCACCCTCGCGACAAGTGATCAGTGACCAGTGACCAGTGATCGGTGATCAGTGGGATTACTGATCACCGATTACTGATTACTGATCACTGCGCGTGTACGATGGTGGCGTGGAAGCCGCTCGTCGCCGCGTCGTTCTGAGGTCGATCGGGCTCGGCCTGTCGGTGCTCGCCATCGGCACCATCGGCTACATGGTGATCGAGGAGCAGAGCTTTCTCAACGCGTTTTACATGACCGCGATCACTGTGACAACCGTCGGTTTCCGCGAGGCTTTCCCGCTGTCGTCGGCGGGGAAGGCGTTCACGATGTTGCTCGCCTTCGTCGGCGTCGGCGTCATCCTCCTCATCGCATCGGAGTTCGCGCGAGCCGTGCTCGACACCGACATCCACCGCATTCTCGGGATTCGAAGGGATCTAACCATGATCAAAAAATTGAACGACCACATCGTGGTCTGCGGCAATGGTCGTATGGGGCACGCGGTGGTCGAGGTTCTTCGCCAGCGTGGGATCTCCTTTGCCGTCATCGAGCTCGACCCCGACCGCTGTCGTGATCTCGAGGAGGCCAACGTGCCGGTCGTTCGCGGTGATGCGACCCACGAGAACGTGCTCGCCGCGGCGGGCGTCGATCGGGCCGCCACTCTCATCGCGTGCCTTGCGGACGACGCCCACAACGTGTACTCGATTTTGATCGCGAAGCAGCTCAACCCGGAGCTCACGGTCATCGCCCGCGCCGTCGACGACGGCGCCGAGGATCGACTCAAGCTCGCCGGCGCCGACCGGGTCCTCAATCCCTACCGCGTGGGAGGCACCAGGCTGGCCATTACCGCCCTCAAACCGACGGTAACAGACTTCATCGACGCGTCGGTGATGGGCTCGTCGGTGGAGCTCGAGCTGGCCGAGGTGGTGGTCCACCCGTCGAGCGACCTCGCCGGCAAGACGCTGGCCGGCGCCGAGGTCCGGCAACGCTTCGGGATCATCGTCGTGGCGCTGAAACGGGGCGAGGAGAGCAGGTTCAACCCGGGCCCTGACGAGCGCATCGAGGCCGGCGATGTGCTGGTGGCGCTGGGACCCACCCATGCGCTCGAACGAATAGAGCGGGCAACGCAATAGCTTCGCAATTCTCGATTTTGAATTCTCAATTCCCACCCACACGCCCCACGTTATAGAGAAAGGTGCAGCGGAGGCGTAGTTGCGCTACGTCGAGGAGCACGATTTGAGACAAGCACGGCGGGACGCAGCGATTAGCCGTCCGTAGTAGACACCCGGTGAGAAGTGCGGGCTGGCCCGCATCTTTACGTCGCCGCAGGATATGAGAAGATGCACGACCATGAGCGGAGAACTCGAGTCCCGGTCGCTTCAAGGCAAGACGGCGCTGGTCACCGGTGGGGCGCGCGGGATTGGTGCGGCAATCTGCCGGCGACTGGCCAGGGCTGGCTGCGGGGTCTGTGTCAACTACTTCTCGAGCGCCAACGAAGCGGAGGCGCTGTGTCGGGAGCTGGAAGGCTTGGGAGTGCGATCGTTCGCCTTCCAGGCCAACGTCACCGACCTGGCGGCCGTCAAAGAGATGTTCGAGGCCATTCGCGAGCATTTCGGCAAGCTCGACATCCTCGTCAGCAACGCGGCGAGCGGGGTTCTGAGGCCGGCGCTGGAGATGTCCACCAAGCACTGGCGCTGGTGCATGGAGACCAACGCGCTGGCGTTGAACCATCTCGTGCAGCAGGCAAGACCGCTCATGGGCCGAGGATCCCGGGTGTTGGCGCTCTCCAGCCTGGGGGCCCACCGCGCCATCCCCGACTATGCGTTCATCGGCGCCTCGAAGGCGGCGCTGGAGTCGCTGGTCCGATCCCTGAGCATGGAGCTGGCGCATTTCGGGATATCGGTGAACACACTATCGGCCGGAGTGGTCGACACCGATGCCATCAAGAACTTCCCCAACCGGGAGCAGCTCCTCGAGGAGTTCAAGAACAGATCACAGCTCGGCAGGGAGCTGACGGCCACGGATGTCGCCGATGTGGCGTATCTCCTCTGCCTGCCCGAGGCCGAGGCGATCCGGGGCCAGACGATCGTGGTCGACGCGGGCTACTCCGTGGCCGGATGAGGCGGGGATGATCTTCAGGGATTCAGGGATCGCCGGGAAGACGGCGATCGTCACCGGTGGAAGCCGGGGCATCGGCCGTGAGATCGTCACGATGTTGGCCGCCGAAGGCGCCGACGTCCATTTCTTCTACCTCAAGAATCGCGAGGCCGCCGAGGCGTTGCAGGCCGAGTGCCGGGAGGCCGGGTCCGCGGTGACGGCCCTTCCGGTGGACGTGCGTAACGCCGAGGACTGCCGACGGGCGGTGGAGTCGGTGCTCGACAGTACGGATCGCATCGATATTCTCGTCAACAACGCCGGGGTGATCCGGGACAACCTGCTGCCGGCGTTCACCGAGGACGAGATCGGCGACGTCCTCGCCACCAACGTGCTGGGGGTGTTTCACGTCACGGCGGCGGTGGCCCCGGCGATGATGCGGCGGCGCAGCGGCACGATCATCAACATCAGCTCGGTTTCGGGCGAGAAGGGCGGCAAAGGCCAGACCAACTACGCCGCGAGCAAGGGAGCGATCAACGCCTTCACCCGCGCTCTGGCCGTGGAGCTGGCCCCTCGCAAGATCCGGGTAAATGCGGTGGCGCCGGGTCTCGTCGACACGGAAATGAGCCGTGAGGTCCGGGAGCTGGCCGGAGAGCAGGCTCTCAGCCGCATCCTCCTGGGCCGGTACGGAACGCCGGCCGAGGTCGCGTCCGTGGTATGTTTCCTTGCCTCCCGCTATGGGGGGTACATCAACGGAGAAATCATTCACGTCGACGGCGGGTTCAAGATGGAGTAAGCCGTCACCCGAACGAGGAGAAGATGAGGAGAAGATGAATACCGACACAATCTACCCCAAGGTCCGTGAGATCGTCGCCGACGTTCTCGCATTTGACGAAGAGGAGATCCGGCGCGACGGCAGCCTGGTCGATGATTACAGCGCGGAGTCAATCGACTTTCTCGACCTTGTGTACCAGCTCGAACGTGAGTTCAAGATCAAGATTCCCCGCGGCATGATCGAGCAGGAAGCGCGGAGCGGTCTCTCCGACGAGGAGTTCGAGGAAAACGGACGGCTCACGGAAAAGGGACTGGCGCATCTGAGAGCGTACCTCTCCGAGGTACCGGACGATCGTTTCACCCCGCGGATGCAGGTCGCTCTCATCCCCACCCTGTTCACCGTGGAGACGATCTGCAAGATCGTGGTCCGCGAGCAGGATCGGGGCGAACAGGCCGCGTCCTCCTGACGAACGGTGTTTCACTTCGTCGACCAGATTCTCGAGCTCGAACCGGGGCGCCACGCCCTCGGGGTCAAGCACGTGACGGCGGCCGACGCTTTCGTCCGGCCGGCCGCCGGGGGCGTCCAGGCGCTACTCTCGTGCATCATCGGCGAAGCCCTGGGCCAGCTCGGCGCCTGGAACGTGATGGCGGCAAAGGATTTTTCGGTTCGCCCGGTGGCGGGGGTCGTCGGCGAGGTCGCGATCGCCGGGGAGGCCGCCGTGGGTGACACCATCCTGCTGGACACGACGATCGACTCGGTGACCGACGACGCGGTTTTCTACCATGCGGTCGCGACGGTCGATGGAGCGAGGGTGCTGAGGCTGGAGAACACGCTCGGTCCCCTGCTCCCGACGGAGCAATTCAACGATCCGGAGGAGTTGCGGGAGCGCTTTGCGAGAATTCACCATCCGGGAGCTCCGACCAAGGCGCCGCGTTTCGACGGTGATCCCCCGCAGCCCTTCGATCTCACGTTCGACGAGATTCTCTCCTTCGAGGCCGGCGAGAAGGCCACGGCCGTCCGGAACCTAACCGGGCGTGAGGCCTTCCTGGTCGATCATTTCCCAAATAAACCGGTCCTGCCCCTGTCCCTGCTCCTGGAATCACTGCTCCAACTCGGTCAGAAGTTGCTAGAGGGCGGCGGCTCACGGTATGTCCCGACCGCGGCCAGCAAGGTGAAGATGAGCCGGTTTGTCGAGCCGGGCAACGCCCTCGTGGCCAAGATCCGGGTCGCAACTCGAACTCCCGGGAACGCGCTCTTGAAATTTCGCTGCGAGGTCGAAGGCAGTCGCGTCTGCGTCGGTGAGGCCGCGTACTCGGCGGTCGTTGGGGGGCGCTCGTGAGGGCGGCCTCGAGAAGGGTTGCGATAACCGGAATTGGGATGGTGACGCCGTTGGGAAACGATGTCGCATCGACATGGAACGCCCTTCTCGGCGGCGAATCCGGGGTCCGAGAGATCGCCGGCTTCGACGCGTCGGGGTTCCCGACCCGGATCGCGGCGGAGGTCAAAGGCCTACGCCCCGAGGAGGTGGTCGAGGACCGCAAGTCACTCAAGTACGCCACACCGTTCTCTCTCTTCGCCCTCGCCGCGGCGGAGGAGGCGGTACGGGACGCGGGCGTACGGCCGACACCAGCCACGGCCGAGCGCTGGGGACTGGTGTGCGGCAGCGGGATGATGACTCAGGAGTTCGACTTCCTGCAGCGCTTCCAGCAGCAGTTTGCAGCGGATGGGGAGATCGATGTGGCCCGCCTCGGTGCGGAGGGGGAGAGGTTTATCTCGTCGTCCGAGTTTGCGCGCCATCGGACGGTCGCGGGTCAGGCGCTGCTGCACAGGCGTTACGGCATCCGCGGCTACTCCGCCAACCTGCACACGGCCTGCGCCTCCGGAGGCCAGGCCCTCGGCCTGGCGATGAGGGTAGTCCGCAGCGGCCAGGCGGACTATGTGCTCGCGGGGGGCTACGACACCATGATCAACCCGGTCGGGCTTGCGGGCTTTTGTCTGCTCGGAGCGATCTCCACGGACAACGATCGGCCCACTAAGGCCAGCCGCCCCTTCGACCTCACCCGCAACGGCTTCGTTCTCGGGGAGGGCGCCGGCTTCATGGTCTTGGAGGACTGGCGGCAGGCTCGGGACCGGGGAGCGAAAATCTACGCGGAGCTCGCTGGCGAGGGGAACTCTCTGAGCTCGTACCGGATCACCGACTCTCCCCCCTCCGGAGACGGGCCGATCCAGGCCATCCGTGGCGCCCTGGCCGATGCCGGGGAGACCATCGACGCGATCGACTACGTCAACGCCCATGGCACCTCCACTCCGATGAATGATCTGAGCGAGACCAACGCCATCAAGGCGGTCTTCGGCGATCGAGCTCAAGACCTTACCGTCAGCTCGACCAAGTCCCAGATGGGACACCTGATCGCGGCGGCGGGCGCCGTCGAGGGCGTCATCTGCGCGCTGGCGATTGAAAACTCCACGGCGCCGATGACAGCCAACCTCAGGACGCCGGACCCGGAGTGCGATCTCGACTACGTCTCGCAAGGGTGCCGGCCGATGCCCATCGACGTGGCCCTGTCGAACTCGTTCGGTTTTGGTGGCTCGAACAGCTGTCTGATCTTCCGCAGCCCACAGAGCGCCGAAACACGGGGGATCTGAACCGTGCAGGACGGGGTCGTCATCACGGGATACGGTTGCCTTACCGCCGCCGGGGCCAACGCGGAAGCGACCTGGGAGGCGGTTCTCGCCGGAAAGAGTGGGATCCGCCAGGTGGAGACCTGGGACAGCTCCGGGTGGCCATACCGGTTGGCAAGCGAGATCCAGGACTACAATCCGCGGGAGCTGATTTCGGATCGAAAGCTCCTCAAGTTCATCGCTCGGCAGGACGTGATCGGTTTGAACGCCGTGGCCCAGGCCGTCGCCCACAGCAAGATCATCGAACACCGCGAGGGGCTCGCGGATCCATCCTCCTTCAACGACCGCACTGGCGTCTTTGTTGGCTCGCCGGCTACAAAATACCGTTCTCAACACGACTACCTCTCGCCGCTCGCCAAGGCCTCCGGAGATACCGGAGAGTTCGGCGTCCTCGCCATGGAGAATGTCCACCCGATGTGGTTGCTGCGGACGTTGCCCAACAACGTGCTCGCCTATGCCGGAATTCAGCATGGTTTCAAGGGTGCCAATGAGAACGTCACAGCCCACGGGATCAGCGGCTCGCAGGCCATCTCAGAGGCCTCTCGCTACCTGATAGACGGCGCGATCGACCGCGCAATCGTCGTCGGCTACGATTCCGCTTCGGAGCTCGAGGCGCTGCCCTACTACGCCTCCGTGGGTCTTTTAAGCCCTCGGGACTTGCGCCCGTTCGACCGGCGCCGGGACGGCACGGTGCTGGGGGAAGGGGCGGGCGCGCTCTTTTTGGAGACGCGGGACGCGGCCGAACGGCGCGGCGCAAAGATCTACGGCGAGGTGCTGGGCAGCTCCGTGGTCTCCGAGGCAGAGGGGGTGCTGTCGGTACGCGAGGACGGAGGGGGCGTGAGCCGGGCCATCCGATCGGCCCTGGAGGCCAGTGGGAAGAACCCCGATGAGATCGGGATGATCTCGGCCCACGGCAACGGCACCAGGGTCTCAGACGCCAGCGAGGCCCGCGCCTTCGTCGACGTCTTCGGGGCCTCGTCAATTCCGGTTACGGGCTTCAAGTGGTCGCTCGGGCACACCGTCGCAGCCAGCGGTGTCATCGAGAGCATCCTCGCCCTCCTGTGCCTTGCAGACAGTCGCGTCCCCGGAATTTCGACTCTCGAGGAGCTATCGCCCGATTGCGAGGGCATACGTGCCGGCGCCTCGGAGCAGAAACCGAGATCTTCAGTAGGCATCGTTGTGAGCCGCGCCTTTGCGGGGCTCAACTCGTGTATCGTGCTTTCGGCCAATGGTTGAGAAACGAACGTCCGACTCCACCGACACCCTTTCGGGGGACGCCGGAGACCTCACAGGAATCTCAGGACTCAAACCGACGCTGCTCGGCTCGGCGATGTACTCCCTGCTCCCGGTCCGCCGGCGCATCGTGATGGAGAACCTGCGCCAGGTCTTTGGTGACCGGCTGAGTGATCCGGAGTTGCACCGGCTGGCTCGCAGCATCTACCGTCATTTTGCCACGACGATCGCCGAGAACCTGGCCATGATGGGGAGCTCGGTACGACGTATCGCGGGGAAAGTCGATGTGCTCGGGGTCGAGCACGTCTTGACGGCGGCGGAGCTGGGGAAGGGGGTTCAGATCCTGACCGGCCATTTCGGAAACTGGGAGCTGTCCGCGGTGGCCGCGATGCTGCAGTTCAGGCAGTATCAGAACCGTTTCCACGTGATTCGCAAGTCCCTGAGCCCGGGGTTGGAAGACATGGTCTTCGGCCGCTTTCGCAAAGCCGGCCTGAGGATCATCTCGCCCGTAAACGCCCTTCAGCACGTGTTCGATGCACTCGAGAGGAACGACGTCGTCATTTTCATAATGGACCAGCACGCCGTGTTGGGGTCCAAGGCCATCGCCGTCGAGTTCTTCGGGAGAGAGGCGGGAACGAACCGCAGCCTGGCTCTCGTCGCCAGGCAGAGTGGAGCACCCGTCATCCCCGCTTCGAGCCACCGCAAGCCGGACGGCCGCCACGTCATGCAGTTCCATCCGCCCATGGAATGGATTTCCGCCGAGAGTCCCAGGGAGGAGATCTATCGCAATACGCTCGGCTACAACCAGGTGCTCGAGAAGTTCGTTCTCGACCATCCCGATCAATGGCTGTGGGCGCACCGACGGTGGAAGATCGAAGTGCGTCCCCCGACGCGCCGCCGGAAGCGCGAACTGCGGATGGGTCGCCGTTAACCCACTCTTCTCACCGGGTTTCGTAGCGAGGGCGGCGAAGCGCAAGTATCCGCTGGGTTTATCGCGAATCGAGCGACGCAGGCGTAGTTGCGCTACGTCGAGGAGCACGATTTGAGACAAACACGGCGGGACGCAGCGATTCGCCGTCCGTAGTAGACAC
>Ga0209013_10002639_pt1 | contig 16140 bp, 13 predicted proteins | sample Cruoilmetagenom2_FD_187291 | JGI IMG/M metagenome (GOLD analysis project Ga0209013, IMG submission 187291) | Oil polluted marine microbial communities from Coal Oil Point, Santa Barbara, California, USA - Sample 2 (SPAdes) (version 2) | ecosystem: Environmental > Aquatic > Marine > Oil seeps ...
TCTATTACTCCAGTCAATGCCAATACTGCAATTATGATGAACATAAAAATAGCAGCAATCTTCATCACTGCGAATACACTTTCTAGTTTTCCAAATGCTTTTGCGCCTATGAATAAAACTAACAATCCGCAAATTGCATAAATTAATGCAAATATCCATAAAGCTACTTTTGGAAACCAAAGTTTAGTTAAAAGAGAAATTGCCGTCAACTGACTACCAATGATTAATATTTCTGAACACCAGTAAACCCACCCACTACTGAAGCCTGCCCACCGACCATAAGCTTTCTTTGCATAAGTTCTAAATGAGCCTTTCTGTGGATCGTTTGCCGACATTTTAGCAAGTGCTTCAAACACAATATAAGTAGCGCAGGCTGCCATCATGAAAGCCAATATAACGGATGGACCAGTCATTTGGATCGCTATGCTAGAAGCCAAGAAAAATCCTGTACCAATAATACATCCTACTCCGATTAGAGATAGTTGCCACCAGCTTAGGTGACCCTCTTTCTTATTATTACTGACTTGTTTTTTGGGCATGTCGCACCTCCTCGTATACTTAGTCTTTCACGAGAAAATTTAATTATGTGTCCGATTTACTCTTGGAGAATGGTTTCTTAGGGATATATAAGACTTTCAATAATACATAAAGAGACTGTTCGTGACATTAGTCACGAACAGTCTCTCAGTTTGACGACAAAAATATTTTTATAAACGGTTATGAATAGTAATAAATGTTCCCAAGGATGTTTATTTATCCTATTAAAACTTAAGATAATACTTTCTTTTCAAAACGTATGATATCTACGTCTGCTCCAATAATAATTAGAACATCATTTAGAATTAGTTTTTCATCCGCTTGAGGAGAAACTAATATATTATTGCCACGTTTAATCGCTACAATATTGATCCCGTATCTTGCACGGATATCTAAATCAATAATTGATTTACTTGCTATTTTTTCATTCACTCTTATTTCCATAATAGAATGTTCATCTGAGAGTTCAAGATAGTCTAATACATTATTAGAGAGAATATTATTGGCGATCCTAATCCCCATATCTCGTTCTGGATGGACAACCTGGTCTGCTCCAATCTTTCTGAGCACTTTTTCATGATAATCATTTTGTGCTTTAACTGTAATTTTCTTAACACCAATCTCTTTTAGCATTAAGGTAGTTAAAATACTAGATTGAATGTTATCCCCAATAGCAACAATAACGTGTTCAAAATTTCGAATACCTAATGATTTCAGCACAGCTTCGTCTGTTGTATCAGCTACTACTGCTTGTGTGGCAATCGTGGCAAACTCATCTACACGCTCAGATGCTATATCAATTGCCATAACATCTGCTCCTTGGTCAATTAGCTCTCTGACAATACTACCACCGAATCTACCTAAACCGACTACAACAAATTCTTTGTGCATGTTAATGCCCCCTACATATCTAATGCGATAAGTTTAACACATCCATTCCTTTAATTGATAGGAAATCAATTCATTATTTTTTGTTTTCATTAATAAGCATAAGCAGTCTTTTTTCTAACATCATCATTCCTTTTTCTCCTGCTTGGCTATGCCGTAATAGTCCTTTCTTATCAAACAAATAAAAAGAAGGAACTACTCGATTTTGAAATTGACTAGTTACGATCAGTTCATGATCCATATAAATAGAATCATCTATCCTTCCTCGTTGAACTGCATCTAGAATAGGCTGCTCGAATAAGTCATTTCTGGATCTTGGCATATGAATACCTACTACATAAAAACTTTCCTTATATTTTTCTTTCCACAATCTAACGTAATTATATGCTCCTCCACATAATGAACAACTTACTGACCAAAAATAAACGAGAACGGGCTTTTCCCCTATTAGTTTGTCATTTTTCACCTGTCCATTGATCCATCTCGAATCCGTTGGAAATGACGGTAATTTAGTTTTTAACTTCACTACCTATATCCCTTCTTTCTTTCAGCATTCATTAGTATATGCACTGTTCAAAAATAGCGTTTGTTCAATCTGGTAAAAAAAAATTTTTGATATTCATCAAATAAATTGTTAAAGTAAACTTTAAGTTGTGTTAAAATAAACTTTGCTTGAAAAAAAGCTAGTTTATTTCCGAAGGAGCCTAAAAATATGCAAATTGGGAAAAAAATTAAACAGTTACGTTTAAAAAAAGGTCTTACACAAGAAGAATTGGGCGAAAGAACCGATTTAACCAAGGGATTTATCTCTCAATTAGAAAGAGAGTTAAACTCTCCTTCTATAGAAACCTTATTCTCGATTTTAAACGTCCTTGGTTCCAAGCCAAAAGACTTTTTCGATGATGATGATCATTCTCGGACGAAAGTGGTTTTCTCAGAAGAAGAACAAACTATTTCCTTGGATGAAGAAAAAAAGTACAAGCTCCACTGGCTGATTTCAGAATCCAATGACAATGAAATGGAACCAGTGTTAATTTCACTGGGTGTGGGGGGACAATTTAAACAATTCGAACCTTCTCTTTCGGAAACTTTCATTTACGTGCTACAAGGAAAAGTGAGCCTCACTCTAGGTAAACAAAACTATATTGCATCCGCTGGTGAATCACTGTATTTTGAAGCATCCGACAATCATCTTCTGCAAAATGCAGCAGATGATGCTGCAAAGGTAATCTACGTCGTTACTAATTCTTATTTATAAAGTACATATAAACAATGGAGGTATATTATGTCTGATAACACTATTATTCGTTTTGAAAATGTTACAAAATCATATGACGCAGAAACAACCGTCTTAAAGAACATCAACTTAGAGCTTGAGCGTGGGAAGTTTTATACATTACTTGGTCCATCTGGCTGCGGAAAAACCACTATTTTACGATTAATCGCTGGTTTTATGCAACCTACCAGTGGAAGTATTTACTTCAACGGCAAACTCATCAATAATGTCCCTGCTAATGAAAGACAGGTAAATACAGTATTCCAAGATTATGCGTTATTTCCACATTTAAATGTATTTGAAAATGTGGCATTCGGTCTTCGAATTAAAAAGCTTGGCAAAAAGGAAATTGAACAAAAAGTAATTGAAGCATTGAAATTCGTTAACTTAGTAGGTTATGAAAAAAGAGAGATAGCTGAAATGTCAGGTGGACAAAGACAACGTGTTGCAATCGCACGTGCAATAGTAAATGATCCTGAAATCATTCTCTTAGACGAGCCTCTTTCTGCATTAGACTTAAAATTACGATCAGAAATGCAATATGAATTACGTGAGCTTCAACAAAGACTAGGTAAAACATTTATATTCGTCACACATGACCAAGAAGAAGCTTTGGCAATGTCTGATGAAATTTTCGTTTTAAATGAAGGTGAAATTGAACAAAGCGGCACACCAATGGATATATATGATGAGCCGATTAATCGCTATGTAGCTGACTTTATCGGAGAGTCAAATATCGTTTCTGGTACAATGGTTGCCGATTTCCGTGTGAAAATTGGTGGTAATGAGTTTGAATGTGTGGACCAAGGACTAAATCCAAATGAAAAAGTAGATATCGTCATTCGTCCAGAGGATTTAGAAATTACAGCTGTCGACAAAGGGAAAATGAAGGTAAAAGTAGATACGCAATTATTCAGAGGAGTTCACTATGAACTTTCTACTTATGATGATGAAGGCAATGAGTGGCTTGTACATTCTACTAAAAAAGCGGATGTTGGTGCATTTATTGGTCTAGATTTCGATCCAGAAGCTATTCACGTTATGCGTTTAAACGAAACAGAAGAAGAATTTGATAAACGTCTCGAGTCTTATGGAGAAGACGCATATGCAAACTAAAACTACAAAAGCATTTTATTTAATACCATACTATGTATGGATTGTATTATTTGTTGTTGCTCCGATTGCATTAATAGCCTATTATTCATTTTTCGATTTAAGTGGAAATTTCTCTTTAGAAAACTATCAAAACTTTTTTACTTCTGTTTACTTAAAGTTAACCCTTAGTTCTTTTTGGTACGCGTTCCTTATAACACTATTTACTTTACTTATTGCCTATCCAACAGCCTACTTGTTAACTAAAACGAGACATAAACAACTATGGCTATTACTAATTATTATTCCCTCTTGGATTAATTTATTATTGAAGACTTACGCGTTTATCGGGATTTTCGGGTTATATGGTCCAGTGAATGCATTTCTAAATGTATTTGGTATTGGAGAAACACAAATATTATTTACAGATTTTAGTTTCGTCTTTGTGTCGGTCTATATATTTATTCCATTTATGATTTTGCCTATTTTTAATTCATTAGATAAATTAAACCCTTCCTTAGTAGATGCTAGTCGAGATCTAGGGGCATCTAGTTGGACAACATTTTCAAAGGTTATATTACCTTTAACTATTAATGGTGTGAAAGCTGGAATTCAGGCTGTATTTATCCCTTCTTTATCGCTATTCATGATTACTCGCTTAATCGCAGGGAATAAAGTTATTACTTTAGGTACAGCCATTGAGCAACAGTTCTTGGTTACGCAAAACTGGGGAATGGGATCCACAATCGCAGTTTTCTTAATCATATTTATGGTAATTATAATGATCATTACTGGTCAACGTGATAAGGGGGCTTCTGCAAATGGAAAAAACAAGTAAGTCAGCGAAGTTTTACTTAGCCCTTGTATTTATCGTATTATATACACCCATCCTATACTTGATTTTTTACTCTTTTAATAGTGGTGGAGGCATGAATAATTTTGAGTCATTTACTTGGGAGCATTACGCTGCTGTGTTCTCAGATACTCGTTTAATCATGATTCTTCTTAATACAGTAATTGTTGCCTTACTTTCGGCATTAATAGCAACTATAATTGGTGTGTTCGGTTCTATTGGTATTGTATTTATGCGCAATAAGTCACTACGCAGATCTATCCTATCTTTAAACAATGTACTAATCGTAAGTCCAGATGTTGTTATTGGTGCCTCTTTCTTAATACTTTTTACAGCAATTGGTGTAAAACTTGGGTTTGCCTCTGTGTTAATTTCTCACATTGCATTTAGTATTCCCATTGTAGTATTAATGGTGTTGCCCAAGCTACAAGAAATGAATAGCACGCTAATTGATGCAGCAGCGGATTTGGGAGCATCAAAACGTGATATTTTGACACGCGTTATTATCCCTTTTGTTAAGCCGGGAATCTTCGCAGGATTTTTTATGGCACTAACATATTCTCTAGATGATTTCGCAGTTACATTCTTTGTAACAGGAAATGGCTTTAGCACACTTTCAGTCGAAATTTATTCGATGGCAAGAACGGGTATTACATTAACTATTAATGCATTATCTGGAATCGTCTTTATCGTGACATTACTTCTTGTAGTTGGGTATTATTTTGTTAGCCAACGTGGAAAAAACCCTGTTGGAATGGGGGGACGAAAATGAAAGAAATAACAAGAGCCGCTATTGCAATTGTTGTCGTTTGTATTGTCTTGTTTGGTGTGAATAGATATTTGAACCAAAGTGCAGGTAACGCGAGTAGTGATACCATTACTATCTTTAACTGGGGAGAATATATTGATCCTGAGTTGATCACTCAATTTGAGGAAGAATCTGGTTACCGAGTTGTATATGAAACATTTGACTCCAACGAAGCAATGATGACAAAAATAGAACAAGGTGGAACTTCTTATGATATTGCGGTTCCTTCGGAGTATGCAATTGAAAAAATGAAAGAAAATGATTTATTGCTAGAAATCGATCATGCACAGATACCTAACTTGGGCAATATCGATCCATACTTTTTAGACTTAGCATTTGACCCTAAAAATAAGTATTCTATCCCTTATTTCTGGGGAACAGTTGGGGTTGTATTCAATCCTTCCCTTCTAGATGGACAAACATTTGATAGTTGGGAATCACTTTGGGACCCATCTTTAGAAGGTGAGGTATTGCTTGTAGATGGAGCTCGTGAAATTATCGGGATGGGATTAAATAGTCTTGGATATTCTCTTAATTCGACAGATGAAAAAGAATTACTTGAAGCTACAGCAAAACTCAAGGAATTGACTCCAAATGTAAAAGCAATAATTGGGGATGAAGTAACTCAATTAATGATTAATGAGGAAGCATCGGTTGCTATTACCTTCTCTGGGCAAGCAGCTGATATGATGTGGGAAAACGAAAGTTTGGATTATGCAGTCCCTGAAGAAGGTTCAAATCTTTGGTTCGATAATATGGTTATACCTAAAACAGCTGCTAATATCGAGGGGGCTCATAAGTTTATTAACTTTATGTTAGATGCGGAAGTTGCCGCACAAAATGCAGATTATGTTGGATATTCAATACCAAATGCTGCTGCCGTTGAGTTAATGGATGAAGAAGTAATTGCTGATGAACGATTTTACCCTACTGAAGAAGCGAGAGAAAATCTAGAAGTGTACAAAAACTTAGGTCTTGAAATGCTCGGTACCTATAACGAACTATTTTTAGAATTTAAAATGAGTGCTAACTAATTGGAGAGCCGTCACTTTGACGGTTCTTTTTATTGCGTAGAAAGTATACAAAAATGTACCAAATATACTTTGTTTGGGTAAAGGAATTAGAAAATAATAAAATGGAACTAGTTGATTGGAGCGCAGAGCGGCGACTCCAGTGGGAACAGCGCGAGTTGAAGACCCTGGACTGAGCATAAGCGAGGGAAGCGAGGGAAGCGGCTGAAGCCATGCTACCGAAAGCGTCCGCTCGCAACGAAAATCAACGACATATCTACTTTTTTTATTGTTAGAGGACTGGGCGTCTTTTTACTCGGTTTTTCTAATGTTAAATGTTATATAATTCGGCACTCGAAAGTTTTTATTCTTAGAGGAATATGGTAGAATCTATAGACGCATAAAAGTAATTACAGAAAGCAGGAGTTTTATGGCTAAGAAAACAAATAGCTCGGCATTATATATTTTAATGTTCAATATGTTTATTGCTATGTCGGGAATAGGGTTAGTTATTCCTGTAATGCCTCAATATCTAGAAACATTTGGGGTAGCAGGTCAAGCACTTGGATTTATAATAGCTTCGTTTGCACTAGGACAGTTTTTATTTTCTCCACTTGCAGGAGACCTATCTGATTCACTAGGACGTAAAAAACTTATAATAGTAGGTTTGATAATCTTCTCGGCTTCTCAATTATGGTTTGGGTTAGCTACACATGAGTGGATGTTATATGCTGCACGATTTATAAGTGGTATTGGAGGTGCCTTTTTAATACCAGCTACAATGGCGTTTGTTGCAGATATTACTACTTTAGAAGAACGTGGAAAAGGGATGGGTTTCTTAGGCGCTTCCATGTCTCTAGGCTTTATGATTGGACCAGCAATTGGAGGGTTTTTAGCAGGCGTAAGTCTATCATTCCCGTTTTTCATGGCATCTTTAGCGGCTTTGATCTCCGGCATAGTATCAATGATAATTTTGCCTGATATTAAAAATACTGTTTCCGAAATACCACCGGAACCTAAAAAACGTGAAAATATAATAACTCAAATGAAAAATTCAGTGAAGACACCATATTTTATGATGCTTATTATTATTTTCGTTTTTACTTTTGGAATTGCAAATTTCCAAACGACTTTTTCATTGTATGTAGATCATAAGTATAATTACACTCCTCAAGATATCGCTGTTGTCTTAACTGTCGGAGGGTTTATAGGTGTCATTGTACAAACGTTAGTAGTGGAGAAACTATTTAAACGTTTTGGGGAATTAAATGTTATCTTAGTCAACTTAGTTGTAGCTGCTATAGCTTTTTTACTGTTCTTCGTAGTAGACGGATTCGCACTTGTATTACTTGTCGCATCCATCTTCTCTACTGCTACAACGCTTATCCGACCAGCTGTAAATACTGTCATTTCTAAAATGGCTGGTAATGAGCAAGGCTTTGCTGCTGGTATGAATAATGCTTATATGAGTTTAGGAAGTATGATTGGGCCAGCATTAGCAGGTATGTTCTTTGATATCAATATTAGTTATCCATTTATAGTAGGATCTATAATTTTATTAGCTTCTTGGGCTATCACACTTGTTTGGATCAAGAAAAAAAATCCTGTTATTTAATACAAGATAGAAATTCAAGACAGAAAAAATAACCATTAGAGAGCAATTGCTCTCTAATGGTTATTTTTAATTTATCGTTTTTTCTTTTCTCTAACTAATTTCCCCACATTCATAGTAGTTGTCGAATTAATTGACTCCGTTTTTTTAGTTGCTCTTTTAAAAGGATAAAGCAATAAATAGAGACCAAATCTTCTTATAGTGATATCAATAAAGAACAATAAAATAGCTATTAAAAGAAGAAATTGTTGGACAGATTGTTTCTCTGAGCTAGAGAGCTCCATTTTTCGGAATGCTTCAGCAGCCTCTGTTAGTAATTTCCCATTCGTTCTACTTGTAATCATCTTTAGTATTGCAGTATTCGGTTTCTGTATTTTGTACTCCTCGCTATAAGGAATGGAAATACCTGCTTGATAAACAGCTTCCTGTTCATTTGAAATTCGGAAGAATACTAATCCGGGTTCGCTGTCTACTGTTACACTTGCCTTACCGGGTGCAAGTGCTTCAGATATAACGGAAAGCTCTTCTCCCTTTTCATTGACAACAGCTACGTCCAAAAATGAAGACTTGCCTGTCGGATCCGTAATGGTAAATGATCCATCCGAGGACTTTTGAATTGAAAAAGGAACCTCACTATAGGCTGGTAGTAATCTGGATACGGCGGTATTCCATAAATCTCCCCAGTTTCCCCATCTTGCAAAGTCTCCGCTCCATTCACCTGTTGAATCCGATGTAAAAGCAATTGTACGACCGAGCCCATACATCCATTCTGCTAATACCGGATCCTCTTTTTCACTTTCCGCAATAACGGATGCAGTTTGTTTCGGTGTCGTGGCTATATAAGCGTTCATCTGTGGAACTCCTTCTTCAAACAAACTAGTCCACGCAGCATCTCCATAGATAGTTGGATAGAACGGGTTGTCTTCAATATAAGTCCTTGAAATCATTGCTGTTTCAGTAGACATTATCGCTGGAATTGTGGATTCATCCTGGACATCGTAAAACGTGCCCCCTCCCATTTCCGCTAAACTTTCGAGTAATGCTCTGTCTGCATCTTGGCCAACCGCAACAGTGGAAACTGTTATTAAATTATTCTTTCCCTCTTCTATGAGCGTTTGGTAGTCATTGCTCGTAGCCGACTGGCCATCAGTTAATAATATAATATGCTTTCTCTGTAGCTTGAGAGGTGATAAGTTTTCATAAGCTTGGGCTAAGCTCGTATAGATTTCAGTTCCTCCGCCTGTCCCTACAGATAATATACTTTCAACAGCTGTTTTTTGATCATTCAATGGAGCAGTTTCGATAATTTCCCATGGTCGATCATCAAATGCTATAAATCCCAGTGTATCACCTTCTCGAAGCATTTCTACAGAACGGGCCGCTGCTTCCTTTGCATATTCTAATTTTGTTCCACTCATACTACCTGACCGATCCATCACGATGATTAACCCTAGTGAAGGGAGTTGTTGCTTCCCTTTTATCTCCATCTCTACTGGTAATATACGCTCGATAGGACTTTTAAAATAGCCTCCTAAACCAAAGCTATTATCCCCACCAACCATCATAAAGCCAACACCAAAGTTTTTTACAGCCTGTTCAATAACCATCATTTTTTGTTCACCCACGACATGCCCGGGTACATTATCAAATATAATTGCATCATATGCTAAATAATTCGACAAATCAAAAGGCAAACCAGTTGCATCTATGACATCCATTGCAATTGCCTGCTGATCAATGACATTGGTAATATTGGAAGAACTACCCTCATGTGTAACTATTAGAAGTCTTGGAGAACTTTCTACATTTGTTACACTTGTCAGCTTATTATTTTCAATTAGACCATCTTCCGACAGCACTACTTGTGCTTCATATTTAAGCAATCCTTCACCCTTAGAAGCATTTCTATAAGTGAACGTATTAGTCCCAGGTTCTACATTAATTTGTTCACGCGTGATTAACTGGTCATTTTGGTAAAGAAGTAATTCTGCCAATGCATTACTCGTTGCTTCAAGTGTAACATTCAGTTGTTGTTGCTCACCTTCAAAAGCTACAGGAGGTGTTTCGAAAGAAGTTATTGCGACATCTTCTGATGACAATCTTTCCATTTGAACAACATCTATCGTGACATTCCCTCCAGCAATTTTCACTATCTCATCACTAACTGATCCAATCGTTTCTATTCCATCTGTAAAGAGGACAATTCTAGTAGCTTTATTCGGCTCAATAATCCCTGTTGACAGCTGTAGGGCTTTTGCTACATCTGTATTTCCGGCTTTTGACATGGGGGTAAAAACAGGTAAATTCACTTCTCCCTTTGTTAAAGCAACTTCCGTCTGAAAGTCTTCAGCAAATGTATAAACACCTACTAAATGGGTATTTTTTTTTGACCGTAAGCTTTCGTCAATCCACTCTGTTATTTGTTGATCAGTTCCTTGTAAAGAAGCTGATCGGTCCACTAAAAACAAAATCTGTTCTTCTTTGATAGGCATTAATAGATATGGGTTAGTAATACCTAATATCAAACATAGAATAGCGATAATCCGCATCCAAAAAACTACTTTTCCTTCTCTTTTTAAGCTCTTGTTATCTTTTCGCCAAGCCCAAATAAAATATATAGCAATAGGAATTAATAGTAACAGCCAAAGTGGTTGGTCAACTCGTAAATCCACGTCGTCTTTGCACCTCCCACTCTATTACAAATAGCAAAACTAGTAGTAGTAATATATATGGAACAAAGGAATGTGCTTGATAATCTTCCTTAGCATTCAACTGTTGTCCATTTACTTTATATGAAGTTCCTTTATCAATCACTTTTTCTTCCTGAGGTAATATTACAGAAAAATTCTTCTTTGCATCTTTTGAACGTAAAACATATAAACCTGGTTCACTTGGTGCAACGAACTTCCCACCATTTTCAATAGCATATTCATACTCATCATTCATCGAATAAATTTCCCACTCTTCTGTTGCACCAAGCGATTGAGGCTTTCTCTCGTTTGGAGTGAATGTTCCTAAATAATCACTGCCTGATGAAAGTTCCTCCTTTACACTCCACATGAATAGTGGAAACGTAGGACTCAAAGGCCAATCGGTCATTTGAATATCTGCAAGAATAATAATAATATCTCCGGACGGTGAAGTTTGGATAAATGGATCATCCCCAACTGTAGCTATAGTAGTATAACCGTCTATAGGTGGATATACTGAACTCACATAGATATCCTTTAAATCAGCAAAAGCAAATAACGGTGATTCAGTAGTCTGAACTATTCCACTAACTTCTTTTGATGACGCATCATTTCTCCCTATATATAAGAGAGGATTTTCATTTTTTATGTCTACTCCAAATTGATTGGTGACCATCATTCCCTCTTCCTTCAACAAACCAACTTGTTCTGAAGGAACACTGCTCACATTAATATCAAGTGATTGAAAAGCAGTTCGAACGAGCGAATGAATAGAGCTGTCTATAAAAACATTAGATAATTGATCTTGCATGAATACAATATTCTCATTGTCTACAAGGTAAGAGTCATGAATATCTATATTTGCCCTCAAATAATTTGATTTAACTAGTCCATCAAAAGATAATGTAATAGTTTCTTTTGGTGGTAATTTGACTACCTCTGAAACTAAGTTTTTCTCTCCACTAGTTATCGTCAACTCTGTAGAAATCTCTTTTTCAGACTGATTTTCAAGTTGAACTAACGTAGAAATTCCATTAGCTGTTTCTGTTGCGCCAAATCGCTTAATAGATGCATTCGTAACATCTGTCGTTAAAGCTTCCACATTCCAGCTTACATTTTCATGTTGCAACGGAAGAGATTGTCTGTCCAAATGATCCGTAAACATATACACAGTGGTTGCTTTATCTTGAAAAAAGGATTGAGCAAAGTCCAGAGTCTTTGACATATTTTCTCCTTCATAGCTTATCTCTAGTTTCTTTATCTCTTTAACCATTTGCTCTGTATTTTTTTCCTGCCTTAATAGAACAGCAGGTTCGTTTCCAGTTGTGATTAGAGTAAGGGGCTTGCCAGATAACTGTTCGACTAGCTCAAGCATCTTACTTCTATGCTGATCAAAAAGAGAAGTAGAATTGGTTGCATTTACTTTCATCGTTGCAGAAGTATCAACGATAAAAACAATCTGTTCCCCAGCAATGGCTTTTGTTTTCCAATACGGTTGTATTAATGCTAGGACTAGTAAAAGCATGGCGAGCATTTGTAAATAAAACAAAGCATTGCGCTGCAAATGTTGTAAGTATGGGGAAGCTCTTGTTTCCTTCATTGCCTCCTGCCAAAACAATGTAGAAGAAACAGACTTTTTGACATACTTCTTCCGGAAAAAATAATATAGAAGCACAGCAATAGGGAAAATGGCTGTCCATGCATATATAAACTGATTAATACCCAAACCTTTTCACCTCATTGCACCCAATTTGCTCTTAGTAATTGATGAAACATTGTATGCGATATTCCTTCATCCGCATTAACTTGAAGTATTTTAATACCAAATTTATGACAAAGTAGTTCTAACCGTTGTTGATGCTCTTTTCTTTCCCGCTGAAAAGCCTCAAGTACTCTTGAAGAGATCGAAACATTTACTTGTTCCAACGTTTCTATATCTTCTAATTGAACATCTCCACCATATGCTGGAGCTAGCTCCTCATCAGTAACTACTTGTAATATTCGAATATCACCAGCGAATTTTGGCAGCTTATGAAGAAATCGGTCCCATGACTCCATACTTTCTAAGCAATCCGTTATAACAAATAAGACAGTACTATCTTTCGGTAAGAAAGGTAGTGCATTGTCTGTAAAAGTGGTACTCATTTCTGGTTCATCTAGGTCAGAAATAGTTTGAATGAATGCTTTTCGATAGGTGGATCCCTTCCTTCTAAAAGGTGGCTTTTTACCTTCATTGACTGTTGAAAAAGATAATCGATCATCTCTCTGTAATACTAGAATTCCTAAAGAGGCTGCTAACTGCTTAGCAAAGGTCCATTTTAGTGAATCTCCCATAGACTTAGTCGTATCAAGTAAAATATGTACCCGCATTTCTTGTTCATCTAAAAATCGTTTAATAAAATACTTATCTGTCCGTGCATATACATTCCAATCTATTTGCCGGACATCGTCACCGGGTGAGTATTCACGAAAATCTGAAAAATCTAGAGATGCACCAAAACGCTGTGACCGATGTGACCCTTTATGTTGGCCTCTTAGTTTCGATTTTGTCGCTATAGATAATCTACTTAGTTTACCTGCCCAATCCTTAGGAACTAATTGTTCGTTACTCATACAACTTGCCCTTGTTTAACTGTTTGTAGGATAAGATCGATTAGTTCATCCGCCGTTTTCCCTTCTGCTTCTCCTTCATAATTGAGTAATAAACGATGTCTCAATACTGGTTTAGCAACTGTTTTAATATCGGCAATCGATACATGATAACGTCCAGCAACCAACGCTCTTGCTTTAGCAAGCTTTATAAGACTTTGTAATCCTCGAGGACCACTTCCGTATTGAACATATTGAGTTATTTCTGAAATGCTTGTTTCCTCAGGGTGAGTTGCCGCAATGATATTTACTGCGTATTCCAACATATCATCTGCTATAAGCACTTCTTTAACCATTTGCTGTGCATGCACTATTTCTTCTGCATTCATAATTTTATTTAATTGTATTGTTTGGGCACCTGTCGTTCTTTTACTGATTTCCATTAACTCTGCTTTAGAAGGATAGGGTAGTAGTATTTTGCATAAAAAACGGTCCATTTGAGCTTCTGGTAAAGGATAAGTACCTTCCATTTCGATTGGATTTTGGGTGGCAAGAACGAAGAAAGGACGGGCCATTTGTTTGGTCTCCCCGAGCACGGTAACTGTCTTTTCTCCCATGGCCTCAAGAAGGGCACTTTGTGTTTTAGGTGTTGCTCGATTAATCTCATCCGCTAAAACCATTTGACTAAATATTGGACCCTTTTGAAAGGTAAATTGTTGTTTCCCGTTTTCTAACCTTTCAATCATACTAGTACCAGTAATATCTGATGGCATTAAATCGGGCGTGAATTGAATACGAGAAAAGGATAAATCTAGCACTTCCGAAACCGTTCGGATTAGCATTGTTTTACCTAATCCAGGTAATCCCTCTAAAAGTGCATGCCCATCCGCTAACACGCAATAGATGGAGAACTCTACAGCCTCCTTTTGACCAACTATAAAATGACCTATTTCCGTTCGAACGTCATCTAAACGCTTACTCATATCTATATAATCTTCTGTTGTAAAAGTCATATTTCCCCTCCGTTATTCACTATTATCTACTGATGAAAAGTAATCTTGAACAATCCTTTGTAAATCGGATGGTAGTTGCATACGCTCGGAGCTTTTTATATAAGACTCAGAATACTCATTGACCACCTCTTCATATGGTCTTACGGAGCCGCGTGTTACAGGTGTATCAGTTGGTTGTTCACTAGCGGGATCTCCGTCGCCCATTCCTCCTGAATCGACTGAAGTTTCTCCAGTTCCTCCAATTCTAGAGGGAATAGATAGTAACTCTCTACCTCCTGAACCTAATCCAGCACCAGACCCTGTTCCTTGTCCCTGTCCTTGTCCTTGACCCTGCCCTTGTCCTTGACCTTGACCCTGTCCTTGTCCTTGACCTTGACCCTGCCCTTGTCCTTGTCCTTGTCCTTGTCCTTGTCCTTGTCCTTGTCCTTGTCCTTGTCCTTGTCCTTGTCCTTGTCCTTGTCCTTGTCCTTGACTCTGTCCTGAATTAGGCTTAGTTTGTCCCTGTTGTCCCTTAGTATTTTTTGAAGGTTGTGTATTGTTATTTCCCTGAGCTATCCCGCTTGAACTATACGGTATTGATTTCCCCATCTTACTTAGTCTAGTTTGTGAATTTGACGCACTTTTTGCTAGTGTATTATTAATATCTTCTAACGAAGCTAGTTCTTTTTGCTCCTCCGCACTTAAAGAAAATTCAGAAGTACCTTCCTGTTTGGCAACCTTTTTCTTTTCTTCTAGCTTCTGTTCTTTTAGGGCTAATTCTTTTTGCTTTTTCACCACTTCACGTAATGCTTCTTCTCCAATATCTAAATCTTTTAATTTTTCTTTAAGATCTTTCAATTCTTTTTTTACTGGCTTGGATAATTCCTTTTTCTCAAGCTTACTTACTTCTTTTTTTAGTTCCTTTACAATCTCTTTCTCTTGTTCCAAATCCTTAGCTTCTAATTGTGTTGCAGCTGGGAATACATATAAACTGAGAACTGCTGCAAGAGCCAAAACAAACCCTATAATCCACTTGGGCTGCAAGTAGTTTTTGTCACGCTTCTTAAAGAGTAGGAAAGCTTTCTCACTGTTTTTTTCTGCTTTATCTATTAACCCTTTAGCAAGCAGAGATTTTCCCTCTATAAAACCTAGAGCACTTACAAGTAAATTATCAACATAATATGCGTCCAACTTCTGTACAGCTTCGTGACTTGAGGGTCTTTTCCAGAAAGCATAAAGAAAAGCACCTATAAAAACAGAACTTCCAACAATGATGGAAGTTCTAATATAATATGGAAAGACAAATAAACGAGATACTAAAAGAATGATCGCAGTGGCACTAAAACCATAAAAGAGGGCCGCTTGAAGCATTCTGAAATAATGCTCAATAGCTAGATGTTTTTTAGCTCTTTGAACGTATCGGATTAGTTTTTTCGGAGTAGTCATCCAGTTGTCCTCCTTATTTTGTCCGTTTCATATTTACTCGCAATTTTTTTACGGATATTAAAATTGCTATTACTGTAATACAAATATAGAAGATGGCATAGCCTGCCCAAATAGGGAAATTGACCTTCGTTGTATCCGTTATAAATGTATCTGATCCTGGTGAAATAAGTGTTAAGACGAGTACAACCGGATTTATACTCGCAAAGAAATGACCTAACGGTGAAGATGCTATGGAACCAGCTACCATACTGTTCATTCCTGTAATTACTAAGTAAATAAAACCAGTCACCGCACTTAAGAAAATCATTGTCCCATATGTTGCAATCATAGAAACAATCGTCTTACGA
>Ga0209013_10002640_pt1 | contig 16138 bp, 15 predicted proteins | sample Cruoilmetagenom2_FD_187291 | JGI IMG/M metagenome (GOLD analysis project Ga0209013, IMG submission 187291) | Oil polluted marine microbial communities from Coal Oil Point, Santa Barbara, California, USA - Sample 2 (SPAdes) (version 2) | ecosystem: Environmental > Aquatic > Marine > Oil seeps ...
TTGCAGACCTGGCCAGGGAGATGGAAGAGGATGAAGGGTTTCCCGGGTTTTATGTGCCGGTTGACAAAAAAGGCGCCAATATTCTTGTTACCATCAATTCCAAGGAGCCTTTTGGCGAACCGGATGACATGAAGTTTTGGTGGAAGATTTTTCATTGTGCAAAGGAGGACTGGACCACAACATCAACAAACTGGGAAGGAGTCAACTGGGGGCTCTTTTCAGGAGACGATGAGTCCATGAAGACCCTTGTAGGACGTATTGTGGAGCATCTTGAGGAGTTGGAGTGCAAGACGCTGCTGTTGCCCGAATGAGGCCATGCCTACTATGCGACCAGGCTTGGTCTGCAAAAATGGTTTCCGGAAGTTTTTGAAAAGTACAGGGTAATTTCAGTTCACGATCTATTAAAGGAATACATTGAGACAGGTAGGATTAAGGTAGACAACTCTATCCACAAGGAACTCACGACCATCCATGATCCCTGCAATTACGGGCGTAAAAGCATGAAGGCCTTTGGACAGGCCTACTTTGAGGAACCCAGATGGGTACTCAAGCAGTGCTGTGAAAATTTTGTAGAGATGCACCCAAACAGGATGAATGCATTCTGTTGCGGAGGCGGAGGCGGCACTTGGGCCATGCCCTACGAAAATGAAAGGGTCTACTACGGTAGGGTAAAGGCGCAGCAGATAAAGGATACCGGGGCAAAGGTGGTTGTAGCCCCCTGCCATAACTGCCGCGACCAGATCATGAAAAGCCTCACAAAGGAGTATGGGCTTGAAATTGAGACCATGTATTTGTGGGAGTTGGTTGCAGAGTCCCTTATCGTTGAGCCCTGGAGCGAGGACGAGATCAAAAAGGCCCATGAACTGAGAGATGCCCAATATGAAAGAGACGGCGTTGATCTGGATGATGAGGAGTATTAACAGGGTTCCTCGAACTTTTTACAAGGCAAATAATTAATTATTTGAAAGAGTTATAATACTCCGGGTTGTATTACATCTAAATTTTTTACGCTTAAAAGCCAGTTGTGGGAGGTAATCGACACTTCAATAGAATTTTACAAGAATGTCTCAAACACGAAAAACATCATGTTTCAGTTCAGGTTTATAAGGCATTCTTTGTACCAGCAATCATAACCAGTGCCCGAACGAAAACTGTCTTTTTCGCCAATCTCTATGCCTGCCTGTGTCTAGCACGCAGACAGGTCAGATAATAATTTTAATCCTCAAAATACCCAATGAATTCCTGCCTGCCCCGTAGGTATGGCAGATCGTACTGGGGCGGTTAAAATTTTGATCTTCCTTGACCTTGACAGGTAAGCGAGCTGGCGAGACTCCGAAATATCCTGGTTTTCATTCAGACACTAACTATAAATGCATAACCTGGCAGGTGGGTAGATGTTATTTAAAAATTTACACGAGGGTTTGAAAATGAGGAGCATGATAAGGCTATGGTCTACAACATAAGCTTATATATCTGTTTAGCGATCTTTATAATAGGTCTGGTCTATAAGATATCCAGATGGTTCTTCTTAAATGTCAGCGCAGACTCAAAGAAAACAGACGCATCAAAAAGGTTTCCATCGGCCATCAAAGGGATAATCCTTACAATATTCAGTGCAAAGTTTTTTGTTCTCGTCAAGGTATTTTTCCTTGACATAATTTTTCAGAGGAAGATATTTAAAGAAAATTTTTTCAGGTGGTTGACCCACATGCTGATATATGGGGCATTCATGTTGCTGCTTCTAATGCATGCCCTGGACAACTTTATTACCTCATCCCTGTTTGCTGAATATTCCCCCACCATCAATCCATTTTTATTTTTGAGAGACCTATTTGGGGCATTAGTCATTATTGGTTTGTGCATGGCCCTATATCGGAGATTCATCCTTAAATCTCCCCGTCTAAAGACAAATTCCATGGACAATTATGCAATAATAATACTAGCCATTATTATGGTTTCAGGCCTCCTCTTGCAAAGCACCAAGATAGGGTCCTGGTCTATATACAGTCAGATGGTTGAAGACTATGCAGACTCAACAGATCCGGAAGATATCAAACCTTTAACAACATTATGGGTAAAAGACTTTGGTATAGTCTCTCCCGATATAAAAGCACCTTTTGACACTGAGATAATAGAACAGGGAAGAGAAATCCATGAGATGAGCTGTGCAAGTTGTCATTCCAGGCCCCAGTGGGCATTTGTAAGTTACTCAGTTGCTAAGGCAATCAAGGGAATTGCCCTAGGCCTGGACAAAGCCCGTATTCATACCCTATTCTGGTATATTCACTTTCTTGCGTGTTTTATTGGCCTTGCATATCTCCCCTTTAGCAAATTATTTCATATATTCAGCAGCCCGTTAAGCCTCCTTGCAAACAGCGTAATGGATAAAAAAGAGTCAGGACCTGCAAATATTGCAACCAGACAGGCCCTTGAACTTGATGCATGCACACACTGCGGCGCCTGTACATCCCACTGCTCAGTAGGGATAGTGTTTGAAGAGATACAAAACCCCAACATACTCCCATCTGAAAAGATACAATCATTAAAAAGAGTTGTATCCAAAAGAGAGCTTGGTGAAATAGGCCTCAGGCTCATTTTAGATGGAACATACATGTGTACAAATTGTCACAGGTGCACTGATGTCTGTCCGGCGGGTATAAACCTGGAAGACCTATGGTTTAACGTTAGAGAAGACATGTTTCAAGGGGATTACCCTGAATTTTCCGCACTCTCACCGCTGTCATTTTACAGGGGCCTCATGAGAGATGCCATACCGCAAGATGATTACAAAAGGCCATTACTCCAGGCCAGGGAATCTATTGCGGCTAATTGCAAGCTAATGAAGGACCAGGATAAGGTGGCAATCCTTACACCTGTTGACAAAGAACTTCAAGGCAGCATGCTCCTCTCAGATCAGGCAAGCACCTTCTCCAATTGCTTTGGCTGTCAGACATGTACCAATGTATGTCCTGTTGTTGCCAACTTTGACAACCCAAAGGAGGTATTAGGGCTATTGCCTCATCAGATTATGTATTCAGTCGGACTGGGGATCAAGGACCTTGCCTTTGGCTCTAACATGTTATGGGATTGTCTTACCTGCTATCAATGCCAGGAACAATGTCCGCAGGGAGTAAAGGTCACTGATATTCTTTATGAACTAAAGAATTTGGCGATAAAGAACGCGTACAAGGATTGACGATTGACTGTTGACTATTGAAGGATTAAGAGCTTCATCTTGAAATATTCAATCTTTAATCGAAAATCGTCAATTTATAGATGGGGAAAACGACTATGAAATATTCATTTTTCTTGGGTTGCAACATTCCTGCCAGGCTAAAGCAGTATGAATTCTCTTCAAGGGCGGTATTAGGAAGGCTTGGCGTAGAACTGGTGGATATAACAGACTTCAATTGTTGCGGATATCCATTAAGGAACATTGACTTTAAGGCATCTATTCTTTCTTCAGCAAGGAATCTGGCCCTTGCTGAAAAAGAAAACCTCAACATGATCGTCCTATGCAAATGCGGGTTTGGGATGTTGAAATATGCAGACCATCTAATGAAAGAAGACCCGTCATTAAAAAATGAAATCAACACTATACTCAAAAAAGAAGGCCTTGAGTTTAAAGAAGGTGTTGAGATCAAGCACCTCCTCACCGTCCTTTACCATGATGTAGGTATTGACTCTATCAAAGAGAAGATTACAAAACCTTTTAGCGAACTCAAGATCGCTACCCATTATGGCTGTCATGCCCTCAGGCCAAGTGAGATAGTTGAATTTGATGACCCCGTTAATCCGACACTGTTTGACAAATTAGTCGAGGTAACTGGTGCGGAAAGCATCTATTGGCAATTACGGCTTGATTGTTGCGGGGCCCCATTATTTGGATCAAATGATGATCTATCAATGGATTTGACGGAAAAAAAGCTCTCAAATGCAAAGGAATCAGGGGCTGATTATCTCTGCGATGCATGCGCATACTGTCATATGCAGTTTGATACGGTTCAAGGTATGATTAGTAATGTTAGGGGAGGGAATCATCTTCTCCCCGCTATCCTATACCCACAGCTTCTTGGGTTAAGCCTGGGTATTGATGGTGATACACTAGGTTTAGGAATGAATCAGATAGATATAACCTCCATTAAGGGATTTTTGTTGGAATAGACTATTTTTAGGCATAAAAGAAAAAATGGGAGAAGAGATGGCAAAAGATAAGACTGGAGCAGTTATGGTCGTAGGGGCCGGTATTGGTGGTATGCAGGCCGCCCTTGACCTCGCGGATTCTGGTTATCTTGTCTATTTAGTAGAAAAGAAGTCCGCCATAGGCGGAACAATGGCCCAGTTAGACAAGACATTCCCAACTAATGATTGCTCTATGTGTATCATGTCGCCAAAATTAGTTGAATGCGGAAAACATTTGAATATCCAGATACTAACCCTTACCGAGATAAAGAGTGTTGCCGGAGAGGAAGGAAACTTTCATGTGAGTGTTATCCAGCACCCCAGGTATATTGACATAGACAAGTGTATTGCCTGCGGGACCTGTGCTGAAAAATGTCCAAGGAAGGTACCCGATGAATATAACGCTGGGTTAATAAACAGGAAAGCGGCATTTATTCGCTATCCCCAGGCTGTTCCTTTGAAATATCTTATTGATAAGGAGCACTGCATCTATTTTGAGAAGGGCAAGTGCCGGGCCTGTGAGAAATTCTGTCCGGCTGACGCCATTGATTTTGATCAAAAGGAAAGGGAGATAAACATAGATGTTGGCTCTATTATCATTGCATCCGGTTTTCGACCATACAACCCGGCGGATAATGATACATATCAATATGCTCGCTCCCCCAATGTTGTTACCAGCCTGGAATTTGAGAGGCTCTTAAGCGCATCAGGCCCCTATAAGGGTCACCTTGTTCGTCCATCCGATCAAAAAGAACCAATAAAGATAGCATGGATTCAATGCGTTGGTTCAAGAAATACACATATGGGGGATAAAGGCTATTGTTCTGCTGTCTGTTGCACATATGCCATAAAACAGGCCATGGTAGCTAAAGAGCATTCCTCTGAAATAGATGCAGCTATCTTCTTTATCGATATCAGGACCTATGGGAAGGATTTTGAGAAATTTTTCAATAGAGCTAAGGATAAGATGGGAGTCAGGTTTATAAAATCAAGGATAAATACAGTCTCACCAGGGGAAGAGGAGGGGAACCTGACGATTAGATATTCAGATGGGGTCGGAAGGATTATCCAAGAGGAATTTAATATGGTTGTCTTATCCGTAGGGCTTGATATCCCGCAGGAATCTGTTGAGCTTGCACAAATAATGGGTGTTGAACTTAATAATTATAACTTTGTCAACACCAAGACCTTAGAACCAGTTCGGACAACAAGGAATGGCATCTATGTTTGTGGAGTTTTTCAAGGACCGAAAGACATACCTGAAACCGTGATGCAGGCCAGTGCTTCTGCTGCTGCGTCCTCTGAGTTATTGGCAGGCCAGAGGCATACACTGACCAAGGAGAAGGAATACCCAGCGGAAATCGACGTTACCGGGCAGGAGCCTCGCATAGGTGTTTTTGTCTGCCATTGTGGAACAAATATTGGAGGAGTTGTGGATGTCCCCGGGGTTACCGAATATGCATCTAGATTACCACACGTAGTAGTATCTGATGAGAATATGTTCACCTGTTCCCAAGACACTCAGGACAAGATTAAGAAAAGGATAGATGAATACAAATTAAACAGGGTAGTTGTAGCATCATGCTCTGTAAGGACACATGAACCCTTGTTTCAGGATACTATAAGGGAAGCAGGCCTGAATCCCTATCTTTTCACAATGGCAAACATCAGAGATCAAGATTCTTGGGTGCATCAATCCGACAAGGAAGGTGCAACAAAAAAGGCCAAAGATCTGGTCAGAATGAGCGTAGCAAATGCAGCGGAACTCTCTCCACTTTATAGGACAAAACTACCGGTAATCAAAAGGGCCCTGGTTATTGGCGGTGGCATTGCCGGTATGAGGGCCGCATTAAGTATAGCAGGGCAGGGATTTGAAGTGGTGCTGGTTGAACTGGAAAAGGAGCTTGGAGGATTTGCCAAAAAAATTCATAAAAACATACAAGGTGATAATATCCAGGAATATGTGACTAATTTAATTGAGGAACTTAATCAGAACGAAAAGATCCAGGTCTTAACAGAGACTATTGTCACAGATTTTTCCGGTACTAAGGGCAATTTTAAAACAGCTCTAACTGTAGGACCCTCAATGTATTCAAGGGAAATTAATCATGGAGCACTCATTGTGGCTACGGGTGCCCTGGAATACAGGCCCAAGGAATTTCTTTATGAAAAATCCGAATTAGTTAAAACCCAGATAGAATTAGAAGATATTTTATCAAAAGACGAGCAGATAATCAACGATTGGAAAAATGTAGTCATGATCCAATGCGTAGGTTCAAGAAACAAAGAAAATCCTAATTGCAGCCGTGTCTGTTGCCAGGAAGCTATAAAAAATGCCATTGCTATTAAAGAAATTAATCCGGATATTAATATTTTCATACTCCATAGAGATATCAGGACCTATGGTTTTTTAGAAGATTTTTATAGAAAGGCGAGAGAAATAGGGGTTCACTTCCTTCGATACAAAGAGGATGAGGAACCAATGGTAGAACAAGAACAAGGAAAAATCTGGGTCACCTTTAAAGACATTACTTTGCAGAGAGATATGAAAATCAACCCTGATCAGTTAATCTTAAGCACAGGAGTTGTTTCAGGAGACACAAAGGAGCTTTCAAACATACTTAAAATCCCCCAAACCAGCGAGCACTTCTTTTTAGAGGCTCATGTTAAGCTAAGGCCGGTTGATACACAATCTGATGGTATTTTTATTTGTGGTATGGCCCATTCGCCAAGGTTAATTGATGAGACTATTTCTCAGGCCCTTGCTGCCTCTTCAAGGGCCTGCTGCTTACTTTCCCAGGATTACATAGAGGTAGGGGGTGTTGTGGCCAGGGTAAATCCGGAACTCTGCGCCGCTTGCCTGATTTGTGTCAGGGCCTGCCCATATGAAGTCCCCTTTATTAATGAAGACGGCGTTTCAGAGATTGACATTTCCAAGTGTCACGGCTGTGGTGTCTGTGCTGCTGAATGTCCTGCCAAGGCAATTACCCTTTTACATTTCGAGGATATTCAAATATTAGCTCAAATTGATGCACTATTGGAGGCAGTATAATATATGAAAGAGTTTAAACCTATCATTATAGCATTTTGCTGCCATTTCTGAGGCTATGAGGCAGCGGACCTGGCAGGTACCATGCGTTTAAACTATCCTGATAGTATCAGGATTATAAGATTACCCTGTTCCGGTAAAGTGGATGTTATCTATATGATGGAGGCATTTCAAAAGGGAGCCGATGGGGTATATGTTGTAGGTTGTCTTGAGGGGGAGTGTCATTACCTCACGGGAAATTTAAGGGCGAAAAAAAAGGTAGAATATACTAAAAAACTCCTGGATGAGATCGGTGTAGGAGGAGAAAGGTTAGAGATGTATAATATAGCAGCCTCTGATGGGCCTCAATTTGCACAGGTGGCCAAAGAGATGCACGAGAGGATAAAGGCCCTGGGCCCCAGCCCTATTGGAAAAGTAGGCTCCCATAAAAAGGCTGCGTAATAGTAAGTAAACCGGGGCGCCCGGCCTTGCTGGCCCTAGCTAACCCGGTACTGAGGACTTGGTTTTTAAGACTAATATCAAATTATACGAAAGGCCTTGAACTATGATTGTAGCAGAAAGAAAACCTATTGATGAAATAATAGGATTTGTAAAGGATTATAACAAGATCCTTCTTGTCGGATGTAACGAGTGTGTTACTGTTTGTTATGCCGGCGGCAAAAAAGAGGTGGCCATCCTGGCATCAGCCCTTAAGATGGCCTTCAAGAAAGAAGGAAAAGAGCTGGAGGTCAAAGAAGTCACTCTGGAGCGCCAGTGCGATCATGAATATCTGGAAGAATTAAGAGGTTTCATTGATCAATATGATGCAGTGATTTCATTGGCCTGCGGTGTTGGTGTACAATTCATGGCAGAGCAATATTTTAGTATGCCCGTATTTCCAGGACTTAATACCTCTTTCATGGGAGGGGCCGAAGAAAGTGGCGTCTGGAGCGAGCGCTGCCAGGGATGTGGACAATGTATCTTAGGTCAAACGGCTGGAATTTGTCCCATTTCCCGGTGTGCAAAGAGACTTTTGAACGGTCCATGTGGTGGTTCTACAAAGGGAAAATGCGAAATAAATAAAGACCTTGATTGCGCCTGGCAATTAATTATAGATCGTCTCAAGGAGCTGGGCAGGCTTGATGACTACGAGAAGATAATACCCATCAAGGACTGGTCAACAGAACGTGCCGGAGGTCCACGCAAAGTGATCAGGGAGGATGTTAGACTATGAGCACAAAAACGCCAAGCAGGCTGGAAAAAATTCTTGATGCAGGACACCTGGCAGTGACATCGGAATGCGGGCCACCCAGGGGAAGCGACCTGGAGGTCATTACCAAAAAGGCCGATATGATTAAAGACTATGTGGATGCCATTAACATTACGGACAATCAGACATCAGTGACCCGACTTTGCAGTCTGGCCGCCTGCATCCACCTCAAAATGATGGGTATTGAGTCAACTCTTCAAATGGTTACAAGGGACAGAAACCGGATCGCCTTGCAGAGCGATATCCTGGGGGCCGCATCCTTTGATATTCACAATATCCTGTGTCTATCCGGAGACCATCAGCAATTTGGGGACTGCCCTCAAGGCCAGAATGTCTTTGATATCGATTCTATGCAATTGATCCAGACAGTAAAATTAATGAGGGACCAGGGGAAATTCCTTGGAGGGGATGATATTGACCGGCCCCCTCAAATGTTTATTGGTGCGGCTGCCAACCCCTTTGCCGATCCTTTTGAGATACGGGTCCCCCGGCTGGCCAAAAAGATAGCGGCAGGGGTCGAATTCATCCAGACCCAGTGCATTTACAACCTGGATAAATTTGAGCTCTGGATGGAGCAGGCGCGTGACCGGGGACTCCACGAAAAAGTCTACATTCTGGCAGGTGTCACACCTTTCAAATCTGCCGGAATGGCAAAATACATGAAAAACCGCGTTCCGGGAATGGATGTGCCTGATGAGGTGGTCAAGAGAATGAGCGGAGTGGCCAAGGAAAAACAGCCTGAAGAGGGGATTAATATATGCGTGGAATCCATTCAGCGACTAAAGGAGGTTGAAGGCGTAAGAGGCTTTCACATTATGGCCATCGAATGGGAGAATAAAGTGCCGGAGATTGTGGAGAGAAGTGGTCTCTACCCGAGACCGGATATTGGTTGAAGGCGAGCCTTTATGGTTGATAATTGGGATAGATTCTGATAGTGTTTATATAGCCGGTTAATGTTAGAAAATAACAAATAAAAAGGAGGTTTCGCAATGGCTCAAAAATACATCCTGGTAGTAGATGATGATCCTGATCTGGTGGAGACTGTAGCCATGATGCTGGAAAGCAAAGGGTTTGAGGTTGGCCGTGCCTATGACGGCGTGGAAGGTGAAGAATCCATAAAAGAGCGACGACCGGATTTGGTTATCCTGGATATTATGATGCCACGCAAAGATGGCTACGTTCTCTGTGCCGAACTAAAGGCCAGTGAAGAAACCAGGGATATTCCCGTTGTCCTTTTGACTGCCGTAGGAGAGGCTGTCCCTACCACCAGTTATACCCATGCAGACGGTATGTCTACCGAAGCGGATGACTATATTGCAAAACCGATAGATACAGAGGGTCTGTTTGAAGTTGTGACGGGATTGATATAATGAGTTCCCTTCATGTATCTTCAGTAGCATCCCGGATCTGAGTCCCTTATGAAATCTCCGACTAGACTTGGTGGGTTTAAAATCCTGAAGGATGTGGTATGGATTTCGCTGATTCAGCCAAAGAAGAACTTCATTTTTCCAACGGCGTTTTCCAGTTTTATTGCCGAGGAGGGAATAAACGTTCCGTTTATGACCTGCGGGGAACAAAACCTGGCCTGGGGACTGAACTTGGTCGTTGAGGCCGGAGACGCAAAAAAAACATCGAACCTGATTGAAAAGAAACTCGGCAAAATAAACCTTTCAACTGCAAAAGGCGCTATCCTATCGATCTTTCCACACCGAAGCAAACCTGAAATTATAGGGACCTTGCTCGATGTGCTGGGCAAACTGGGGGGCCAGCCAATTGCCTTTGCCAATTCACCTTCAGCCATCTCAGCAGTTTTAAGAGAAGATGTTGTAAATGAAGCCACTAACGCCCTGTTTGATCCCTTCGAGTTCGGTCCTTATCGAACGCCTGCCGATTGGAAGCTGGCTCAAAAGGGTAAGGAGAAGCTTTACAAGGAGGTGATTGCCTCTTATCAGGAAAAAAAACCCAAGGTCTACGGTCTGGAATGGCAAGATGAACAGACGCTTATTCACATAAAATTAGACAGGGTCCACCTCAGCAAAATGGGAACTGCCCTTAAACATTTTGCCCAACTGGGACTAGTCCTCACCTTTTTTATTTCAAGGCCTTCAAAAGAAAAAAATAAGGGAAATTTATTTTTTTGCCTCCCTGAATCAAACAGACATAATTACATTGGCATTATACAGGAACTGCTTCCCGAGGCCTCTACTATTGAGGATCATTCCGTGGCCACATTTTCTATGAATGGCCCACATTTTGGTGATCGTTATGGCATAATCAGCGAACTACTTACAGCCCTTAATGGAGTTCAGGTTGATCTTTTGGGTCTGAGTTGTTCTATCCATTCTATCACCGGAGTTCTTCCTGCCAGCCAAGCCCAGCCGGCCATTCGGGCTATCCAAGGGTGTTTTGAGGTCCCTTCAGTCATTAAGAAAACCACAAATCAACCCTAACCTTGCAAAAGTCGAGGATGCCCCAGATCTAAGGAGCACTTGGTTTGTGAAAAGATCTATGGACCGATAGATTTTACCGGTAACATTTCATGAATATAGGAGAAAACATGGAAAATCCGCCAAAAGCGAATCGTTTCTTTAACAAGGAGCGTGAAACTATGGGTTGGGAAAGCCGAAATGAAGAACTGAGTAGGAAATTCCTGGAGACCTTTCAGTATGCCTATAAGCGCTCAAGGGCATACAAGGAAATATTCCGCTCTGCCGGCATAGAGCTACCTGACATTCAGGGACTGGAAGACCTCGAGAAGCTCCCTGTTCTCCGTATGCAGGATCTGGTTGAACGGCAGAAAAAGACCCCGCCTTTCGGGGGATTTGACGCCATCGATACCGGCAGAATCAGACGAATCTACATAAATCCAGGCCCCATCTGGCAGCCGGCAGGATGGGAATATCAAGATACATCATGGGCTGAGGCCCTGTGTGGGACAGGGTTTAAAGAGGGAGATCGCATCATTAACACCTTCAATTACCATATGTGGCCTCTGGCCTTTATGCTGGATGAGTCTGTAAAGATGATAGATGCGACTGTGATCCCTACCGGTGTGGGCAATACACTGATGCAGGTGAAAATCATGCAGATGCTTAAAGCCAATGGATTTATGGGTACTCCCAGTTTTATAATAACCCTGGCACAACGTGCTGAAGGTATGGGGTTGGATTTAAAAAAGGATATTTTCCTTGAAACGGCCCTGGTAGGCGCAGAGATGCTCCCCGAATCCCTGCGTTCCCGCATTGAGAATAAACTGGATATAACTGTCCGGCAGGTGTACGGTACCGTATTTTTGGGTTGTGTCGGCTATGAGTGTCAATACATGGGGGGCTTGCATGTGCCGGATAATATTATTGTAGAAGTTGTAGACCCCCAAACGGGCAGACAAGTTGAAGCAGGGGCTATAGGCGAAATCGTCGCAACCAATTTTAACAAATCCTATCCAATGATTCGTATGGCCACAGGGGATCTGTCAATATTGTCCAGTGAACTCTGTGCCTGCGGCCGAACAGGCCTGATGTTAAAGAAGATTCTGGGAAGAACCGATCAGGCGACCAAAGTGAGGGGGACATTTGTTCATCCCTGGCAAGCAGACGAGGTTATCTCGCTATATCCTGAGGTCTTTAAATATCAAGTAGTCATTACCCGTAAAGACGAAAATGACATAATGACTTTCCTGGTCGAATTAAAAGAGGATACCTCACAACCCGATATGCTTCGAGGCCGAATCGAACGGAATATTAAAGATATACTGACGATAAAGGGTGTGGCTCAAATCGTCCCCAGGGGCACTATTCCAGATCTCCACAAAAAAATTGAGGACAGGAGAAGCTGGGATTAATATCAAACTCTAGGGATCAACATATGGAAAAAATAAAAATCGGCGGAATTATGCAAAGCGATGGACGTGCGCTTGTAAAGATCATGTCGGTACCGGATCATGTTAGCGTTGCGGCCACAGTGCTAGGGGTTATGGGAGAAAAAGGCATTAATATTGAACTACTGGCAGAGAGTTTCGATCTTGATGAATGCGGCAACTTTTCCCTGATAATTGACCAGAAGGACTTGGATTATGCCGTGGATGCACTGGAGGAGATTAAGGCCACTATCGATGCGAAAGTCGTCTCTTACACCCCTGATGTGGCCGTGATCACTATCTTTGGACCCCACTTGCGTGAAAAACCCCTCGTACATAGTATGATGTTTTCCTGTATAGCCTCGGCAGGAATTAGTTCCCTGGCCATCAGTACCTCCATTTCAAGCGTGTCCTGTGTGGTTAAGGGGCAGCACTTGAATACTGCCATCCAGGCCTTATCAGATGGATTTGATGCCCCATTTAAGGTAAAGGAACGTCCAAAGGACTACTAGGAGGCTATCCGAGAATAGACTCCTACTGCGATCTGCTGCAAAGCCCCTATTTATTGAGCTGTTACTGCCTGACGAAGGTTAATAAAATTTAATAACCATGTCGGAACATAAACAAAAAGAATCAATTTCTCACAGTTTTAGAGATACTATCCAGTTTTACTTGATTGACTGCAAGACTCCATTAGGCAAATTAATAGATATCTCTATAATCCTCCTTAATTTTGTTATCTGCGCCATCCTTGTAATCGAGACCTATCCTGTCTCAGATGAGACTAGACATTTGCTTTGGAAAATCGAAGTAATAATCGTCATGTTTTTCATAGTTGAGTATGGAGCAAGGCTCTACGGCGCAAAAAGCAGACCAAAGCAGATGCTGGATCTCTATAGCATTATTGACCTTATAGCCATCCTGCCAACGATTTCCCTGCTTATGCTTCCGGTGTTCGGTATTACAATCAATTTTGGCTTTATAAAAGTCATCAGGGTATTTAGGGTGTTTCGAATTTTTAGGTTCATGCGATTTACCGCGGACCCCCATTTTTTCTTTGGCAGCATGACAATAAGACTATTAAAAGTCGTCAGGCTTTTTATGACCATACTCATGATCTTTTTTATTTCTTCCGGACTTTTTTTCCAGATAGAAAACTCTATAAATTCCAATGTTCGGACCTTTGGAGATGCATTTTATTTCACTGTTGTTGCCCTCACAACAGTCGGCTTTGGCGATATCATACCTGTGTCAGAATCAGGAAGATGGATCACGGTCCTCATGATTCTATCAGGCATCATCCTTATACCCTGGGGAATAAGCGGTATTGTGAAGGAATGGATACACATGGCCACAAAAAAAGAAATCGTCTGCCAGGGTTGTGGGCTTCGCTACCATGACAGGGACGCCTCACACTGCAAGTCATGCGGGCACATCATCTATCAGGAGTATGACGGAGATTGATTGAATTTCTCAAAATTTTTATAATTTATTGAAATAATGAGATTTATTACGCCCGCACTTATGCCCCGTACATGGACCATAGAAGGCGTAAGGCACAAGACTCAGGGCATAAGGTGAGGGATATTTGATTCGCCTTGCGCCTTATGCCTTAATCCTTGTGCCTGTGTTTAAACTCATTATTCCAATCGTGAGCCCTAAGTTCGATATTCTCTATTGAAAAAAACTGGAGGAAAAAACAGTAGCTATGATTAATCAAGAAACCATGTCAGGCCTTAGGAAATGGTTTAGAGATTATGTAAAATTATTTTACTCAAAAAACCCTGAAGACCAGCGAAACATAGACCTGAAAGAAGAGCATACAAGGCAGGTTTGCAGGTGGATTCTGGATATCGGCGAGAGCCTGGGGCTAAGTAATGAAGAGCTTTCCCTTGCAGAAGTGATGGCCCTTTTCCACGACATTGGCCGTTTTGAGCAGTACGCTCGCTATGGCACTTACTCGGATCTTAGATCCGAAGACCATGCCACACTAGGAGTCAGGGTCCTACGCGAAAAGGGCGTTCTAAATTGTCTCGACCTGCAAACACGTGAATTGATCCTGCGAACAATCAGCTACCACAACCGATTTGACCTCCCGAAGGATGAAACAGAGAAGTGCCTGTTTTATACTAAATTACTGCGTGATGCAGACAAAATGGATATATGGCGAGTTGTTACCGGTTACTATGGCCAAAAAAATGGGCAGAAGAATGGGACTATCGAGCTTGGACTGCCTGATACCCCGGAAATATCAGATGAGGTGTACAACAGTTTAGTAAAGAAAAATATCGTAAAAATGGGATCCCTCAAGACGCTGAATGATTTCAAGGTGCTTCAGATGGGATGGGTCTTTGATGTCAATTTTCCCCGGACATTTGACCTAATTCGGGAAAAAGGCTACCTGCAGATGATACGAGATGCCCTGCCCCCATCTGATAGGCTCACAGAGATCTCATCCATGGTCCAATCTTATCTGGAAAAACACTGTAGCGCTGCCTGATCACACTATTTTTGTAACAACTAAATAAATGATGAGGATTTGGGCGTTTATGGAGGGCGTTTCGCCCTGATTTTTCCCTTGATTTTTATTTGTCATTCGTTTAAGTGTTTTTTAGTTTAAAGCTCGACAATAAATAACTTTGCAGAATTGGGGCTCAGATTTATTTTGGATTTGGAAAAGGAATATAACTTGATTTTATGCGCATTGTTAATAGAAAGGAGAAAATTATGGCAGATGTAAAGAATTTATTGGTTGTTGTTAACAGCGGAATAGATCATCCTTATAACCATTACGCCGCTTATGTAGTTGCATTTTTGGGCAAAAAACTTGGCAACATAGAGACTGTATCAATCTACTATGGCCCTGAAGGTGTTTCCATGACTAAAAAGGGTGAACTGGCAAAACTTGCTATACAGGGTTCAGTAAAAGAACTCATCGCCAGCCAGATTGAGGGTCTCAATGCTTCTGATTTACCTGATAATCTCGAGCAGCTTGCGCGGTTCGAAAAAGAAAATCTGGGTGTTAATATCGTTTCTTGCGGCACCTTTCACGTAATCGATGGAGTCGGTAAAGACCTTGACGATCTTTCAAATGTAGAAGATTTTATAGTTCCCATTAAGTTGCCCCAGGCTGCCGAAGCACTTCTGGGTGCAGATAAGATACATTATCTTTAAAATTTGTGCAGGGTATATACATCCCCCTTTTTGTATCCATGGCTGTATTTAAGCATATGGTTAAATTGAGACCCATTTCTGCATTCGATAGAAACAATATTGTATCAGGTTAAGGTAAATAATGAAATTACATCATGTTGCTACGATCTGTAGCTCAGTTGAAAGGGCTGATAGATTCTATGAGGGAGTTCTCGGGCTGAAAAAGATAAAATCCGGGATACTTGACAGGGGGTTTGCAGAACAACTTTTTAATATATCCGAAGAATGTGAAATGATCCTCTATGGAAACGAGGACTTTAGGATTGAGGTCTTTGTTACAGTCTCTGACCCTAAAATGAAGGTACCCTATCTACACCTCTGTCTGGAAGTGAAAGACAGGAAATCTTTTGCAAAAAGGTGTGAGGAAGCGGGTTTAACCGTCAAACGTATCCCCAAGGGAAATTTTCTGATTATTTTCATCGAGGATTATGACGGTAATTTGTTTGAAATAAAGGAATCAATGACAGAATAATCGTGCAAAGGGTAACAGTTCAATTAATAAGGGCATAACGTATCTGCTCAATAAATAGGGGCGACGGATTTGGCCATTTCTTTCAGGCGCTCTCTAAACCTTGCGAGGAATGTGCCC
>Ga0209013_10002641_pt1 | contig 16136 bp, 12 predicted proteins | sample Cruoilmetagenom2_FD_187291 | JGI IMG/M metagenome (GOLD analysis project Ga0209013, IMG submission 187291) | Oil polluted marine microbial communities from Coal Oil Point, Santa Barbara, California, USA - Sample 2 (SPAdes) (version 2) | ecosystem: Environmental > Aquatic > Marine > Oil seeps ...
GCCGTCACCACCTCCGCAAGGGGTCGAGGCGCGCCTGCTCGGCCAGGCCGACCTCCTGCTCGACAATCACTCGACGGCGGACCCGGATTGGCGGCGCGGGCGAGTCCGCGGGCTCCTCACCTGGCTCGTGCTCAACCCAGCGACCACACGCGAACAGGCTGCGGGTGCATTGTGGCCCAACCTACCGATCGAGCGGGCGGCGAAGAACTTACGCACGACGCTCAACTACCTCCACAACGTGCTCGAGCCGCGGCGGTCGGCGGGCGACGCGACCTGGTTCGTGCGCATCGACGGGCACCAGATCCGACTCCACCTAGGTCTGGACGTCGATCTCTGGCGATTCCGCAGGTTGCTCGATGACGCAGAGCGCGCCGAGCGGCAGGGACATCCCGGCGACGCCCTTCCGTTGCTGATCCAAGCGGTCGGGTTATGGACCGGTGACCTGGCCGCCGACCTCGATCACGAGTGGCTGGACCTCGAACGGATCCACGTCCGCAGCCGTTTCGTCAGAGCATGCTGTCGCGCCGCCGAACTGCTCGTCGCGACCGGCCGTCCCAACGAGGCAATCGAAGTGGTCACACCCGCGCTGACCAACGACCCGTGGCACGAGGCCGGGTACCTCGTCCTTGCCGACGCCTACGGAGCGCTCGGCGACGTCTCCTCGGCGAAAGCGATCATCCACCGGGCCGAGGCTCAACTCGGCGAGTTGACGACGACCGCCGGTCGACGCCGGGCGTCGGGACACTGAATCAACCCGACGTCGTCGTGCCAACCCACTCTCGCTGGATCAGAGCGTCGCACCACATCACCACGCCTGCTGACTGGTGAAGCACTGCTTAGCCGTTCGGCAGCAGATGACGGATGACGTCGACGGCGGTGTAGGAATCGGCGCCTGGCGACAGGAACCGGGCCACGTCGGCCACCTCGTCGCCGGCGGTGACCAGATTCGGCTCATGAGCACCACCGCGCTGGACCTGGCCGAGGCTCACGTTGGCCAGAAGCGAGTTGCACAGGCACTTGCGCCCGGCGGTGTCCTCGATTGCGCCGCCCTTGCGCACGTAGTCCTCGGTCGGTTCGGCCTCGCACCGCCAGCCGATCTCCCCCTCGTCCTTCCGGTAGGCCGAGCGGAGATATCCCAACTCACACGGGGCTCGTGTCCGATCGGCATAGGTTTCGGCGTCGGACAGCGACCCTTCGAGCAGCACTACCTTGAACGGGAAGCCCGACGGCGACGCGAGCGGGTCGGTGAAGACCGTTGCGATTTCGTGGCGGCTGAGGTCGATGACCCGACCCTTGATGTCGGCATCAAACCCCGATTCCTCGCAGAATGCGAATGCGGTCCCCACCTGGACCCCGGCGGCCCCTGCAGCCAGGGCGTCGTGCACACGATCGGGGCTGGAATAGCCTCCTGCGAGCCAGAACGGAAGACCGAGCTCCCGGAACACCGCAAGATCTGGAACATCGCGGTCGCCGTACACCGGCGCACCGTCGGCGTCGAGTTGCAGCTTCCCGCGGGGAGGGGCGTTGTGACCGCCGGCCGTGGAGGCCTCGACGATGAACCCGTCGACCGGGATCTCGGGTTTGGTCGCCAGCATGACCGCCAGAACATGCGACGAAACGATGGCGAGAAACGTCGGACGCGGCAGGGGCGGGGCCGAAGCGCCCATCAACGCGGCCGGGTCGAAGTGGGCGCGGAAGTCGTCGTCGGCGGTAGCGCCCGTCACATCGAGCCGCATGTCGACAGGGCGTCCTGCCGCCAGCTTGTCGAGCGCTGCCGGGATCGTCTTCGGAATGCCGGCGCCCATGAGCACATAGTCGACGCCAGCGAGCATGGCTCCGTAGAGCGACGGCAAGGTGGGAGCCTGCACCTTCTCGAGGAAGTTGATGCCCACGATCCCGGCGTGGTCTTCCTTGGCGAGGTACACCTCCACGAAGTTGGCCGCCACGAGAAGCTCCTCGAGATTCCGTGACGGCTGGTGGCGCTTCATCGAAGTCTGCGTGAACCGCACATCGTCGGGTTTGCCGCCGGAGACGAAGTATCGATCGACTATCCGCTGGGCCGCTCCGGGAATCGGGAGAGCGGCGAGTGCCCGTCTGACATGGCCGTGCTCGTCTCCCTGCTGCAAGCGACGGGCCATGACGACGTCGAGCGCCGTGCCCGAGACCACACCGAGATGACCCTGCTCAGAGACCGCCTTGGCGAGCTGCCACCCCGAGACACCAATGCCCATACCACCTTGAATGAGCACGGGCTGTTCTCGCTCCATCGCGTCAGGCTAGTCACCGGCTTCTCCTTGAAAAGGGTCCAAGGTCCCCGTTCGGCTGACCTGCTTCGGCCGGCCCCGCTCGTCCTGGCCGACGAATACGCGCACTTCCCACACACCCGGCTTGCGTTCGCGGATCGTCGCTGGCCAGGGGTCTGACCCCAACGGCCCCCATACTCTCGACCCATCGCGACAGGAGGAGTCAGACCCCTCCTCGCACGGTGTACCGAAAACATCAGCCCATCACGTGTTTCGCGATCACCATGCGCTGGATCTGGTTGGTGCCCTCGTAGATCTGGGTGATCTTGGCGTCGCGCATCATGCGCTCGACGGGGAACTCGGTGGTGTAGCCATAGCCCCCTAGGAACTGCACACAATCGGTGGTCACCTGCATCGCTACGTCCGAAGCGAATGCCTTGGCCATCGCGCCGGTCTTCGTGAGTTCACCGTAGGGGTCCCCTTCATCGACCATAGCGCAGGCCTTGTGCACCAATGTGCGGCCCGCCTCAATCTTCATCGCCGCGTCCGCGACCATCCATTGAAGGCCCTGATTCTGCCCGACCGGCTTGCCAAATGTGGTCCGCTCGCCCATGTAGTTAACGGCAAAATCGAGGGCTCCGCGCGCGATGCCGACCGCTTGCGCGCCGATCGTCGGACGGCTGCGGTCGAGAGTGTGCATAGCGACCCGGAAACCGTCTCCGACCTCACCTAGGCGATGAGAATCGGGAACGCTGACGTCGTCGAGCCGGATAACTCCGGTCGGTGAACCCTTGATTCCGAGTTTGTGTTCGAGCTTGTCGACGTTCACGCCCCAGTCCGCTTCCACGAGGAACGCCGTGATGCCGTTGTGCCGGTCTTGTGACGTACGGGCGAAGACGGTGTACAGGTCGGAGATGCCGGCATTGGTGATCCAACACTTCGATCCGTTGATGATCCAGTTGCCGCCGTCGCGAATCGCGTTCGTCGTCATCGACGCGACGTCGGAGCCGGCGTCGGCCTCCGAGAGCGCGTAACTCGCCTGGCGCTCACCCGCAGCCATGGCTGGGAGGTACTTCTGCTTGATCTCGTCGGAGCCGAAATTGAGAACAGGCAGCATCGAGAGTTTGGAAATGAGGAACATCAGGCTCGTAGAGGCGCAAGCTGCTGCCAATTCTTCCGCAACGATCGCTTGATCCACTAGTGAGGCTCCGGCGCCCCCGTACTCCTCAGGATACGAAACGGCCATCAGGCCCATGTCTCGAATCGCCTCGAACGCCGGCCACGAGAACTCAGCGATGCGATCTGTCTCAGCCGCCAGCGGTGCAATCTTGTCGGCCGCGAACTTTCTGACTACGGCCTGGAATTCTCGTTGTTCATCCGTCAGAGTGATCGACTGCATACCTCTCATTCTGCACGTAGTCGCGCCGATCCGGCGCTGATATCCCTTACGCGCCGACGAGCGTCCGCCATTCGGCCGGATACTTCGCTTCGACCTCAGAATGAGGCATCACGAATGTCTGCTCCGGTACCAGGTCAGTTACAGCTCGGGCTTCGGCATAGTGAAAAGAGACCAGGCGCAATCCCTCGAACATGCTGCGACGAAGCGTCACGAGTTCCTCGGGCGGCTGGTCGTCGTAGAACCCCCAAATCGTGAACGCGACGGTGAGGTCGTGAACGACCGGAGCACGGGAGAACATGGAAGCGCGACGTAGCGCGATTCCGAGGCACCCTTGGATCACGTCATCAGCATCTTCATCTGGCTGCAACTTCAATTTTGGTCGCAGTTGGCTAGCGATCCGCAGAGCGAAGCCCTGATCGGGGCCCTGGTCGCCTAACCACGGACCGGCCGGTTGGAACCCACTGATCTCACCGGGTCGATCGGGCATCCAGGCCTCGGGGACATGCTGGGGTGACGCGTAATAGCGCGGGCTGTCCGTGGGCGTGACCGGATTGAACTTCGGAGCTGCCATCGCTCTTCTTTCTAGCAGGCGCCGCTATGGAGAAGGCCATAGACGAGGCTGTCTTCGAGCGCTCGCCATGAAGCTTCGATGATGTTCGAACTCACCCCAATAGTCGTCCAGTCGCGTTCCCCGTCCGTTGCCGACAACAGCACGCGAGTGACCGAGCCCGTGGCACTACGGCCATCGAGAATCCGCACCTTGAAGTCGATCAGGTGAATATCGGCGAGTTCCGGCAGCATCGTGCCGATTGCCTGGCGTAGAGCCGTGTCGATGGCGTTGACTGGTCCGTTCCCCTCCGCCACCCAAACACGTCGCTCGGCGGTATCACCCTCACCTACCCATACTTTCACGGTTGCCTCGGTGCTGAATTTCGCGCCAGCGAATTCATCGGTGATGACCCGCATCGACTCGACGCGGAAAAATTCGGGTACGCCGCCTGCGGCGCGACGCATGAGGAGTTCGAGCGAAGCATCGGCTGCTTCGAAGTGGTAGCCGTCATGCTCGAGCCGTTTGAGGTCGTCGACCACCCCGTTGATCGCCGCGCCGTCGATTTCGATCCCTAGTTCATCTGCCTTCATCTGGATAGTTGCGCGGCCCGCCATCTCCGAGACGACAAAGCGAGTGCCGTTGCCGACGAGTTCGGGGTCCACGTGTTCGTAGGCATCCTTGGCTCGGACGATTGCCGACACGTGCAGGCCGGCCTTGTGAGCGAACGCCGACGATCCGACGTACGGCGCCTGCGGGTTGACAGCCCTGTTGAGAGTTTCCGCGACATGATGGCTCACCCCGGTCAGCCGTTCGATTCTGCCCTCGGGCAGGCACGTGTAGCCGAGCTTGATCTGGAGGTTCGGGATCACAGTGGTGAGGTTTGTGTTTCCCGTGCGCTCACCAAGCCCGTTGAGCGTGCCCTGCACATGTTTCGCGCCGGCCTCCACTGCCGCCATCGAGTTGGCAACGGCGCACCCGGTGTCATCGTGGCAGTGAATGCCGATGATTGCGTCATCACCGACATGGGCCTTGACATCGGCAACGATCGCACCGACCTCAGCCGGAAGCGTGCCGCCGTTCGTGTCGCAGAGAACCAAGTGAGAGGCACCGTTCACGACAGCCGCCTCGATCGCCCGCAACGAGAACTCCGGATTGGCCCTATAACCGTCGAAGAAGTGTTCGAGGTCGACGAGCACCATTCGACCTTCACGGCGAAGGAAGTTCACCGAGTCGGCGATCATCGCCGCTCCCTCGTCGAGAGTCGTTCGCAATGCTTCGAGGACCTGATACTCGGAGCTCTTGGCGACGATACAGACCGCAGCGGTCTTGGCCTCGATGAGATTGCGCAACGTGGCGTCGTCGTCGACCTTGCCAAGGGGACGCCGTGTGGAGCCGAAGGCAACCAATGTCGACGTGCTCATATCGAGCTCATTTTCGGCACGGGCAAAGAACTCGACGTCTTTGGGGTTGGCGCCCGGCCAGCCGCCCTCGACGAAATGCACGCCGAGCAGATCGAGTTGTTCGGCAATGCGCAGCTTGTCGTCAACGGTCGCCGAGACACCCTCCACCTGAAGGCCGTCTCTGAGGGTCGTATCGAAGATTTCGACCAGTCGCATGGATTGCTCCCGAGAAATGAAAGAGCCGCCCGATGGGCGGCTGAACGAACACGTGGGGTACCACGTGTTCTAGGAAATAATGATGATGGCGGCAAATGAGTTCGTCATCGGGCTCCATTGAATCCACACTCGACCCACAAATTCAACCGTGGACCAAAGAAACCGGCATAAACAGAACCCCCCACCTGTGCATTTCCCTGTGCACGACTAGTGAGGTTTCGGTGGACGAAGGGCAACATTCTGGGGAGAACAAAGAAGTTCGGTGGATAACCCTGTGTTTTTCAACGTACCCCTTGACCTGGTGTTTTGTAAGGTATTTACTGATTCATGTTCCGGAGAGCGCACGCCAACCGGGGTGGTGAGGAGGGGCTTCGGCCCGGCCCACACTGCCAACGAGGCGAGAGCGGAATCGGAGCTTGGACAGTGTTCACCGGCCACCTCAAACCGGGCTCACGAACACCTTCGGGTGGTCGAGGGCAACGGAGAGTCGGCGTCGGGGCAGGCAACTGCGTCGGCGTCAGGGTCAGACCGGGCTCACGAGCACCTTCGGGTGGTCGAGGGCAACGGGGATCTGCTTTGGCAGTCGGGAGTTCAGGGAGACCTGGGCGATCGAGGGTCAAGGCGAGGCAACCGAGTTCGCAGGAAACTGCGAAAGACGGAGCAGTGGTGTGGAGCCGAAGGATCTGGGGCCACCCCAACTGGACTCAGTGAGGACGGTTCCAATTGGCACCAGTGATTGAGGGCTCGGGCAACCGGGTCAGCGTGAATCGGTGACAACGGTTTCAGTGCCGGGCAACCGGTGTTGAACCGAAAACGCGACATCGCCCGCCAAGCCGCAAGGCGAGACGGGCGATGTGAACTGATCGAGTCGAAGGCTAACGCCCGACGTTCGGTCGGTGGTGGACCTGTCCAACTGAGACGCCCCGGAAGGAGCGCCGGCGAAAGCTGGCAGCACCGACCGGGGCTCTCTACTTTTTCGCCCTATCCCAGCAATAACCCGAAATCTTGCGCGGATCGAACGCATAGCGTTCGATCCGCGCAAGATTTCGGGTTCGCGTGGTTCGGGGTTAGGGGATACTTGGTGAGGGCCGGGCGTTTTGTCAGCGGGCGAGTTCGCACCAGTGCTTGTAACGGTCGTCCTTGCCGCGGATGGCGCTGTTGTAGACTTCGGAAATGGCGGTCGTCATCGGGCCGGGACACGGTATCGATCGGTCATCGACGGAGTTGATCGAGCTCACTTCGGCAGCCGTACCGCAAACGAAAGCCTCCTCGGCGATGTAGAGATCGCTGCGTGCGATGTTGTCGACGATGATCTCGATTCCGAGGTCGGCGGCGATGGTCGACACCGAATCCTGCGTGATTCCTTCCAATGCCCCCGCCGACAATGGCGGAGTGAAGAACTTGCCCTTACGTGCGACGAATAGGTTCTCGCCGGTGCACTCGGCGATCAGCCCATTCGGGGCGAGCATGATCGCCTCGTCATAGCCGGCCTTTAGTGCCTCGACCTTGGCAAGCGAAGAGTTCACATAGTTTCCGACAGTCTTCGACGCCGGCGGCATCGTGTTGTGATCGTGGCGGGTCCACGAGGAAATCTTCATCCGGACGCCCTTGCTCACAGCCTCGTCGCCGAGATATGCACCCCAAGGCCAGCACGCGATCGCCACGTCAACCGTGCAGGGCAATGTGTTCAGCCCCATGTCTCCGTAGCCGAGGTACACGAGCGGACGGACATAACAGGAGTCGAGGCCGGTCGATGCGACCGTTTCCTTCGTCGCGGTGACCAACTCATCGAGGGTGTAGGGGATCTCGATACCAATGATCTTCGCCGAGCTGAACAACCGAGCAATGTGGTCCGTCAACCGAAACACCGCGGGGCCTTCTGCAGTTTCGTATGCGCGGATACCTTCGAACACGCCCGTGCCGTAGTGCAGCGTGTGTGTGAGCACATGAACCTGAGCCTTGTCCCAGTCGACGAGGTCGCCGTTCATCCAGATTTTCGGTGTCGGTGTGATGGGCATGTGTTCAGCTTCTCACGCGCGATGTAATGGTGTCACCAACGTCGGTGGTGCTGCCGGTGACAGGATCAGCACATGCATCACGAATGCGCTCTGCCGCGTCGTTCTCGCCGAGGAAGTCCAACATCATTGCTGCGCTGAGGATCGCCGCCGTCGGGTTGGCGACACCAGTGCCCACAATGTCGGGGGCGGACCCGTGTACGGGCTCGAACATCGAGGGGCCAGTACGCGCCGGATTGAGATTTGCAGAGGCGGCCAGGCCAATTCCGCCCGAAACGGCACCCCCCAGATCAGTGAGAATGTCGCCGAATAGATTGTCGGTCACGATGACGTCGTAGCCCTGCGGGTCCTGGACGAAGTAGATGCATGCCGCATCGACGTGGTTGTACGCGGTTTCGACCTGAGGAAACTCGGTCGCGACTTCATCAAACGTGCGCTGCCAGAGGTCACCGGCGAACGTCATCACATTCGTCTTGTGGACCAGAGTGAGATGTTTGCGGGGGCGGCTGGCGGCGAGTTCGAATGCGTAGCGAATGCAGCGCTCGACACCGTGGCGGGTATTGAGCGAACCCTGCGTTGCAACTTCAAGCGGCGTGCCCTTACGCAGCACTCCCCCTTCGCCGACGTACGGGCCCTCCGTGTTCTCACGGATGACGACGAAGTCGTGAGCACGCTCCGATCCCGGGGCAGTTCCGATGAAGGGCCGCTGGTTGATGTAGAGATCGAGAACGAAGCGCATCCGCAGCAGCAAGCCGCGCTCGATGACACCCGGGGGAACTTCGGGCGTGCCGACGGCGCCGAGCAAGATGCAGTCAAACTTGCGCAGCTCGTCGAGGGTTTCGTCGGAGAGAACCTCACCGTCGCGCAGGTAACGCTCACCACCCAGGTCGAACTCGGTCGTCGAGATATCGACCCCGGCTGCTCGAACGACCTTGATGGCCTCGGCCGTCACATCAGGCCCGATACCGTCTCCGCCGATTACTGCGATGCTGTGCGTCATGACGTGCGAGCCTAGGAGCGCTCCATCGAAGCTCCCATACCCGCCCCCCACTTCAATCCCAGGTGCGGCCGGTGGCGGTATCCTCGTTCTCCCATGACGACACCACAGTTGTCCGCCACCGCCTACGAACGCCTGAAGGCCGAGTTCGAAGACCTGACCACGCGCGGCCGCATCGAGGTCGCCAACAAGATCGAAGTGGCCCGCGAAGAAGGCGACCTCAAGGAAAACGCCGGATATCACGCGGCGAAAGACGAACAAGGCCATATGGAGGGCCGCATTCGTCAGCTCGAACATCTCCTCGAGAACGCCGAGATAGTGGATGAGTCGTTCGTCTACACGGTGCTGTACGTGGGCGATTCCGAAGACATGGCCGAGCGCTACACCATCGGCAACATGGAAGAACAAGTGTCGGGAGTCGATGTGATCACCGCCTCGTCGCCGCTCGGTCATGCGCTCGAGGGTGCCGAAGCGGGCACGAACATCACGTACGAGGCGCCGAACGGCCCTCAGACCGTCTCGGTGCTCAGCGTCGAGAAACTGTGACCGGCGAGCCGGCCGAACAAGACCCGACAACCGATGAAGCGCTCGCGGTCGCGCCGGAGACCCTCACGCCCGACCTGCCAACCGGGCGCTTCGTCGAGCTAGAAGACCGCGGCACGATTATCGTGCGCGACTTCGGAGGTCCCCCTGGCGCACCTGTGGTCGCTCTACTCCACGGCTGGACGGCAACGGCCGATCTCAATTGGTTCAAGGCCTACGAAGGACTGGGCGAGCGGTACCGCGTCGTCGCCTTCGACCATCGAGGTCACGGAACTGGCGTCAGGTCGAAGAAGTTCCGTCTCGAAGACTGCGCCGACGATGTTGTCGACGTCGCCTCTGCACTCGGTATCGACCAGTTCATCCCGGTCGGTTACTCCATGGGAGGTCCGATCGCGCAGCTGGTCTGGCGACAACATCCGCAACGTGTGATCGGGCTCGCACTGTGTGCGACCGCTCCATTCTTCTCCGGACGACGCGAGGAACGGCTGTCGCTCCTCGGCCTGACCGGTTTGGCAACCGTGGCTCGATTCACACCAGAGCAGACGCGGATCTGGCTGACGGAACAGCTCTACCTGCAACGCAAGACGATGCAGTGGGAGCCCTGGGCGATACAAGAGGCGGCGGCTCACGACTGGCGGATGGTTCTCGAGGCCGGCAAGGCCATCGGCCGCTTCTCGTCGAGCGAGTGGATCGAGGAAATCGACGTGCCGGTGTCGTCCGTGGTGACGATGCGCGACAACATTGTCCCCCTAGAGCGACAGGTGAAGCTGTTCGAGAGCATTCCTGACACTGAAGTGTTCCGCGTCGACGGCGCCCATGATGCAGCCGTCGCGAATGCTGACCGCTTTGTGCCGACACTGATCCGCGCGCTGCAGTCGATCGAACACCGCTCATGACAAGCACCCCCGCCGCCCCCGCCCGTCCTCGTGAACCTTTGACGACGACTCCGCCTCGTCAAAAGTTCACGAGTTCGCTGTGGCAGCAGGGCGCGAGGGTCGTCGCAGGGATAGTTGCACTCGTCGCCCTCGGAGAAGGTGTGCGCCGGTGTCTCGTGCGCCGAAACGACCATGCCGTGCAGCACCATTGGGTACGACGCAATGCTCGACTGGCGCTGATGGGTGCGCGCGTCGGCACGACATACGCGACCACCGCGGCCCGCAAGACCTTCGCTTCTGTGGAACGTCGCGAGGAACTCGACCGCAGCCGCGAGCTCAGAACAGCTCAACAGGTCAGCGACGAACTCGGGCAGATGAAGGGTGCCTTCATGAAGCTCGGACAGATGGCGAGCTATCTCGACGATGGCTTGCCGGAGCCGCTGCGGTTGGCGCTGGCAGAACTGCAGTCAAATGCCCCACCAATGTCGTCGTTTCTGGCAGTCGACACCGTGGAACGAGAACTCGGCGGCCGTATCGACCAGCTATTTATCGAGTTCGATCCGGACCCAATTGCGGCCGCATCGATCGGCCAAGTCCACAAGGCAATCGTGCGCGATCCGAACTCTGGTGACGAGCGCGCCGTCGCCGTCAAGGTCCAGTATCCGGGTGTCGCGGATGCGATTGTTTCCGATCTGAAGAACGCTGATGTGCTCGGCATGCTCCTGCAGCAGGGGTTCGGCGGGCTCGATCCGTCCGAGATGGTCGACGAGATCAAGATGCGCCTCGCGGAGGAGACCGACTACGAACTCGAGGCCCGCAACCAACAACGATTCGTCGACTACTACCGCGACCATCCGTTCATCCGCATCCCGGAAGTGCTGCCGACGTTCTGCACCGGCCGCGTCCTCACCACCGAGCTCGTCGAGGGCTTCACTTGGTCAGAGTTGATCACGCGAGACAGCACGCAACGTGATCGCGCGAGCGAGATCATCTTCCGCTTCGTCTTTCGCAGCCTCTACCGAATGGGCACGTTCAACGGAGACCCTCACCCTGGCAACTACATCTTCCACGATGACGGCACCGTGACTTTCCTCGACTTCGGGCTGGTGAAACACTTCTCAGAGGCGGAGATGACGACATTTGGATCGATGGTGAAATCTGCTGTCGTCGATCAGAATGATGCCGAATACAGGCAGCTATTGGAGGAAGCAGGGATGCTGCAACCCGGCGCCCCCGTCGCGACCGAAGCGGTCGGCGAATACTTCTCCCTGTTCTACGAGACCATTCGAATCGATGCGGAGATGACGTGGACGCGCGAGTACGCCAACACGGTTGTGCGCCACATCTTTGACCGAACAAGTCCGATCAGCCAGTACGCCACTGTTCCACGCGCCTTCGTGTTCATCCAGCGCATTAATCTCGGGTTGTACGCGCTACTCGGCGAGTTGGGGGCGTCAGGAAACTATCGCCGAATCGCCGCCGAACTCTGGCCCTTCGTCGACGCCGAGCCGTCCACCGATCTCGGCCGCGCCGAAGCCGAATGGCTCATCACCCGAACGTAACCCTGAAATATGTCGCGAATCGGACGCTGAGCGTTCGATATGCGTAAGATTTCGGGTTGGGTTCGAACGTAGCCCCGAAATATGTCGCGAACCGAACGCTGAGCGTTCGAATCGCGCAAGATTTCGGGTTGGGCAGGACTCGACGGGGGCCAGGGTCGTTGACGGAGCTGACGTGGGTCGGGGGGTGATGGCCAGTAGCGTCGTTGCGATGCGCCGGACCATTCCCGTACTGCTGACCGCCACCTTGCTACTCGCCGCCTGCGGCAACGACGACGAGGGGTCGAGCGATGACACGACCGGAGCAGCCGATACCGAGGTCGAAGCAACCGACGGAGCAAGTACCGAACCCCCGGTCACGTTCGAAGACGTCGGCCCTCCGCCCACCAACCCTGACAAGCCAACAGTAGACATCCCGTCGGAGCTGCCTGAGGAACTCCAGATCACCGTCTTGTCGCCCGGCGAAGGACGCGCCGCCGAGGAGGGCGACACCGTCATCGTCGATTACATCGGAGTCCGCAGCAGCGACGGTGTCGAATTCGACAACAGCTACGACCGGTTCCAGCCGTTCCCCCTCGTGCTCGGAACCGGCAGCGTCATTCAGGGCTGGGACGATGGTCTCGTCGATGCACAAACAGGCGCCCGCATCCAGCTCGACATTCCGAGTGACCTTGCATACGGTGAACAATCGCGTAGCGACATCATCGGCCCCGATGAAGCATTGACGTTCATCATCGACGTGCGTGCCGTAGTTCCGCCAGCCGACCTCGCAGATGAGCCCAGCGAAGCCGGAGTACCAGCTTCGGAAGGCGCTACCGAGGTCACCACAGTCGACCTGATCGAGGGCGATGGCGCCGAACTCGAAGAGGGTCAGACTGCTGTTCTCCGGCTCGTGTTCTTCCGCGGCGACAACCTGGTCGCTCTTGACAGCACATGGGCGGGCGACGCAATTCAGATCCCAATGACCGAGGGAGGCTTCCCAGGGCTGGTCGAAGGTATGCCTGGAATGAAAGTCGGCGGCCGGCGGGCCATCGTCATCCCGCCAGACAAGGGATTCGGAGCGGAAGGCGACCCGACAACGGGGCTTCCCGCTGATACCGACATGATCATGGTTGTTGACCTCGTCGGACTCTACTGATCTGATGCAGGCGGCGAAGCGGCTGCAGCGGCCGCCGTCCTGAACCGAAGCTCAACCTCTTCCGACACTCAGCACGCATGTCTCGATGCGCGTAACTCGATTTCTGACCACGCCTCGGGCAGACGCTTGGCGCCATCTCCTACAAGGTCTCGAAATCGAGACCGATGTCGAGCACTCGGGCGGAGTGTGTCAGCTCACCGACAGCAATCAGGTCGACGCCGGTTTCGGCGACAGCGCGCGCCGTCTCTAGTGTCAGGCCGCCGCTGGCTTCGAGCCGTACCGATCGATCCAGTTCGTTGCGCAATGCAACTGCCTCGCGCATCTGATCGAGTTCGAAGTTGTCGATCAGCACTTCATCGGCCCCCGCGACGATGGCCTCGCGGAGTCCAGCAAGCGAATCGACTTCGATCTCGACTGGAATCGTCGCCTCGAGTTCTCGCACACGTTGATATGCAACGGTGATTCCACCAGCGGCGACCACATGATTGTCTTTCACGAGCGCCATATCCGACAGGCCCATGCGGTGATTCGCTCCCCCACCACAACGAACCGCATACTTCTCGAGGGCTCGCAAACCTGGCGTTGTCTTACGGGTATCGCGCACGACGGCAGTCGTGTCCGCGAGAGCGTCGGCCCACCGTCGCGTCAGCGATGCCACACCCGACAGGTGACACAGCAAGTTCAATGCCGTTCGTTCAGTAGTGAGCAGCGAACGCGTCGGCGCCTCGACCTCAGCCAGATTCGTCCCCGCCTCGACTGGTGAACCATCTTTCACGAACGGAACGAACTTGCTGGCTTCATCGCCACACACAGTTTCGACCACGGCGCCCGCCACACCGAGCCCAGCGACGATTCCCACCCCACGTGAGCCGAACGTCGCCGTGCTGCGCTGGCCGGCAGGAATCGTTGCCACCGAAGTGACATCGACCCCGCCCAGCAGGTCTTCGGTCAATGCGTGGCGAATCAACGCCGCTACCGCGTCGGGGTCGAGTCCTCCCGCGATCAACACGCTGCGCGTACCTTCCGTCAACGGGTGGAAGACAAACATGGCGCGAGTGTACGTCCGGGTGCCCGCACAGCAGGCGGGCCTGTCGAGCTGAAAACGACGTTTGTGCGCAATTTTCTGCGGAACGGTCCACCAGAAATTGCCCACAAACGTTGAATGACCTGCCTCAAGCGTTGGATGGCGGTGATCCGTCGACGCAGATCTCGCCGACCGGGTCGAGCGACACGTCGAGGTGGGTGACCCAATCGTCGAGCGTGTCCGGAAAGTCGGTACGCCGATGACAGCCGCGGCTCTCCGTCCGCGCCCGAGCTGCAGCGACCATGGCAACAGCGACCGTCAAGAGGTTGGTGCCTTCCCAGGAGCGGCGAGATGGCGCCACCGATTCCCGCTCGTCGGATGACGGCTTGATAGTGCTCATCTCCCGGCCGATCGCGCCCAGCGCTCCGGCAGCAGACGACAGCGACAGCTCATCGCGTAGCACCCCGACGTGGCGAGACATCACCGCACGAACCTCGCGCAGACGCGCTGGGTCGAGCAACGGCGCTGCCATCGGATCGTCGAATTCAGGCTCGACACTCACTCTGTCGGGCAACTCCCATGCAAGATCGCGCCCGACCCGTGTCCCGGCAACAATTGATTCAGTGAGGCTGTTCGATGCAAGACGATTCGCGCCGTGCACCCCGGTCGACGACACCTCACCAACAGCGAACAACCCGCGCAGAGATGTACGGCCATCCAAATCCGCCTTTATGCCACCACAGGCATAGTGCGCAGCGGGTGCAACCGGGATCCGGTCAGTCGCCGGATCGAGGCCAATCTCCCGACACGCCGCGGTGATTGACGGGAACCGCTCGTAGAAGCGCTCCCCCATGTGGCTGGCGTCGAGGTAGACGTGGTCATCCACCCCTCCCGGCGCCTCGGCCATCCGCTGGCTGATGGCCGCAGACACGATGTCGCGCGGTGCGAGATCTTCCTGTGGATGAACCCCGGCCATCACCCGCTCCCCCGCAGCGTCGAACAGAACCGCACCCTCGCCGCGGACGGCCTCGGAGACCAATGCCTGCTGCCCGGTCGCGTCAGGCCCGCGCCACATCACTGTGGGATGGAACTGCACGAACTCGAGGTCGGTAGCGAAAAGGCCGGCGCGCAGCGCCAGTGCAACACCGTCACCCGTAACTGCCGGCGGATTGGAGGTCGATGCGAACACCTGCCCATAGCCGCCACATGCAACAACCACCGCACGGGCCGTGACGATGCCGACCGAAACGAGTTGACCGTGCTCATCGGTCTGCCCGATACGAACACCCGCTACCTGCCGTTCGCCCTCAGTTCCCGTCCCCAGAACCAGATCCAGAGCGAATGCCCGACTCAGTACGTCGACGCCCGCACCGATGGCCGATTCGTCGAGCGTGCGTTGCACCTCGGCACCCGACTGGTCGCCGCCCGAATGCACAATGCGATTGTGGCTGTGCCCGCCCTCGCGGGTGAGCGCAATATCGGTGCCTCCGTGTTCTGGGTCGAACGCGGCACCAAGACGCATCAGATAACGAATCGACTTCGGCGCCTCCGTCACCAACTCGCGGACGACTGCCTCATCGCACAGCCCGGCACCGGCAGCGAGCGTGTCGCGCACGTGATTCTCGATCGTGTCGCTCGGGTCGAGCACGCCGGCCAATCCACCCTGCGCCCACTGCGTCGATCCGGCCGACAGCACGTCCTTCGTCACCACGAGCACGCTGCGCACCGGGCGGGCTGCGAGTGCTGCCGAAAGCCCAGCTGCACCAGAGCCGAGCACCACGACATCGACATCACGCTCCCAGGTCGGCTGCGGAGCCGCCAAGCGTCGGGGCAAGATCACGATGCCGAAACTACATCGTCTGGAAGTAGAGCGTCTTGAACAACGGCATCTGGCCCAACCCCTCTGAAGACACCCTCACTCAGCGGTCGGCGACGGTGTGCCGATCGAGATCATCCGCTCGACCGAAGCGCGTGCTCGATCAGCAATGTCTCTTTCAACGGTGACCTCGTCGGTACCGTCTTGCAGCGAGCGCAACAGCTTTGCCGGCGTAATCATCTTCATGTACTTGCAGACAGCCGCCCGGTTGACCGGCTCGAAGATCGTGGTCGGATTGACCTTCTGAAGCTGATGGAGCATGCCCGTCTCTGTAGCGACGAGCACCTTCTCGGCGGTCGTT
>Ga0209013_10002642_pt1 | contig 16134 bp, 11 predicted proteins | sample Cruoilmetagenom2_FD_187291 | JGI IMG/M metagenome (GOLD analysis project Ga0209013, IMG submission 187291) | Oil polluted marine microbial communities from Coal Oil Point, Santa Barbara, California, USA - Sample 2 (SPAdes) (version 2) | ecosystem: Environmental > Aquatic > Marine > Oil seeps ...
TGGCCTGAACCCCGCTGTTGGAGTATTCGAGACCGGTGTAGGTCAGGAGAGAACAGCCTTTGGCTGCGGCGATCTCTCTGGCCAACTGGCGGATACGTTCAGCCGGGACTCTGGTGATCTGCTCGACCCGCTCCGGTGTGAAATCCTGGACATAGGCGCGCAGTTCATCGAAGCCATGCACCCAGTTATTGACAAATTCGTGGTCATACAAGTCTTCTTGCAAGAGCACATGGATTGCGCCCAATGCCAGAGCCCCATCCGTGCCTGGTCGTACACCGATCCATTCGCTCTTTGTAGCATAGACGGTTTCGCTGCGGCGGTGGTCGATGACCACAACACGAGCACCCCGTTTCTGCGCTTGCTTGATACGAGGCAGGTTGATAGGAGATGAGTCCGTTACCGGATTCTCACCCCACAGCAAAATCAGATCTGCCTGCTCCAAATCTTCGGTCATGTTGATCATGTACTCGCCGAAACAGGAGCGGGGGGCGATCATGCCGTAAGAAACATAGCAGAGCGCTCCCACGCCGGTGGTGTTGGGCGAACCGAAAGGAAAAAGTACGGCATTGGCAGAGGACTCGATCGTGCCGCTGGGGGCAAACATATCGTTGAGTGCGAATTCGAAATTGCCTCGGCCAGTGTAAATGGCGACCGCCTCCGGCCCGGACTCGTCGGCAATTCGTCGCAGGTTACTGACGATGTCGTCGTAGGCCTCATCCCAGCCGAGGCGCCGAAACCGGCCCTCCCCTCTGTCTCCAATCCGTTGCTGTGGATAGAGGATGCGGTCGGGCGAATAGACGATTTCGGCAGCCTTCATCCCGCGCGGGCAAACAGCGCTGTGAGGATGGTCCTTGATCGGGGCCAAACGCACGATCTCGCCATCTTCAAGGTGCGCATGTACGCCACATCCGGCGGGGCAAATGCCGCAGACGCTGGTGATGATCTCGTGGTGGGGGCTGGCGGGTTGGGCGGTAGTGGCTTTCATGGCAATTTCATCTTGGTGCGTGAAACGTGAAACGTAAAACGTAAGTGTTTCATTTTGGGAGCGCCTTTTACGCCTTACGTTTCACATTTTGCGCAATTCGTTACCGGCTCAGTATCCTCCCGATCTCAGCATCGACGCCCGCGGGCAGCGGCTCCGGTCGGTGTTCATCCATCAGGGCAACGGTCGCTTCCCGCGCGCGTTCGGTGGCGTCTTTGGACCCCGCCATCTCCCAGGTCTCCAGTAGTTGCCTGTCGAAAAGCTGCGGAACCCAAAGCTCGCGCCAATGATCCATCGTGTGGTCGTGGCTGAGAAATTCGCCGCCGGGCCCGACTTCGTCGATCACGCCTACCGCCAAGGCTTCGTCGTCGATGCGCACGCCATGCACAAAGCGACGGGTCTGCGAGATGATCTCGTTTGTGATCACCATCATCGTCGGTGAGTTGGCAAGGCCGCTTTCCAGGTAGCCGACATCGTGGTTGAGATTGGCCCTGGCCAGCAGCGCCGTCATCACCGAAAATTGCGTATCGGCGGCGGCCTGGGCGTCGGGCAGCTTGCTGTCGCTGTGTCCGGCGTAACCCCACACCGGCATGTGGTAGAATCGCCCCATCTCCGCCGCCATGATGCGTGCCAGTTGGAATTCCGGGGCGCCATAAACGCTGACCATGTCCTTCATGTCCAGATGGTGAACGCCGTGGCCGTAGAGGAAAGGCGCTCCCGCATTTTTGAGTTGGTGCATAACCAGACTGCTGAGCATTTCGGCATTTCCCAGGGCGACCGCCCCTGCCAGGGTAGTGGGCGCAGTGCCGCCGATCATCGGGGCGGGGGAGTGGGTGACGGGGATGCGATGTTCAGCGCAGTAGAGCAGCTTGTCGGTGGCTTCCAGCGAGTGTTGGAGCGGCGTTGTGGGCTCGGAGTAAAGTAGCAGGGTGGGGTAGCGGGATAATTGCTCCATACCGCCCGCCACCGCTGCCGCCATCGCCCCAATCGCCTCGATGTCTTCCAACCCATCGCACACAAACACGATCGGTTTGGTAGTGTTGCGTAGCATGGTGGCGAACTGATGGCGATAATAGCCCTCGGTGGGAATATCCCGCGGGATGCCGATTGACATAACGAATCCGATTTCGGGCAATGCATCGCACACACGGATGGTGTCGGCGATGTCGGCGAGTTGGAAATCCCGGCGGAGCCCGGAACGAGGGTCGAGATAGCGCAACGTGTCTGAGCCCGGCCCGAAGACCACTTCCCGGCCATCGAGCTTCACCGCCACCTGATCCGTGCCACGCCGGTAGAGATTGAACGAACTCGGCGTTGAGGCCAGCGCCCATTCCACCAGAGAAGGCGAAATCTTGGCCCGATCACCTTCGATGTTGGCGCCGGAGTCGTGCAGTAGTTTCAACCCGCCTTCGTGCCAAACCTCGACCCCGGTGTTTTGCAGTATCTCGCAAGATGCCTGGTGGATGCGCAGACAATCGTCCCGATCGAGCATGGTCAATTTTGGCCGAATGCGCGGGAGGCTGGAAAAATCTATCGTTGGCTCTGCTTGTGGTTGCCGCTGACGTCGCGTTCGCATGATTTTAATCCCTCTGGATGGATTTGTTGCGTATTATGAAATTGTGTTCCGAAAATTACATTGGAATTGTAACATTCTTCAATAGCGATAAACAAATCGTAATATTGGGGAAGAGAGGCCAGGCATTGGGCCAGCTAAAATTCCACCCAGAACAGATTCCGACGCTACACAGCCGGGCGAGCGACTGGTACGAGCAGGCAAATCTGCCGTGTGAATGATGTAGGTAAATTTGAACAATATGATTAGCCGCTGATATAATCATTAGATTCGACAATCTCGCACTCTTAACAATTTGATAAATTCATACCCCTTGCAAGGGTCGGGGATACGATTTTATCGGATTTGTCAAGGTGCGAATTTAACGGATACTACAATAATTTCGATGATTAATGGAAAGGCAGGCAAGCAATACTGATAAATCATGTCTTCATCACAGAGTACTAAAATCCCGGCAGTTCAGGCGAGGTACCTCGTTGAGATGATGAGCCGGGTGTCCCGTTCATTCGCTTTGGTGGTCAACAGCCTGGAAGAACCGCTCAATTACCACATGGCCACCGCCTATCTGATTTGTCGCGTGGTCGATAACATTGAGGACTGCACTCAACCCTTTAGTTGGCAACAACAGCGCTTCGACGAATTCGAGCAATTGTTGGAAACCCCCGAAAACGCTCGTTTGATATTAACCGGTTGGGATCAGGAACATTGGCCGGGATTGACTGAGGATGAGGTTAGCATGATGGGGTTGGAGCAGGGATTACCTCTTTGGAAAATCTACGCTCAGATTCCAGTGCGCTACCGGACCAGTATCCATCACTGGTCATCGGCGATGGCCGAGGGGATGCGCCTGATTGAGAATCCAGAGCAAGCGCCTCAGTTAATTCGCCACAAAGGCGTGCAAATGCTGGCAGATGAAGAGGACTACAATCGCTACTGTTTCTTCGTGGCCGGTACCGTCGGACACATGGCGACCGAACTGGTGATCCAGCACTATCAACTGAACGACGATATTGCGGAAACGCTGCTGGACACAAGTGAGGCCTGTGGCCGAGGCTTGCAAAAAACCAACATTCTCAAGGATTTCGCTGAAGATTTGCAGCGGGGTGTCTCCTACCTGCCTGCTTCCTGGCATCAAGAGATAGAGTATGAAGCGCTTGCTCTGGCCGGAGCGCCAATCGAATGGAAGCACAATGTGATCGACGACATTGTTGGGGAATTGCGTGTCGCCACCATGTACGTTCTGGCTTTGCCCTACACGGCGGCTGGATATCGTATGGCTGCACTCATGTCCTTGCTGCCGGCGTACCAAACGCTGTTGTTGGCGGCGAAGAAACAGGATACGCTATTCACACCTAAACATCGTGTCAAGATATCAAGGCCGACGATGGCCAAGTGCCAGCTTAACGCGAAGTCTTTATTGAAGGACAATGAGGCTGTGAGGCTGTACAGCCGCCGTCTGCAAGCTGAAATTGACTCTGCCTTTGCAAAACGCTAGATTGATCGTGGCAACAGATTCGAGCTATGAAGTATACGAAGAAAAGCCACCAAGGGGGTTAATCGGACGTTTTTTCGAGACGGCGGGTCAATTGTTGGGTCTGCTGTATGGTTGGGTGTACAGCAATATGCAGGTGAAAAAAGTAGAGGGGCAAGCCAGAAGTCTGGGCGCGATCATCTTACGCTTCTATCTATTTTGGGGTTGGCTGTTTGTCGATAAGGATCTGGTAAAACAACCGTTTGATGTACAATTCCGGGTGCGTTTGGAACGAATGGGGCCGACGTATATAAAACTGGGGCAGGTGCTTAGTTTGCGTGAGGATATTCTCCCGAAGGCGTTGACGGATGAATTAAAAAACCTGCTTAGTGAACTCCCGGCTGTGCCTTACGTGCGTTACAAGGCGCTGATTGAAGATGATCTTGGGCGACCTATTTCCGAGATGTTTGCCTTGATTGACGAAACGCCACTAGGGTCGGCGTCCCTTGCCCAGAGCCATCGCGCCGAACTGCTTACGGGCGAAGTGGTTGTACTCAAAGTGCTGAAACCAGGTGTGCGTCAAACGATCAACACGGATACCAAACTGTTACGATTCTTTGGTTGGATTTTGAATTTATTCATTCCACGTTATCAACCCAAGCAACTCATAAATGAATTCTCCAGATACACGCTGCGTGAAGTCGACCTTCGTTTCGAAGCCAATAATGCCGAGGTCTTCACGGCGAATTTTGTGGATGAACCCGACGTCCGTTTTCCCAGGATTTACCGTGCATTCAGCAACCGCGATGTTTTATGTATGGAGTACTTTGCGGGCAGGAGACCTGATGCCGAAACAGCGGCTCAGTCACCGCTGGCGGAACGAGAAAAAGTAGTGGATTTAGGTGTTAGCGCCATTATCCAAATGATTTTCCAGGATGGCTTTTTTCACGCTGACCTTCACCCTGGTAATTTAGTCATTTTTGAAGACGGTGCCGTCGGTTTTATCGATCTCGGCATGGTGGGCCGTTTCGACAGCAATTTGCAAAAGCGGATGCTCTACTATTTCTACTCACTTGCACAGGGTGATGCCGCCAATGCCGCACGCTATCTCACCTCTATCGCCGAAGCCAGCAAAGGCAGTGATGCAGAAGGTTTTCGTCGGGCAGTGGAGGAGCTAAACAATCGCTGGTTGCGTACGCCGACTTTTTCTGAATTCTCATTGGGCCAGTTGGTCCTGGCATCGATAGCGTTGGCGGGTAGATACCGCATTCGCTATCCTGGTGAGATCATCCTGATGGTCAAAGCCCTGATCACGGTAGAGGGAGTTGGCAACCAACTGATTCCGGACATCAACGTTACTGAAATCTCCAGTAAACACATTCGAAAAATACTCATTCATCAATTCAATTTGGTGAATATATTTAAAGATGGGGTCTTGATCATACCGGAGCTTCTCGACGTTTTACAGCGGGCGCCACTCGTGCTTAATCAGGGGTTGACCTTCCTTGAAGCCAATTTCAAGACCAAGCAGCAAAGTCCGTCTAATGATGCGCTTGGGACGATATTTGCTGTTGGTTTATTGATCGCAGCCGCTATTATGGCTGTGGGTGATATTTCGCCCTTGATTTGGGGTGGGCTGATTTTCATCGCTTTTTCTGTTGCTGGGATTGAACTTATTCGCAGGTAACTTGTGGTGCGCAGCGTGGATTTGACTCGCAACGTCCCACAGGCGTCGGACCCTCTGGCTCCATTATGGTGCTGCAGGCACTCGCTTCACTCCAGTGCGCCCGTGGCTGGCCATAGCGATGAGATCCGTTTCTTCCTCTTTTGCCACCCGACAGATCGTCTCCACCACTGGGCCCAACTCGACAAGAACCCTGGAAGAGATGGACTTCGCTGCCAGGGAATTATGCACTGAGCGCAGATAGGCCTCAGCCTCTTGGATCTGCAGATCGACCCCGTGTTGATCTACCTCAATAATCGGTGCATCAGGATGGATGACAGTTTGCACACGGGCTATGACCGTAAGCAACACCAATCGTGCGTCGAAACGCAATGCCAGTGCTTCCACATACGGCAAGATCGTTTCTGCACATCTGGAGCCATCCATTGGAACGAGTATCTTGCTATACATTCGAAATCCTCCATGTCGAACTGTGATAGTCGCGTTGCGCAGCTTATCGTTGCAGGCACTGAAAACTGTGGCGCTGTCATTTCCCCGAAAACTGCGCTTTTCCGGGGAAATGACATGAAAAAGAATTGCCCAGGTCACGACGCCATCTACACCGTTCCAGTCGTTTGTTTGGACTGCGCTTTGGCAGCTTTCTCGCGTTCTTTTCGTTCTCTGCGAGCGTTTGAGTACCGTCGATAGCGTTCCATAGCGCCCTCAACCATACTGTAAGCTGTTGGCACGATTAACAATGTGAGGATGGTCGAGGTGATCAGTCCCCCGATTATCGCGATGGCCATGGGTTTGCGGAAATCACTGCCCGCGCCCAGACCGATGGCGACCGGCAGCATACCCAGGATCAACGCCAGGGTGGTCATCAGGATGGGGCGTAAACGCACCGGACCAGCGATCATCAACGCCTGATCGCGGTGCAGTCCGCGCTCTCTTCGCAAACGGTTGGTCAGGTCGACCAGGAGAATGGAGTTCTTGGTCACCAGTCCCATCAACATGATCATGCCGATCATGGCGGTTATGTCGAGGGGCATCCCGAAGGCCAGAAGGGCCAGAAGCGCGCCAATGATAGCCAGTGGCAGGGCCAGCATGATGACAAAGGGTTGGATGAACGATCCAAACTGCGATGCCAGCACCATGTACACGAAAACGACGGCCAACGCCATAGCAAGACCAAGAGCAGAGAACGCGTCATCTTGTAGTTCCTTTTCGCCCGTAAATTTGAAGGTGACATCGTTGGGAAAAGCAGTATTCTCAATCAACTGCGTGGCGTCAGCAATGACATCCGCCTGGTCGCGCCCCCATACATTGGCGCCAACAATGACCGCATGCTGACGGTCGAGACGTGTGATCTGAGTAGGGCCGCTAGCAGGTTCGATGCGGGCGATGTGGCGCAGGGGAATAAATCCGCGTGCGGTTGGCACCGTCAATTCCAATATCTGTTCCAGGCGTTCCCGATCACTTTTCTGGAGTTGAACCCGGATATCCGCTTCTGTACCCTCACCACGGAAGGTGGCGACATCATCGCCTTCTACAAGGGCGCGAATCGTAGCGCCGACCATGGCTATATTGATCCCTAGATCGGCGGCTCGCCTGCGATCAATCACAATCAGCATCTCAGGCTTGCCGGGCTTGTATGAAGCATCCACGTCAACGAGCCCAGGCACCGATTTCAGATGTTCCACCAGATTAAGCGCAAACTGATTCAACTCTTCCGGGTCGCCAACGGTTTGCAGCGTGACCTGCACTGGCTTGCCCATTACAGATGCAGCGGCGGAACCGCCGACGCTGGCAGAAGCAAAGCTGGGCGGATTGATCATAAGACCAGGAATGTCCACCATCTCATCTTTAGCTGAGGTGACGAATTCATCGACAAACTGGTCAGGTTTGAGCTTCACAAAGAAGTTGGCGTTCTCTGGTGTGCCCCGGCCGCCTACGGTTGCTAGCACCGTATCGACGGCGGGGTAAGCCAGCAGTCGGGACTCGACTTCACCAGCCACGGTATCTGTGATAGATAAAGCCGTTCCCGGTGGTAGTGTAAGTCCCATGTCTACGGCGCCTTGATCGATAGCGGGGACGAAAATCGGTTTCAGGAACGAGGCGCCATAGAGACTGACAGCGAATAGGATGGTCGCAGCAGCGAACGTGATCCACTTGTGGCGCAGCGTCCAACCCAACACGCCATGGTATTGGCGATCCAACCAACCCATAGTGCCGTGCTCCGAAGCCACTGGGTCATCTGGATCCACCTCATGGTCCACCTCTTTCTTTTTGAAGAAATAGGCGGAGAGCATAGGCGCGAAAGTGAGAGCCTCGATCAGAGAGATGATGACAGCTACCGCCACCACCAAGCCAAATGAATTGAAGAAACGGCCGATCAATCCCCCCACGAAAGCCACTGGCAGGAAAACCGCGACGACAGTCAGAGACATGGCCACAACCGGCATGGCCACCTCGGCTGTACCTTGGCTCGATGCCTCCTTCGGATTCGCACCCATTTCCATGTGCCGAAAGATATTCTCGCGCACAACGATGGCATCATCGATAATCAAGCCCACCGACAGGGATAGGGCCAGCAACGATATGATATTGAGCGTCAGACCCAAGGCCGCCATCACCCCGAAGGTGCCGATGATGATGATCGGCAGGCCGGCGATGGTCACCAACGTGTTGCGCAGGTCGCGGAAAAAGATCAGTACGACCAATGAGGCCATCACTGCGCCAATGATTAACTCAAGCATGGCGTCGTTGAAGGCTTCCTCGACGAAAACTGATTGATCTTGGACGACGGTGAGGTTCAGGTCAGAGCGTTCAGCTTTCAATGCCTCGAGTTCTTCCTGTACCTGCTCCGCCACGCGCACGGTGTTGGCCCCCGACTGCTTATTCACCGAAATAACCACAGCCTCCTGGCCATTGAGACGGCTATACTCGACCTGTTCTTTGAATCCATCCTGCACGGTGGCGACATCGCCCACGCGCACTGCGCCCAGTGGTGAAGCAATTTGTAATTCGGCGATTTCTCGAACCGTATCGAAATTGCCCGGCGTGCGCAGAAGGAGGTTCTGGCCTTCTTCTTGAACACTGCCGCCAGGAATACTCCAACTCTCGGCTACAATTGTCTGGATGATTTGTTGTGGGGCGACATGCCTGCCCTTCATGGCGGCATTACTGAGCAGGACTTGAATCTCTCGCTCACGCCCGCCCACGACGGTGGCATCGGCCACGCCTTCGATCCTCTGTAGTCGGGGCAGAATCTCGTCGACGACGGTCTGGCGGATGTTCTCCGGGCCATTATTTTCCGAAAGAGCCGCCACCGAGATATTCATAATCGGCAATTGCGAGATGTCGAATGGTAGAATCGACGGCTCGCGTATATCCTTCGGTAAGTCGCTACGCACGTTGGCGATCTTCTCGCGAACATCCTGCGTCGCCACCTTCACATCTCGGTCGAGATCGAATCTGACCAGGACTATCGAGAGACTCTCGCTGGATTGCGACTGCACTGCGTCCACCCCTGGAGTTGTCACCAGCGCTTCCTCGATAGGGCGAGAAACTTGCGCTTCCACTTCGGTCGGGCTGGCGCCGGGGTAGACGGTTACAACCACCATGGTGGGAAAGGAGATATCAGGGAAGAAGTCCAGCGGCATGGTCAGGTATGCCATGCCGCCAATGACAACCAGCGCTAACATCACCATTGTGATGAAAACTGGTTGTCTGATTGAAGTATCCCATATTTTCATATCGACTATTGCTCCAGTATAACGGTGGCGAACATGCCTGGTTTCAGGTCAGAAGCATCGCCGAGGGGGCGTACGATGATAGGGATCGTGCGGGTGGCAGGATCAAGGGCCGGGGAGATGATGGCGACCTCACCCGTAAACTCACGGTCGGGATAAGCATCCACAGTGATAATGACAGGTTGTCCCACATACAGCTCGGTAAGCAACGCTTCCTCCACCGAGACCATTAACTTCACCTCTTCGGAAAGAAGCGCCAACAAGGGGACGCCTGGTCCGGCCATGGAGCCTTGTGCTGTCATCAACTGGGCGACAACACCGTCGATGGGGGATTTGACCGTGGCTTTGTCCACTTGCGTCTGCGCCATGAACAGACCTGTCTCTGCCTGCATCACGCCTGCTTCGGCTGCCTTGATTTGCTCTGGCTTCGCTCCTTGCTCCAACCGGGCCAGTTGCGCTTTGGCTCCGGCCAGTTGCGCGTATGCCCCGGCAATCATGTCGGGCGTCGCTCCTTTCAGCACTTTATCGTACTGCGTTTGCGCCGATTCCAGACCGAACGTAGCCTGCTGCAATTGATAAGCTTCGGGCATCATGCCGGCAAAGGGGCTACCGGCGATGCGATCGTATTGGGATTGCGCCAGTTTAACCATCTCTTCCGCCTGTCGCACCTGGGTAAAAACCAACTTGCGGTCCTCGGCAGTTGCACCTTGCAACGCACGTTTGTAGGCTTCATCGGCCGCTTTGACCGCGGCGCGAGCGGCTTCCAGATCAGCTTCCTCAGGATCTGCGGTGGCGAGTTCCAGTTGAGATTGTGCTGCTTGCAATCCCGCCTCAGCCTGGGCGCGCTGCGCTTCCGCCATAACAGTATCGATCTGCGCCAGCACATCTCCGATCAGGACATGGTCGCCCATGTCGACATTCAGTTCCAGGATCTGTCCCGCCACCTCGGCCACAACAGGCACCTGCGCTTCGGGCAAGATCTCGGCGTTGTAGGTTAACCCCTGCAGGCTGGTCGATGTCGCGTCGGAAAGGTCATCGGGTTCGCTGATGATTTCTGGCGTGGCTGTTGGGGCGATGGTAGCGGCCAGAGCCGGTGCTGGTGTGGGATCAGCCAGCGGGTTGGGGATATTGTCGCACCCAGCCAGCAGGAGTCCTGCAAGCAACAGAATAGCGAAGAGAATGCCCCCGCGTCGTAAGAAGTTAGAGAGTTTGTGGTTTGTCATTGGTTTTATCCTTCAATGGGGTTATTGGGTGCTAAGTATTGGGTATGCGGGCATGGTTCCGATTCAGAATCAAAAATTAATGATCAAAGATTAATGATAGCTGTGTAAGACGCTTTTTTAATCATTAATCTTCAATCTTTGCTCATTTCACTCCCCAGCTCACGACTTGCTCTGATTGGAAACGATAGTCGACCGGCGCACCGACGTTCAGGCGACGCTGGTTACGGCCATTGGCGTCCATGATGTAGAACGCCCACGAACCAGTACGATTACTGAGGAAAATGATGTTCTTGCCATCCGGACTCCAGGCAGGCGCCACATTGTGCACCGGCTCGGTCTGTAGCGCCGAGGGGGGCGATGTGAGCGCTACGATGCCGGTGCCGTCAGGATTCATTTTGAAGATCTCCCAGTGATCTTTCTCCTGGCTGTGGAAGACGAGCTGTTTGCCGCCAGGCTGCCAGTTGGGGTCCTGGTAACGGTATTCTGGGGCGACCGATCGGGTTTCAGCGCCTTCGTACACATCCGTCACTTCAAGTCCGTTGCGGCTCTGGTAGACGATGCCCCCTTCGCTCCAATCAGGAGATCTGGCATCACGCGTGGTCGGTGCGTCGATGAATTCTTCGCCCTGCGCGTTGACCACGCTCAGGCCCCGCACGTCGAAGCGTTTCAGAGGAAATTTTCCAAGATAAGGATTATCGGGCAGGCAAAGGCCATGTCCAACACTTCTACACTTGCCTTGACCGGTGACTCGGCTGAAAACGATGTTCTCACCGTCGAGGTTCCAGGCCGGAGCACGTAATTTGCCTTCGGTGCGGATGCGTCGTTCGTTGTTGCCGTCGATATCGATGAGGTAGAGGCCATGATCTGGGCCGCTGTCTTTGATAAAGGCTACTGTTTTTCCATCCGGGCTGAGGGCGGGGTCCATGCCGTGCGTAAGTTGCCGGCTTTTGCCACTGGCGAAGTCGTAGACATTGATGGGGCCGCCACTACTTTCCTGGAAGACCAGTTTGCCGGATAAACTTCCGCCGGAACCGCTACTTGAAGCAGCAGCGATGACGCGGGCGCTGCTCTGTTGGTCGGACACAGGCAGATCGGTCGGAACACCATCCAGGTCGAGATAGCGAGCTGACACCCAGCCCACCTTGTCATCCAGACCCGGAATCTCGATCAAAACCCAACCAGCCTGCTCATTCCGACCCAGGGCGTTAACGGTAGCTCCTGATGGCACAGTGGAGACAATACCGAAGTTTGTGCCCGGCCCTTTACGGATATTCAGCCTTTGGCTGCCGGAGGAGATACGGGCTTTGAGGGATGCTTGTCCCCCGCCTTCTGTCGCCATATCCGAACTGTCCGCTGTTGTCGTTTCCGAGGAGGTTTCTGTTGTTTCAGAGGATGTCACTGTTGGCGCTTCCACAGGTATCTCGATAACGACGACATCAAGCACTTCCACATCGAGAACAGGAACCTGATCCAGGCCGAAAACGACCACTTCGCTTCTGTGAACCCAACCCTCTTCGCCATCTTCCAACACCACTTCGAGCCAGGCATAGTCAGCGGTGCGTCCCACCACCGTCACCGCTGTCGCCAGATCCAGTGTGGTGATCGCTTCGCCGCCCGGCTGTTCTCGGAGCACGGCTCCGCTTCCACGCACTACCGCGCGCTTGCCCTGTACCGGCTGCTGCACCGAGGCAGGACTTTGTGTTTCCTGAGCCCAGGTCTGGCCGAGAAAGACGAGGCTCAGCGAGAGCGCGAGGAATGCGCCCAGCAAGACTCGTGTGAGATTGATCCTCTTGGCTTTTCTTTGGGATTTCATTGGTGTTTTGTTTATTATCATCTATAGCTCCTCACAGGCGTTTGACTTATCCGTTGGTTTCGGATATTGCCGTGGGTAATGGTTGTGTTTGGGAGTCGGTTAGCAAATTGGAAACGTCTTTAAGGCTGTCGGCAAGCTGCCGGCGTTGAGGTGCGTTCATATCCGACACCAATTTGTGACATTTCCGGATGTGTTCCAGCAATTCGCAGTGCCACTCATGGTGATCTGACTGCTCGGCGACGAGCAAGCCCAGCGCAAAACCACTGAGCATGGTCAGGTCTGAGGTGCTCACAAGCCCGGAGTCAGGTACAATCGTAGAGAGATACTCAAGGAACAGTTGTCGGCCCATTTCGTCATGGAGGCGCAGGGCGATAATGGTCATCACCTCCACGCAATAACGCAGCGCCCCGGGACTTTCAGAGGGAATGCGCGCCAGCATTTCCGTTGCTAACTCGTAGTCCCTCTCGCTAGTCATCTCTCCAGACTGCATCTGTTCCAACACACGATCCTTCATCTCTTCCCAATCGCTGGCATCGAACTCTTGCACAAGCAGCGCCATGCGTTGATGCACCCGTTCTGTAGGCCAGAAAACAATCTCGGAGCGCCCCGGGCCTGATTTGCCCTCAGCCAATTGATAATCCGATCGTACAAGCCCCTTTTCTTCGAGCAAACGGAGCATGTCGTAGGCTGTGATGCGACTGACGCCGATACGTTCCGCCAGCATCGAGTAGTGGATCGGTCCCTGCAACTCGCGATAGAGATCGAGGAGATTGCGAATAAAAGCTTCTTGGCGACGGGTAATTTTCATCAAGTTTTCCAAAAAAACAAAAAAAACAAAAATTTCCTATAATTATAAGGGTTTTCGATGTCTTGTCAAATTTCGCGATACGGGGGTGATCGTAGCGATACTGAAGCTTCCTGAGGCACTGTGCGGCCCACTACGGCGTTTAACAAGTGCATCAACCCCAATTGGCGGCATACGAAATGCCTGTGAAAGCTTCAGAAACGTTGCATTTCAAATGAGCGTGTTTCTTTTGCTACGATCACCCTACGGCAGCCAAGTGGCTGTTTTCTTTTCAACCCCCACCCGAATCCCGATCCTCACTCCCCTCTTGGTTCAGGCTCTCTTGCAGAAGATGCTTGATCTCGGCGACTTCAGCCCGGAGAGCTTCGATTCGTGCATCCTGGTCCTCATTATCAGGCTGGAAGAAAGTTCTTGCCAGAAATCCTGACAACGTAGTGAACAGCCCCACCCCCGCCAGGATAAGCAAAGAAGCCATGAGACGGCCTGAATTGGTGACTGGATAGAGATCGCCATAACCAACGGTTGAGACTGTGACCAGCCCCCACCAGAGCGCATCGCCTGGCGTTTCAATATTTGCCGCCGGCCCTGTTTCGACCTGCAAAATGAGAACACTACTCAGGATCAGCAGAAAGACGGCGACGATAAGGGCGACAACGAGCACACTCTCCGCCCGTCTTTGCCGCCACCAGTTGATGATAATGTGGTGGGGATGTACGCCACGATAGTTGCGGATGATGCGCACGGCCCGCACCACCCGGAAAAATCGCAGGAACTTGGTCCAGGGTATGCCGGGAATGCCAGGAATGCTGGATAACAAATCGATCCATCCCCAGTGCTTCATGTAGTCCCATTTTTGCGGCGCTCTGACAAGTCGCCTCACAAAACCGACGAAGAACACAACGCAGATAGCGGTATCAATCGCCCACAGGACACCCTGTGTTTTGAGGCTTAGGGGAAAGAGAATGTCGATCAGTACAGCAAAGACGACATAGATACTGAGGAGCAGCATGAAAATTTCCCACGGCGATCGTTGATCATTAGCGGTGGTGGGATTCATGTTCGCTGATGCGTTGGAACTTTGCGCCATCATCCTATCCCTGTGTCGTTGTGCTACTGCCCTCTGGCGATGCTCCTGCATCTTTTTGGGGATCGTCTTGCTTCTTCATTTCGACATCATCGCTACTGCTTGCTTTGGCAGCAGGAGCCGTGCTCGAAGAGGGTTCCTGTTCCTGGTCGGCGCCGTGAATGGTCTTGCCACGCAACTCTTCTGAATGGTGGTCTATGCGCTCTTGGCTGCGGAACTACTTCTTGGTCATGCGCTGGATAAGGGTTTCGTTTTGTCTGGCTTTCCAGCTGTAAACCACACAGGTGTTGGCTAGTTTATCGTCCCAACCCTGTCGCTTGTCACTGATGAGTATCAACAAAAAACCGGCTCCCAACGCAATAAAGGACATCACATAGCCAACATAGCGGCGAAAGCTTGTGCGAAAGGTCATGGGTTTGCCATCCATTCGCACGACGCGGACGCCGGCAGCCACTTTGCCTGGTGTAGCCCCTGCGAACGTCCAGAAAATCATCATGTAGAGTGGTGCGAAAACCAAGGTAAAGATCGCCAGGCAGAAGGTGACGAACCAGCAGATATAACCTTGCCAGCCACCTGTCGCATAACATTGTGAGAGGTCAATCCCAAAAACTCCCATCGCGTAACTGACCAGCCAGGCGGTAACGGCCAAAACCACAGCGATGATTCCACGATCGATCAACCATGCCATGAGGCGGGTGACAAAGCCAGCGTACTGCCCTTGCAGAGTTTGCTCAGTCATTATCTTCTCCCTGCATAAGATGCTCTCTTTTTTCTTCCACTGACTTAAAGGTCACTTGCTTTTGCACATCGGGCGGAGGCTCAGGTAAATCCTGGCGAGGGGTGCGACGCAGTAGTGCACGCGCAAACTTTTCAGCTATCGAGTCAGCGGTAACCGTGCGCTGGCGCACCTCGTTCGCGAACTCTGTGGTCATGCCCATGGTCTGCCCAGCAATTAGTTCTTGGATTTGATCTGGGTTGTCATCACGCAAGTATTCGATGTACTGGTCCCCCAATTTCTGGACCAGGGGATCCAACAATTGGGGTGTGAGATCCTCTGCCATGTCTCGGCCCACGACCTCCTCTACACGACCAACCTCCACCCAGCGATCGACCGATGTTTTAACCCGTTCCTGCATTTTCTGACCCCGCCTGCGCACTGGGCCGAACAACCTGCTTTGCAATACCGGGCCAAGCACCCGTTCCCCTGATTGTGCTACAGATTCTGCCATCTCTGCCGTTCGGATTACGCCGCGGGCAGCCGTTTCCGGCGCTTCGAAGAGAAGGCCGACCAAAGCATAACGTAGTTGATCAGTGGCCGTTTCGTCTTCTATCGAGGGTGTTTTCCCGTCCCCCTGCGAATGTTGCTCTTCCCAGGCCCGCACCCGACTTAACAATTCATCCCCACCGAGTATCGTCGCTCCCACCAGCAGGCGCGCCAATGACTGATACGTCTCCATGCCCGGCACAGGTTCTTGCGAGGGTTGCACCAGTTTATATTCGGCATCCAGCGTGTCGCCGGTATCGTCAGTTTTCTCTTGATCAGGTGATGGCATCAGTTACTCCAAAAGTCTTGTCCGGAATGAGCACAACTAGGTAGGCCGTTCTCCGGTGATAATTTCGATGCTGCGTACGACAGCATTACCCTCGGTTTGGGTGATGCCTTCGTGGCGAAAGCGATGGTCGTGTTTACGGATGAACTCATCCAGCAATGCGATCTGCTCCTGCCAGAGCGGTTCGTGCAGACGAATCAATGCGGCATGCGTTT
>Ga0209013_10002643_pt1 | contig 16132 bp, 12 predicted proteins | sample Cruoilmetagenom2_FD_187291 | JGI IMG/M metagenome (GOLD analysis project Ga0209013, IMG submission 187291) | Oil polluted marine microbial communities from Coal Oil Point, Santa Barbara, California, USA - Sample 2 (SPAdes) (version 2) | ecosystem: Environmental > Aquatic > Marine > Oil seeps ...
GCAGGCGGTCTCGAACAGGGCCTTGCCGGAGTCGAGGAACGGGGTGTAGCTCTTGCCGAAGAAGTGGGAGGTGGAGCAGAAGCTGCAGCCGTTGACACAGCCCACGCCCGGTACGAGCAGGCTGGCGGCTCCCCTGAGAGGCACGCCGAGGATGCTCATCCACTCGGCGCTCGGCAGGGCCGGGTGGCGGATCGGCGCCTCCGGGTCTTGGCCCAGGTGCTCGCGCATCCAGCGAATCCCTTCGCCCTTGACGACGTGGTCGCAGTCGATCAACTCCTCCACCCCTTCAATGGCCGCTCCGTGGCCGCCGAGAATGATCTCGGCCCGGGGTGATTCTTCGCGGACGATGCGGGCCATCTCGCGCGCCTTGTCGAAGTTCGGCATGATGAAGGAGATCCCCACCATGTCGTAGCCGCCACGCTCGACCTCGCGAGCGAAGGCCTTCCTGCTTGGAAAGTCGAGGACCGTCACCTCGGCGTCGATGTTGTCGGCAATGAAGTAGAGCCCGAACGAGCGGTGATGGAATCGGAAGGAGGCGGGCCCCTGCGCCTTGGTCACCTGATTGTGATAGAGCTCCATGATGTTCTCTTTGCGACCGAACTCGTCATCGACGCCAAAAGGACCAAAGACCCCGCTGAGTAGAATTTTTGGAGTCCTTAGAATCTCCGTGCCGGCCCTGTTCTCATTGTGCAGGCGTGATGCCTGCGCCACAAAATCGACCCCGGGCCCTTGTGGTGCGGGCGTCCCGCCCGCACATGCCGGCGTTGATTGAACAGTATCGGGCCTGGATCCCATGCACCCCTCCTTGTGCGCCACTCACGGCCGCACTGTTGGCGACCGTCGACCACGAGCGTATGAGGAGGAAGTAATGAAAATGTCATAGGTGACCATCCGGCCGCGTTTGGTATGTCAGCGCCGAAGGCGCGATAGATATTTAGCCTGGGGCGTGAGCCCCAGGAAGGGCATACCGAATGCCAACACGCCGCGAGGCGGCGACAGACATACGAATGAGTCTGTCGCCCGTTCCGGGCTCGACGGTATTGAGGGTCTATTTCCCTGGGGCTCACGCCCCAGGCTATGAATCTGACGCCGCTTCGCGGCTGGCCATTCGGCATCCTCGCGACGAGTGGTGATTAGAATCACTCATCGTAGTTTGAGAGTTACTCCGGAGACCGGGATTGGTGTGACAATGAGGACTGGGAGCGCAATACTGTCGCTGATGAACACGGACCCCGATCAACCCCATGATCGAAATCGAATGGCCGACTCGAGATCTCGGATCTCGGCGCTGGCCGCAGACACGCTCGGTGATCGCCCGGCTCAGGTCGTGACCCGCCTCAAGAAGCTCGGCCCCAATCTGAGCCTGACCGGGGTGATCGTCACTCTCGCGGTGGGGGTCATCCTGCCCGTGATCCTGTCCACTTCGGTCGGCATCGTCAGCATCGCTCTCGGAGAGAAAGCCAACAATCTCGTGATAGGGATACTGGTGATCTGTTTCGCCGCAGCATCCATCGGAGGCGCGGTCACTGCGACCGTGCTGCTCGGCCGCAAGGCGCGCACCGCCAGGCTCCAGTCCGACTTTCTGGCCAACGTGAGCCACGAGTTGCGAACCCCGCTGACCGCCATCCGCATGTATGCCCAGATGCTGCAGACCGGGCGGTTGCAAGAGGACCCGAAAAAGGTCGAAGAGTCCCTGGACACCATCGTCCGCGAAACCGAGTGGCTCGAGACGATGATCGACCAGGCTCTCACCTGGCGCAGCGCGGCCAAGGACCGGGCGGTGCTCGAGCTGCACATCGGGCCGGTGGCCGACGCCGTCGACAGAGCGTTGGAGCGTTTCTCTCTGTTGACCGCACCCGGAGAGGTGGAACTGACCACCGACGTGTCGACCATCGCCCCGGTTGCTCACGACGCCAACGGAATCGTCACCGTACTCCTCAATCTGCTGATCAACGCCTACAAGTACACCGGCGAGGACAAGCGGATCGCGGTCAGAGCCTTCGACCGGGCCGACGAGGTGGTGCTGGAGGTGGAGGACAACGGGGTCGGGATCCCGGCCAAAGACCGGCGTCGGATCTTCGAGCCCTTTTTCCGCACCGACGACCGTTTGCGCGCGAAATCCTCCGGCGCCGGGCTCGGGCTCGCCATCACCAAAGCTCTGGTCATCGCCCACGGAGGGACGATCGAGGCCCATTCCAGCGAGGGGCACGGAACCCGCATGACCGTGCGTCTTCCGGTTTCCCCGCCCGATGACACCGAGACAGTAGCCTCATGACCAGCCTGCACTTCTCACCGGGTTTCGTGGCGAGGGCGGCGAGGTGCCGCGCCCAGCAGGGTTTTCGATCTGAGGGGCGCGGAGTCGTACTTGACAGTACGTCGAGCACCCCGAAGCGAGAAAACACTGCTGGGTGTGGTGCATCGGCGGCCGTAGCTGGCGATTGGTGAGAAATGCAGGCTGGCATCCTCGTGATCGAAGACGACCGGGCCCTGCGCGAAGGGCTGGTGCTCAACTTCGAGCTCCATGGCTACCGGGTGGACGCCGCAGCCGACGGCGACGAGGGCATGCAGAAAGCATTCGATCTTCGTCCTGACCTCATCGTGCTCGACATCATGCTTCCGGGATGGAGTGGCCTCGACATCCTGGCCGAGCTGCGCGACCGCAACGAGAACGTGCCGGTGCTGATCCTCTCCGCCCGTGGCAGCACCGACAACAAGGTCGAGGGCCTCACCATCGGCGCCGACGACTACCTGGCCAAACCTTTCGATCTGAGCGAGCTGTTGGCGCGGGTCGAGGCGATGCTCCGGCGCAGCAGCATCGACCAGGCCAATGAGCCTCCGCTCACATTCGGCCATGTTGTCCTCGATCGGGAAAACCATCGGGTCATCGCGGGCGGTGACGAGGTTGCGATGTCGGCCAGGGAGTTCAATCTCCTCCGCTTCCTCGCGCTGATTCCGGGGCGGCCCCGAACCCGCCAAGAGATCCTCAACAACGTGTGGGGCTGGGACTTCGAGGGCTCGCCGCGCACGGTCGACAACTTCATCAGATCGCTGCGCCGAAAGCTCGAGCCGGACCCCAGCCACCCACGCCATATCCTCACCGTCCATGGTGTGGGCTACAAGCTTCAGCCGTGACCGCACCCGGATCGCGGGGCCGGCTCTTCAGGCTCACCGAGGTCGTCCTGCTCGGAGGTGAAGTAGAGGGACTCGAAGGGCGCAGGTGCAGCTTGTTCACAACCCAGTCGTCCGCCATCTCGGCAATCTGATTGATGGAGCGAATGCTGCCGTAGGCAAGCCACAGCACTCCATTGTGAACGCTATGAACGACCCCGGTTGGCGCGGCGATGGGTGTGATGGACTCGAGGATCTGAAACGGCTTTTCGGCCGCATGGCGATGGTGCTTCTCGACAAAGTTCGCGCCGCGTTCCACGCCGTCGTGGATCAGCCGCTTGACTCCCCTGAGGCGCTTCCAGCCCTCTTTATCCATCTTCCGTCACCCAGCGTTCGATGTGTTCGTAGACAGCGGGGTGCCGGGCCAGAGTCAGGTGATTCAGCCCCGGCATCACCTGCACATCGGATCCGTCCGGCGCGCCAGGCTGAGAGCCGTGGGTCCGGCCGGCTGCGCTTTGCGGCCGCACGATCGCGTCGCCAAACGTCCCTACCCCCGCCAGCGCCTGACCCACGGCGAGATGGTGGCGTGCGGTGGCCAACCAGGGGATGGGTACACGGCGGTTCTTCATGAGCTCGTCCGGGTCGTAGTCGAGCCAGTCCTGGTCGACCAGGTTGCCGAAGCGAAGGTCCTTCACCCCGGCACCGCGGGTATTCAGCAGATCGCGGATGACACGGGTGGCCGTGGTGTCAAATCGGCCCAGCATATGGGTCGCCACGTTGGTGGCTTTCTCCAACGGCGCCCCCAGGTGGGGCGAGCCCAGGTAGATGATGTGACGCACCCGCGACACCCAGTCCTGGCCCCGTTCCGCGGCCAGGTGACAGGCGCTGCGGATGACCAGCCCACCCATGCTGTGCCCGATGAGCACCATCTCCGTTGTTGCCTCGTGGCGCGCGCAGAATCTCTCCAAGAGCCGCGCTAACTGCTTGCCGTTGTTGGAGATGCGCAGCCCCGTGTTGAAGCGCAGATACATCGGCATGTAGCCACAGCGCCGCTCCAACAACTCGCCGTAACAGCCTCCCTCGTGGGGCGCGGGGAATGACCACAGCGACTCGTTGCAACCGAGCCCGTGCACGAACACGCAGACCTTGCCCGTCCGGGGCGGCGGGAAATCCTCCGGCGCCAGCGGCCGGTTCTCCTGATAAAATGCCATCTGCTGCTCGAGCCCATTGTCAGTCTGTGACAGATGGTCGCCAATCCAGCCATTGAGCGCGCTGATGGCGTGTTCGACCATTCCCGGGCCGCGCTTTCCAAGTCTGGTTCTCTGTCCCTCCATGGGCGCGAGCCTAGCACGTTCCCATCCGGAAACTCCGGAAGACACAGCGCAGCTCTCGATGCGAAAACGAGCGATTGTTCTGCAAGGCCAAGGAAATCCACAGCCAGACGCCAAGATTGCAAAACAACGCCGTTTCCAAAGGCTTCGATGTTCGTGAAATGATCGTGGCGCGACTACGACTACGCCGCCCGATTCGCAACAAACCCAGCGGATACTTGCGCTTCGCCGCCCTCGCTACGAAACCCGGTGAGAAGAGCGGGCTAGAGCCTCCGTGAGAATAGCTTTGATGAGCTCCTCGCCGCCGCCAGCGAAGCTCAGGAATCGGATGCCGACGCCATCGACGCCGCCGCGGTCGCGGACCGCCCGCCGCACGACCTCCCCTTTGGCCAATATCAATTCGTCCTGATCGTCGACGTGGATGGAAATGCCCACGTGCTCGCCCAACTGGAATGGGGTGGGGATCGCCACCAACATGCCGGAGGTCGAGAGGTTGACGACCTTGCCGAGGACCTCCTTGGCGCCATCGGCAAGGGATGTTCGGAGGTGGGTTGATAAGCGGACGTCGGCTCTCGGTGCCACGTCGAGAAGGTCCGCCGCTTGCCGGCCGATGACCGCCGGGGGGTCGGCAAGGAGCATCACCCGATTGACGCCACGGCCGATGAGGGTGCGGGCCACCTCCACGCTTTCGGGCTCGGCGAGAATGAGAAGAGAAGCCTGGCAGCTTGCCGAAGACACATCACGGATCGCCCCCACAACCTCCTCGAGCGTCGCCTCCTCGAGGTCGGCACTGAAGATGATCAGGTCGAAGTTTTCGGTACGGGCGAGCTCGATCGAGCTCTCGGGCGTCGCCACCCGGACGACGTCCAACTCTTGCCGATCGAGCACCGGCGCAAGCCCCTCAAAAGGGCCGCGTCCGATACCGGCCACAAGGACCTTGAATCGCTTTTCGGTCATGGGTCCTCCTCACGCACCGAACCGGGTCTCTCATGTGATGCATAGTGCACTGCTCGCACTATACTCCAGAAGCAGCGGCACAAGGCTGTTCCCCGAAGACGAGCTCATCCCAGACCTTTGCCATCCAACCCCGGGCAGGGGCGCTCGGTGACCTTCACTCCCGACGGCCGCAGTCTGCTCCGGCCCGCAGTTCCCACCGGAGTTTCCGGATGGGAACGGGCTAGACGTCGGAGCGCCGGGGAGGCTGGAGTCACTACCGTACGGACCTCACGGAGGATGAGGAGCCGAGGTTCTGTTGACGGAAATTTCTACTCGAACTCGAGAGTGACGTCGGGGCCGGGCGTCTTTTTGAGTTTGAGCCGTGTCGGAGTCATGGGGGCAGGGTTCGATTTTGGGTCGGGGTCGGGCTCACGGTTGAGGCCATTGAGGTAGTCCCGCAGCAGAAGCGCGCCATCGTTCTCAAAGCTGAGAAACCTGATGCCGATGCCGTCGATTTTCCCTCGATCGCGCGTGGCGTGGCGGACCAGTTCTCCGCGCCCGAAGATGGTACCCACAGGGTCCGAAAGGTCGATCTTGAAAACTACCGGCGACCCGAGCTGCGGCCGGCGCCGGGTCTTCACCAACATCCCGGACATGGACAGATTTTCGGTCTGACAGAATATCTCGTGCCCGGTGCCGCCGAGGACCGATTCGACGTTGGTGGGTAGACGGACGGTCGCCCTTGGTGCGACATCCAGGAGGGTCGTCATCTGCTCGCGGATGATCTCGGGAGGATCACTGACCAGCATGATCCTGTTGACGCCGTGGCTCTTGAGCGCCCGCACCGCATCCACCTGGTCGGGCTTGGCGAGGATCAAGACGGCGGCATCTCGGCTCAGCGACCCGGAGGCCCGCAGCTCGCGAACCACGTCTTCGAGCAGCTTCTCACATGGCTCGGCATCCATGATGACGACTTCGTACCGGGATTTTCGGGCCAGCGACGCGCCGGCCTCGGGGGTCGCCACCCACTCGACGCCCACCGTGTCGCGTTGCAGCTCAGGCTCGAGTCGCTCGAAGGCTGTGCGTTCGAGCCCAGCCGCCAGCACTCTGGGTCCATGACTTTCCACGATTCCTCCATCGGCCCGACCGGTTCCACCGCAGTTGGGCCCCGCATGAGATGGACGCCGAACCGTCACCACAGGATCGGTCCGCGTCGCACTCATCTTCCATTATCACACTACCCGCTGAGAACTGCGGCACGCGCTTAGCCCGGTCTCCTCACCGGGTGTCTACTGCGGGCGGCGAATGGCAGCGATCTGTCGTGCTTTTCGCAAATTCTGCTCCTCAACGTAGCGTGGCTACGTCTGCGTCGCCCAATACGCGAAAAACCCAACATCTCACTACCCTTCGCCGCCCTCGTCAAGAAACCCGGTGAGAAGACCGGGTTAGCCACTCGTGTCGAAGATCCGACAGGAGCGGATCCCCGGTTCCTATCGCTAACAGCGCCGGGTAGATCCAGGACGGATCATCCTCGATGCACACGGCGGCTGCCTCCAGCCAAGGGTTGTCGCGCGGAATGGCAATCCCGCGCCAGGTCCTGCGCGCACCGCCCGACCCGTAACAGAGGTTGACTTTCAAGGAGGGATCGGCGGCGCGAAGGGCGGCCAGCAGCTTCCGTTCCCCGAATCGCAGCTCCGATGCCGGCACGAATCGCGATCGCGCCAACCCCCGCACGCCACGCCTCGCGTCGTCGACGGCATGGCGCAACCTGCGAGCGATGCGATCGACCACCCGGCGCTCGCGACGAAACGGCGTCTGAAACCTGACGTCGATCAACGCGGAGAGCAAACCGCAGATCTCGGCCGAGGCCACAAGCGTCGAGTCCGGCGCCGCCAGCGAATCATCGACCGCCGCCTCGGGATCCAGCGCCGCGATGACCCCACCGCATCGCTCGGCCAACAAACCGATCTCCTCGACCGAGAGACGTCGCTCTCCGCCGGCTGTCGGAATCAGGGGAAGGCGGCGAACCTCGCGGTCGCGCAGATCCCGGCCGGCGGCCCGCAAGAGGAGGGTCGTGAGCCGCCTCCGTGAAGCCTCAGCCATCTGCGGCATGCGACCCGCCACCTCAATCATCATCCACACCGCCCGGTCCACCAGTTCGGGCAGGAACGGGGTCACCGCCCGTCTGAGATCGGCCGAGTTCGCCCCCCGGGGAACGATGCCGGCCAGTTCGACTGCGGCCTCGAAGGGTGGATAGCCGGGCACTCCTGCGCGCGCCGCAACCACCCCATCCTTGAGCAGCCACAGCACCGGCTCATCTCCCGCACTCGTCAACCCCAATCGGCATGGAACGGGTTCGTCAAGTCTGAGGTGATACAGCCCCCCTGAAAATCCCTGCGGCGCTTGCTGACCGTTCACGAATACCTTGGCGTCGGCAAATCGCGTCGCCGCGCGCACCCAGGCGAGCCCGCGCCTGCGGTCGAATCCGGCGCAGCCCCAGCGAATGTTCACCTCCGCCCGCTGGAGGTCTCCCAAACTCACTTTCAGCCGCGGCCGGCCGCGAACCCGGTGTTCAAAGCTCAGGGTGGATGGATGACCGCCACACTCCACCTGAAGGTGGGCGCCGCGGACCCCAGCCGCCCACATGAGCGGCTCCATCCCCGAGGCCTCGAGAGATCCGATGGCCCGCTGTCTCTCGTCGGTGGCAAGCCGCCGATCGAGGGCCGATCGGAGATCTCGAAGCGGGTCCTCACCGATGACCGCGCCGTTCCAGCACACGGTCACGCCACTCCACCGGGCGTTCACAAACACCTCCTCCGCGCCCAATCGCAGCGCCAGCCGTACGAGCTCGGCGGGGATCTGCCAGGTTCCGCGAAGTTGCGCCTCACACAGAATGCGCAGCTCGCTGCCAACATCGATGGCGAGTAACTGGCCGCCGCTCATGACGCACAACCGCCCGATTCCAAAAGCGCCGCCTCGGCCAGGGCTTTCAGACACCGGGGCCGCGATGGCGACGGCACACCGATGAGCTGAACGATCGAATCCGCGAGCAGAAGCGCCGCCCGAGCGGGTTGTCTGCGGCCGAGCTCGCAGACCGCCTTCCACAGCTCGCTCTCCTCATCAATCACCACCCGGCAGGACCCACGGCCCAGCCCGAACGCACGACCGTCGAGCACCGCCATCTGTTGTCCCACCTGTGATGCAATTCGCAACCGGCAGGGCTCACCGGCGGCACCAAACGCCTCCTCGACCCTTTCGGCCAGGGGCTCGATCCGCGACCTCTCGATCATCTCCTGCCAGCGATCCAGGTCGACTGCTCCGAGCGCCTCGGCAACCACCCGTCCCTCGCGGCTGCCGCCGTCGAGCACCATGCCTCCCGCCGCCGCCGCTGCCAACGCCAACCGAGATGTCCGCGACCCGCTGCCCAGCCGGTCCCGCCGCAGCCCTTCGCACGCCTGCACCAACGATATCGGAGGACGTTCGAGCAACGGCACGACCCGCCGGCTGAAGAGGGGCCGAATTCGCGCAAATGCCTGCGGCCGCTCCGCGGCGCCACGGAGGAGATCCGAAAGGTCGGATCCATCACCCGGGTGCAAGCTGCGCCTCCATGGACGCCGGACCACCACAACCGCGGCTGCGGCAGCGATCAGGAACGCCCCGCCGACGATCAGCATCCACTGCCCGGCTGTAATCGACCCCACAGACTCGACGGCCTCCCCCGGCTCGCGACCCGCCGACATCGGGATCCGCTCGAGATCGGCGCTGGCGTCAACCACCTCCCAGCGGCCGTCCACCCCGAGAAACTCCACCCATGCGTGCAGTCCGGTGAGGATCCGCCCATTGCTCCCCACCCAACCCAGGGCGAGACGCGATGGGACTCCGACATGGTCGAGGATCCCAGCCAGTAGAGCGTTCTGCACATCGCAGTCGCCGGCGCCGACGGCCAGCGTGCGGTTGAAGAGATCGAGCCCCCTTCGCCGCGCTTCGAGAATGCTTTTCGAAGTTGCCCGTGACCTGTCATACCTCACTCGACGGCGCACGTAGTTCGCCGCCACCGATGCCCGATCCACCCGGGCGAGGGCGTCGAGATCGGCCACCAACGGCCCGAGCTCAGCGGGCAGATCCGGCCAGTCGCCGCCGGCGATCGGCGCACTTTCCGGTCCCGGCGAACTGAGGTAGCGAATTCGTCCGGCCCGAGCCGCCCGCAATCGAATCGCCGGCTGTCCCAACGTCGTGACGACAACCGGCCACGGCTCGCCGTCGAACCGCACGCTCCCCGGGTCGACGACGTGGCCGGTGGGAACCGGAAGAAGGAGAACTCCCGAGCCGGCATCCACCATCATCTCGATCTCGACGCAGCCATCGACACAGGGTTGGCCGTAGTACGGCCCGGTCGTGGTCGACCGGTCCCCGGTCGGCAGGCCATCGTCATCGAGACCGCCGATCACCAGGGCGGTGAAGTACAGCTTCTGGTCGGCGGGTCGGTAGCGGAGATCCAGCGGTGGCGAGACCCCACCGAGGGTCTCCACGCTTGGCCCTCGATAGCGTCCATCGAGCCCGCGATATGGCGCCGGAATCTGCGCTGCTTCGCTCGGGATGGTCCTCACTTCCCCAACCGTGGGTGAGGTTTCCCGGTATCCGGACCATTGCTGCAAGACGAGCCAGCCGAGACCGAGGGTCATCACTGCGGCAATGCCGGCCGCCACAGCCCACGGCAGTTGGATCCCGGCCCAAAGATCATGAATCCACTCTCCGATCAGTCCGCGCCGGGTGGTTCGCGCGTGCCGGTCCAGCTCCGCCCGGACCAGCCGCCCGAGCTCACGATGGCCGATCGCCACGAGCCGTCGCAGCGCACGATCCTCTCGCGCGTCGCCGCGCGCCATGAGGACCGAAAGATCGCGGCTGTCGATCCTGACCCTGGGTGCGGAACCCCCGGTGGTCGCCGGGATCGGGGGACGCCCCGAGCTGCCAACCAACAGCAGCTCGTCGAGGCTCGCGGCATCACGCACCTTCAGCCCGTGAGCGAATATTTCCACCCTCGGCTCGTCGCCGAGAGCGACTTCTCCGCGCAGACCACGACGCTCGAAGCTCAGGCTCGGGGGCGGAAGCTCGGATTCGGCCCGCACGATTCGCCCGTTGACGCGCACCTCGAGGGATTGCTCCGGTCGATCGCGACAGTTCAGAAAGGGAGCATCGCGAAGCACGGCCTTCCGTACCGCATCTTCGAGATCGATCTCGTGCGCGGATCGTTCGAGCACGATTTCGGTACCCGGATCCATCACTGCCTGCTCGCGCACGGCGTGGTCGAGATCACCGTCGAGCCGGACCACCCATCCCAGGCTTTCATCATCGCGGCGCGAGCGGATGACGATGGCGTCGGGTGAGAACCGGAGAACCGACCAGAACCCGATCCCGAATCGCCCCGCCGTCTTCGATCCTCCCCGTTTGCTTGATGCATAGAGGGTGAAGAGGTACCGCCGGGCGTGCTCGAAGCTCATGCCGGCGCCGTCGTCCCGGCACTCGATCCGATCGCGGCCCTCGCCCTGCGACACGGTGATCCAGACTCTGCGTGCACCCGCATCGCGCGCGTTTTGGAGCAGCTCGCGCACGAAAACCCACGGATCTGATCCGTAGCGCGCCGCCTCAAAACGGGCGCGAGCTCTGAAGTTGCCGGTGGGATCGGAGGTCACGGGTACAGGGTACAGGGTGCAGGGGGCAGGATAGTATGAGGCGGTGACCGGCGACCAGAGCTCCCGACTACGGACCTTCATCCGCTCCACCCTCGGATGCGGGTGTCCGGACGAGGTCTTGCAATCGATCGACTGCTCCCACACGACTCTCACCCGGGAAAAGGACACCGGATTTTCTCGGATCGATGTCGGCGGGCGACTCCTCGTGTATGTTCTCCACGCGACAACCAATCCCCACCAGGTCGCATCGGCCCTGCCGGGAATGGTCGCCGCCGGTCTCGTGGAACGCGATGAGGGTGGATTCAACCGCCTTCGCATCGTTGTCGCGGCCGACGATCCGGCCGCCATCCGTCCGCTCGCGGAGCGCATCTTCGCCGAGTCCACCCCGGCGGATGATCACCTTCACCTGCACGTGGTGCAGGTCGGGGATTTACCGTTCGGGTAGGTATTAGGTAATATCTAGTAAAGCGGCTCCGCCGCGATCCAGTGCATGATCGGATCGGCTTCGAGTTCGTGAGCGGTATGATCGTCGCAACAGGCCGTCTGGCGCCCGCACGAGGGGCACGTGCAAACCTCACCGATCATGGTGCGATCGGTCTGCTCTGCCGACCACACCTGGATGGCGTCACAGTAGGTGCAACGAATTGGATCTGGTCTTTGCATGAGACAAAGTCTCCCTCCATTACGTACGAAGGAACCGTATCCCATGTGCTCAAACGATTGAAAGTCTCGGCGCGGCAAACACACCGCAGCGCGGCACAGCACGGCTCTGCCGCGAATTCGGAATTCTGAATTCTGAATTACAAAAGTCTTTCATCCGCATGCTCACTCAGCGCAATGACCGTGCTGAAGAGGGCCCTGACGATCTCGATGTTGTTGGACAGGAGGTCGAAAAAGTCCTCTGCCTCGATGATCAGCACCCGGGTGTCGGTGATCGCAACCGCGTCGCCCACCCGCGGCCTGCCGCTCAGAATGTCGAGGACCCCGAATCGGCCGCCGGGGCCGATGACGGCGCCCTTCTCGTCCTCGGCATCGAGTCGGACCCTACCTTCAACCACGCAGTAGAGACCGTCGGCGGGATCGCCGCGGCAAAAGATGACCTCGGATTTTTCATAGTTCTGTTCGCTCGCGATCGCCGCCAAACGCAAGACCTCTTCGGCGTTGCAATGGGCGAAGAGATCCACGCCCTGGAGAAAGACCATCATCTCGATCTGTGCCATAGGGGCCATGTCTCTGTCTCCTCCCTTTGCGATCACTCCGCGGGTCCGCAACCCGCCCTCGACCTGTCGGCCAACCCAGGCGGCCGTCTCCCGCACCATCGGATCCTCTGCCTCCTCTGCCAGCGAACTCACCAGGGGGTACAGAGCGGCGATCTCCGCGTTCCACACGTTGTGGAGGGCCGCGAGGATGATGCCGACGGCGCTTGGATCGATCCTCGGGTCGATGCGAATCAAACGATCGAGAGTTTGTTCCGGCGACTGGACGCTGATATCGAAGAAGAGCTGCGCCCGCCGCAGCTTGTCCTCGGGAGGTGCGTCGTCGATGACCGCAAACACATCGCGCCGCACAGATCCCGACAGGGTATTGTCGAGATACTCGAGAGCCCGGGCGCGGAGCGTGGGCTGGCCGCTTAGGAGGCTGCGTTGGGCCGCACGAACGTCTTCGGGCTCCTCGATGAGCTCGAGCATACCGAAAATATTGCCGACCTTCCTCGCCATTCGTTGTGCCAACAGCTGCTGCGGCAGGGTCGGTACCCGCCCGTCCTTCTTCCACACCGCCAGCGGTCCATCGAGACTCGCCTCATGCAACGAGGACACCGCCCACAAATCGGCGAGCAGCCGCAGATACCGGGCGGCCTCGCGACCGAGTTGGCGGACGATCGTGCGGCGTTTGAAACTGATCTCCTCGTTGTGGGTTCTCATGTAGACCAGGGCCTCTATGATTTTGGAGCGCAGCATGGCGTCGCTGGTGTCGATGTTATCGGCCAGCGCGTCGGCGCCACTCTGGATCCCGATGAGAGCGATCGTCTTTGGGACCGCCCGCCGCACCCAAATCTGCTCGTCCAGAGATTTCATAAAGAGGAGCAGCTGCTCGACCGCGCTCTCACCCTGGGCGACAAGAGCATCTCGCGCCTCATGTTTGAGGCGCCGGTTGGCCATCAACGAGATGAGAATCGTTGCGTACAAGGGGTTGGGTCCGCCGTGGTCGAATCGCAGGCGGACGGTGTCGATGGCCGCCCGCACCACTGAGAGGTCGCGATCGTAGAGAAGTTGAACCACGACATCGCTGGCCGTCGGGTCGGCTACCTGGCCGAGCGCGCGGGCGGTTTCCGCCCGCACCTCCTGGTCATCATCGGCGACCAGCGCGGCGAGCACCTCCTCCGCGCGTCGCACTCCCTCCGGGTCACTACCGCCGAGGAGGCTTGCCGCCGCCGAGGCTCGGATATGGAGGTCGTCGTCATCGAGATGATCCAGCGCCAACTTCGCCGCGTGCTCGCCGCGCAGCACGGCCAGGGTTCGCATGGCGCCTGTCCGCACCCCGGCATCGGCGTCGTTCATTGCGCGCTCGACGAGATGCGCCGCGTCTTCGCGGCCGGTGTCGGCCAGAACTTCGAGGGTTTTGCGGCGAACCTCGGCACTGTCGTGGTGGAGCAGGAGGGGCGGAACGAGACGCCCTTCTCCGCTGTTCGACAGCAGATCGAGGCTGTGCAGCACCTTACGGGCATCCGAGCTGCCGAGCGACTGCACGAGGGTCGTCACCGTCGTGACGTCGCGCGGGTCGACCGTCGCGTCAGGCTGGATGATGCCCGATTTGAGCCCCTCCCGAAAGGCGGTCACGTACTCGCGCCGCGTCCTCACCGTCAACAGAAACCAACCCGCCGCGAGAATCAGGGTGAGGACGCTGACGTAACCGACGGGCAGAACCTTGAGGGTGACGAGAATGAGGATTGCCGCCGCCCCCTTGCCGAATCGCTGGACGAAGACGTCGATGAAGGCCTTTGCCTTGACCCGGAGTTCCTTGGCAACCGGCATGAACAGGAGCTCGCGGGTCGCTTGGTCGACCGAGTGCCGGAGGCTCCCCTCACTGACAAAGAGCACCCAGACCAGCGGGAAGATCGCAGCCGGCGAGAAGATTATGGCCAGCACCACCGCCGTCTGCGCGGCGAGGACGGTGGCCGGCAGTACCCGCATGCCGGCGCCGACACCGAGCGCTCGGTGAATCCGCCCAGTAAAGATCAGCTGGAAGAGGAAGCCGACCACGCCGACCAAGCTGAGGGCGATACTGATCATCGAGGTCCGCTGATCGAGGTCATATGTGTTGACGTCGAGCCACCAGAAGAATTGCCAACCCACCAACTGCCCCACCATGACCGTGACCAGCATCAAGAGCGCAATGAGGGCGAGAAGCCGCGAACCACGAAGAGTCCGCCAACCGCCACGCGCCTCCTCGTATCGGCCGCGGCGCCGGCGGCGCTCCGCCACCGGCGAGGGCCCTCTCGACCTCTCGATGAGAACCACGAGCAACGGTACGATCAGCAGCACGACCGCAGCGGCGAGCAAGGTGAACCGGGTCCCCTTCGCCTGGGTCACCGCCAATGCCATCAGCCCCCCGAGGACCGCTCCCAGAAGACCGCCAGCGCCAATGAAGGCGAAGAGGCGCCTCGCCTGGCGCGGGTCGAAGACCTGGTTGGCATACGTCCAGAACTGAGAGACCGCGATCGCAAAGGCCATACTCAGCCAGATGTAATACGCCACTGCAACCCATGTGCCGCCGATGCCGAAGAGGTAGAAGAACAGGGTCAGCCCGAACACGTGGGCCAGGGTGAAGCCGAGGATCAACATCGGCAGCCGATACCGCCCCGCAAGACGGGAGTAGAAGACCAGCACAGGAAACGAGATCACCGCCACCACGAGATACACCCATGGCAAGTTCTCCGCGCCCAACGCATCGATGTAGGTGGCCTGACGAACGCTCTTGCTCGCGAAGTGGACCGTCGTGAGAATGAGGAACTCGAAGAAGAAGAGCCAGGCCAGAGCCCCTTCTCCGCGACGGATGCCGAATGCGGCGCCCGGCGACGCCCGGTGCTGGCCCGCACCATGCGGATTGGGAAGAGACGAGTTCACCATGCTGGACTTCACGCACCTACACGGTAACCCGGCTCACCAATCGAGGCAATAACCCCGGGGCGCCGGACCTCGGGTTCCGGATTGGAGGATTCGATCGGCCACTGGCCAGTCAAAACATCTGAGTTGAGGGGACTAAGAAAATGATGATCCTTGCTGCGGTCAAGATCTTAGTTGTCGAATATAAGAAATTTCTAAAAACGGGTTGACAGTCATCCACATTTCGTCTATATTCCCTTTAGCACTCTCCTTGTGCGAGTGCTAAAACACACACATAACTTGAAAGGAGAGAGACAGATGAAGGTCAAACCACTGAGCGACCGTGTCCTCCTGAAGCGCGTTGAAACAGAGGAAGAAATGCGCGGAGGAATCATCATCCCCGACACCGCCAAAGAGAAGCCCCAGGAGGCAGAGGTGGTGGCGGTCGGAGACGGCAAGCTGGACGACAACGGCAAGCGCCTTCCGATGAACGTGAAAAAGGGCGATCGGGTGCTTATCGGCAAGTACACCGGTCAGGACATCAAGATCAACAACGAGGAGCACACCATCGTCCGCGAAGACGAGATCCTCGCCATCATCGAGAGCTAGGAGGTCCATCATGGCTGGAAAACAGATTGTCTACTCCGAGGAAGCTCGGAGCAAGCTCGTCGCGGGCGTCAACAAGCTCGCCAACGCCGTCAAAGTCACCCTCGGCCCCAAGGGCCGTAACGTGGTGCTCGAGAAGAAGTTTGGCTCGCCGACCATCACCAAGGACGGCGTCACCGTTGCCAAGGAGATCGAGCTCCCCGACCCGCTCGAGAACATGGGCGCACAGATGGTGCGCGAGGTGGCATCGAAGACCTCGGACGTGGCCGGTGACGGCACCACCACGGCGACCGTTCTCGCGCAGACCATCTATCGCGAGGGCATCAAGAACGTCACCGCCGGCGCCAATCCCATGGAT